>Ga0214917_10006754_pt1 | contig 11817 bp, 22 predicted proteins | sample LL_1208_BB_MetaG_FD_177983 | JGI IMG/M metagenome (GOLD analysis project Ga0214917, IMG submission 177983) | Freshwater microbial communities from Lake Lanier, Atlanta, Georgia, United States - LL_1208_BB | ecosystem: Environmental > Aquatic > Freshwater > Lake | place: USA: Georgia | collected...
TAATTAAAACTTTTAAGGGAATCAAATATCATCAGGAATTTCCAGTTACTGGCGTATTCATAGCTAAATTTGAAAATGAGTTTATACCAAAAACAATTTGGCAAACATATAAAGACCCATTCGACCATCTCCAGCCTTACATGCTAGATGCAGTAAATACATGGAAGCACCATAATCCAGAATACGAATATAAGTATATGGACGATGAACAGGCTAAAGAATTTGTATTGAAAGAATACGGGGAAGAATGGCTTCAGCTATTCAATAGCCTCCCAGTAGGAGTTATGCGTGGAGATTTATGGAGGTATATGGTCATATATAAATATGGCGGAGTATATGCAGACCTAGATACCCTATGTAACCAGCCCGTATTTAATTGGATTAGTAATAAATATAAATTTATAGTTTGTCCAGAAAATGATAAAGACTTTTGTCAATGGACATTTGCTGCCTCACCAGGACATCCATTTCTTAAATCTGTATTAGATTACATTAAAGAAAAATTAGAGAATCCAAATTATGAAATGCAGCATTTTGTTCATGCACACACTGGACCAACTGCTTGGTCAAATGGTATACTTAACGCCTTAAATATAGAATATGGAACTAATTTGATTGATGGCTATGAAAAGATAAACAATTCTGAAATAGCCAAACAAAATCGTTTCTATTTATATGGAGGGGAACGGTGGCGAATTTTTCATTTTGAAGCTGTCAAACACATGTATGGAAGTCAGACATGGAAAGAAGGATATGTTCAGTGGGTTGAAGATCCATTGGTGAAAGGTAAAAGATAATGCTTGAACCAGTATTTCCAGATTCAGGTCAATTTCAATGTGATGACTTGTATTTGTTAACAGTCGGAACAGAGGCAGGAAAAGAAATATTAGAAACCTGTCATGAAATTGCACACATGTTAGTAAAGAAAAATATTGCCTACGGTAATTCAGCCCTTGACCCTGTGCGTATATTTTCAAAGGCAGGACCAAGAGAACAGCTCCATGTTCGTATTGATGACAAATTAAATAGACTTATGAAGGGCGCAGAATATCCAGGAGATAATGATATTGATGATTTAATTGGATATTTAGTTCTGCTTAAAATAGCCAAGTCTAGATCCTAGTCAACTAAAACATGGTATAATTTAACCATATGGATATTGAATTAGCTGATCATTTTGATCGTATGAATAAAGTAGTCGAAGAACTACTAAAAGGAAATAACCCAACTCAAATCGCTGCCGTCACAGGTTTTAAACGGGCAGATGTGCTAGGGTATATAGACGAGTGGAAAGAAGTCGTTAGAAACGATTCTGGGGCTCGTGACAGGGCAAAAGAAGCTATCTCTGGGGCAGACCAACACTATGCAATGCTTATAAAAGAGGCATGGAAGACTGTAGAAGATGCAGATCAATCAGGTCAATTAAATGTAAAGGCGACTGCATTAAAGTTAATTGCAGATATAGAGGGCAAAAGAATTGGAATGCTGCAAGAAGTTGGCCTACTAGATAATCAGGAATTAGCATCGCAGGTGGCGGAAACAGAAAGAAAGCAAGACATACTTGTAAAGATACTAAAAGAAGTAACTGCAACTTGTCCTAAATGTAAAATGGAAGTTGCTAAACGTTTGTCTCAAATAACTGGAGTAGTAGAGCCAGTTGTAATTGATGCAGAGGAAGCTAGTGGATCTTAATTTTAATGATCTCATTGATATCCTAGACGGAGAGGAATTTGATGAAAGACCAGTCGATTTACGAACATTTGTTACAAGCCCAGACTACCTTGGATTACCCCCACTTTCGGAGTACCAATATACTCTCATTGAAAAAGGGTCACAAATATATAAAGAATCCACTCTTATTAAGCTCTTTGGCGAAGCTGAAGGCAGGCGGAGATATAAGCAAACCTGCACAGAAATAATTGCACAGTTAGGCAAAGGCTCTGGTAAAGATTATACTTCTACTATTTCTGTCTCGTACATAGTTTACTTATTGCTATGTTTGAAAGACCCAGCTATATATTATGGCAAGCCTCCTGGAGATACAATTGATATTATTAATATTGCTGTTAACGCACAACAGGCCAATAATGTTTTTTTTAAAGGATTTAAAACAAGAATAGAAAGATCACCATGGTTTGTAGGAAAGTATGACCCAAAGGCCTCAGAGATTAGGTTTGATAAGAATGTAAATGTTTATTCTGGACATTCGGAGCGAGAGGCATTTGAAGGATATAACGTTATCGCAGTTATCCTTGATGAAATTTCAGGATTCGCAACAGAAAATACAACTGGTCATGACCAAGCAAAAACTGCCGATGCCATATACGATATGTATCGTGGCTCTGTTATTTCTCGTTTTCCAGACTATGGTAAAGTTATTTTGCTTTCATTCCCACGATTTAAAAATGATCCAATACAAAAATTTTATGATTCTGTAATTGCAGAAAAAGAAACAGTTTTAAGAAGTAAAACCCTTAAGATGGATGAGGATCTCCCAGACGGAACCACAGGAAATGAAATTACTGTTGAGTGGGAAGAAGATCATATAATCTCATATAACATTCCAAAGGTATATGCTTTGAAAAGACCAACATGGGATGTTAATCCAACAAAAAAGATTGAAGATTTTAAAGTGGAATTTTATAAAAATATGCCAGATGCTTTAAGCCGTTTTGCATGTATGCCACCAGAAGCAATAGATGCTTTCTTTAAATCAAGAGAAAAAATAGAAAAAGCATTTAGCAATATGGCATTAGCTGTAGATAACTTTGGTAGATTTGAAAATTGGTTCGCACCAGACCCTGATAAAGAATACTTTCTACACGTAGATCTTGCACAAAAGCATGACCATTGCGCTGTGTCTATGTCCCATGTTCAAAAGTGGGTTAATGTAAAAGTAACTGATACATACTCCCAGCCTGCGCCAATTGTCGAAGTAGATGCAGTTAGGTATTGGACACCTACTGTAGATAAATCGGTAGATTTTACTGAAGTAAAAGATTATATACTGTCGTTGAGAACAAAAGGATTCAAAATAAGACTTTGTACTTTTGACCGTTGGAATTCTCATGACATGATGCAGCAATTAAAACAATATGGAATTAATACAGAAACTCTATCAGTAGCTAAAAAACACTATGATGATATGGCTATGGTTGTAGCTGAGGACAGGATTACTGGGCCGCATATCCCACTACTTATAGATGAATTATTGCAGCTGAAAATAATGCGTGATAAAGTAGACCATCCACGCAAAGGTTCTAAAGACTTGGCGGATGCTGTATGTGGATCTATTTATAATGCTATTAGCAGAACTAAATTTGAAACTAATCAAGAAATTGATATTCATACATATGATTCAATTTCAAGACGTAGAGATAGCGAAGGCGAAGATATTAGATTAAATGTAATTAGGCCACCAAAGATGCCTTCAAAATTGGCGGACGTACTAGATGGAATGGAAATACTATGAGCATATATCAAGATAAAGCAAAAGAATGTAAATGCTGTGGAAAGCATGTTCCGCTGCCAACTACTCTAAAAGAGTATTCTGGCTACATGCTATGTCCGACAACATTTGCAAATGTAGTTGAATATAAGAGATTGTGGAGATCTCTTGGGGCAAGACCGCCTGGAAGCGTTAGAAAACATTTTTCTGACTATGTCCAGCAGTTAGTGGAAACTACTATTGACAAAAATGAGGACGGGACAATACAGTAGTTGTTATGATACATTTATTATGATATAATATTGTTATGTTGGAATGCGGAACTTATTCAGGTTATATAACACATGGCAGAAATAAAGAAAAGCCATGTGACAGTTGTAGGTTTGCAGCAAATGAATATCGGCGAAAAAAAAGAAAAAAAGATAATGATATTTTGGGCTATGATCCAAGAAGATTTAAAAAACATCATATAACAAAAGAGTTTTATGATAAATTACTTAGTAAATATAAAGGAAAATGCTGGATTTGTAAAGATAAAAAAGCTACTCATATAGATCACGACCATAATTGTTGTGCAGGCTACTATTCCTGCGGCAATTGCATAAGAGGTCTATTATGTAGCAATTGTAATACAGCTATAGGCTTATTTTTTGATAATCCAAAAATTATGAAAAAAGCTATTACATACCTATCTCAGCCGCCAGTATCCTAGTTTGGTTTTGGAAATACTCTTATAAGGTATGAATCGTTGGTTCAAATCCAACCTGGCGGACAGTTTATTATAGTAGTATAATATAGATATGGACGAGGATATGGAACTGCAATACTACATAGAGATAGGTGCAATTACCCTAGAAGGTATGGATGAAAATGGCGAAATGATTTTTGCCATACATGAAAAAGCAAAAGAGGTTGCTCCAGAATTATGGCAGGCACACATACAACATATTGATGAGTCTTTAATAAAACTTTATGAAAAAGGTTTAATGGAAGTAGAATACGATGAAAATCTAGAATCTACTTTACATCTAAGTCCAGAGGGACAACAGCTAGCAAAAGAAATGGGATTGATTCAAATGGACTTCCCAGATACGCCAAACGATTAGGAGGAAATATGCCATACAACATTCGACAGGGAGCGGCAGGGTGCAAAGGTTATGCCGTTGTAAATGACAAGGGTGAACTAAAAGGATGTCATCCAAGCAAGTCAAGAGCATCAGCACATATGAGAGCCCTTTATGCAGCCACTGCAAATGAGCAAAAAATGCAGGAGAGAAAAAAGAAGATTTACTAGACAAACAATTTTGTCTTTGCTATAATATATGTGGGTCGCCATTCGGGGCCCACATATTAATTTATTCGCTTAAAGGAGGAATAAAATGGTAACACATTTCGCATTAGATCTTTTTAAAGATCCATTTTTTATTGGGTGGGATAACCACTTTAGAAATCTAGAAAAAGTAATGAACAGTTCAACTAATTATCCACCATACAATTTAAAACAGTTTGGTGAAGATTCTTATTTGATCGAAATTGCTCTTGCTGGTTTTAATTCAGAAGATATTAAAGTTCAGCAAGAAAAAAATGTATTAACAATTTCAGGAGAAAGCAAATCTGAGGATGCAACAAGTTATATTCATAAAGGCATCGGAGGACGCAGCTTTTCAAGAACATTCTCTCTTGCAGAATATGTAGAGGTAACTTCTGTAATGATGAAAAATGGTCTCCTTATTGTTTCATTAACAAAAAGAATTCCAGAAGAGGCAAAGCCAAAGGTATTTGAAATTATCGATGGCGATGAACTTGGAAAAATTTCTGAAGCGGAACAAGACGAAATGCTAGGTCAGGCAGAAAAAGAAGGCCTGCTCAAGCGTAAAAAGAAAAAATAGTATAATAGTTCTGTCCATGTAGATGGACACGGGCTAATAGTTACGCCTTAGGATACACCTGAGCATGTGTTTAAACTGCTCATTAAAATTTGAGGAGAAGAAGTGCCAGCATATGATTATAAATGCATCATCTGTGAACATACTAAAGAGGTTCATAGATCAATCAGTGATGCAACAATGACAGAGCTCTGCGAAAAATGCGGAGCAGCAATGGTCAAGCAGTTTGGCACATTCGGCATACAGTTTAAAGGTTCTGGCTTCTACAAAACAGATAACGCTAAGTAATTACATGTTATAATTAACTTGTTACAAAAGTTGTAACAAGGAGCACTTAGTTGACTAGAACAAAGATATGGAGATTATCTCTCGCCGCCATTCTTGGATTGGGATGGCTATTTCTTGTTCCTTATGACGCCTATGCTACTTGTGTCAATTATATACAGTCTCAAACAATAGCAGCAGCATATGAAGGCGATACAGAGCCAACAGTGCATCACATGGATACATGCTCTGGAGATGACGTTTCTTATCAAATCCCAATAGCTACAACAATTACATTTGATGGAGTTCAATATTCTAATATATATGCAACAACAAATTCAGTAATTACTTTTGGACAACCAGACGGAACATACTGGACTTATCCATCTACACCTTCAATTTCTTTATATTCTATGGATTGGTTTCCAGGATATGCAGGAAGAACTGAAGGGTTAGACATTTATTATTCCGAAGGCGGATTTCAACTTAATCTTAATATGGTTCCGTTTGGAAACTGGAATGCACAACCAAGCACAGTTAATATATTAGTAGCAATTACAAATACAGGCGGACTTGCAGTGTCATATAGTTATCAGGGTCCTGAATATCAAAATTTAAGAACTGGTGTTAGACTTCATGACGGTTCTATAGTATCTCTTGAAGCATGGGGAGCTACTCAAGTTTCGCCTACTTCCGCTCCAACATTACAATCACAACCAGTTGCTGATCCAACAACAAGTCCTACTCCTACACCAACACCTATAACTCCAGAACAACAACAAGCGGCAGTAGCAGAAGCTGCACAATTAGCAGCAGATATATCAAGTCTTAATAATTTAATTGCATCTATTAATGGAGAAGAGCCAACAGATATTACTCCAGAGCCAACAATTACACCAGAGCCACAACCAAGTGAAACAAACACTCCTGATCCAGATGTTGTAATTGAGCCAGAAATTATTGATCCAGAAGATCCTAGATTCCCTGACGATACAGACGGACAAAATGAACAAGATCCATCCACGAATCCTGAAGATTCTGGAACATCAAACGAGCCATCGGAGAATCAGGAACCTTCACCAGAGCCTGCACCTCAAGAAGAGGATACAAATCAATCTGAAGATAATCAATCAGAAAATCCTCAACCATCTGAAGATCCTGTGATAATCCCTGATAATAATTCATCAGACAATAATAGCACAGGAAATTCAATTTCAGAAGATGAATTAAAAAAATTAAATAAATTAATTGGCGCTAACGATGCAAAACTATTAGCTAAATTAACAGATAGTCAAAAAGAACAGGTTGCGGATGCTCTCGGAATTAAATCACAAGAAATTATTTTAGTAGCAAAATTGGCGCAATCTAATCCTGCAGTTGCAAAAGCTTTGGAATCTTTTACAGAAAAAGCAAAACAAAATGCTGATGCGCCAATGCCTTATACCCTAGCAGATGCAGTAACTGAGGCGCAAACAGAACAATTTTTGGCGGATCCAATAGGAGCATTAACAAATATAGATTTAAGCAAAGTTCTAAACCCTTCAGAATGGGGTAAGGATATGACAGATGATCAAAGAGAAAAGGCGCAGGAAGTAATTGTGCCAGTAATTATTGCAAGTAATATTGTGGCAGCAGCCATGACAAGGAGGATATAATGAAAATAATTAAAGGTATCCTAAATTATCTATGGGAGGCAGTTAAAGAAAGTATTGCTCAAGTCTGGACCCTCCTTGGATTTTTTATTGCTTGGCTAACCCTTACTGGAACAGCCCAGCAGGTAGTAGGAGTAGCCACAGTAGCCGCAACTATTATTTGGCTTGCTACAATACCCCTTCGAAAAGAAGAAGACTAAATGCTATAATAGAGGCATGAGAAAATTAGGTGCCTCACTAGCTAGTTTAATGCTTGCCATCACAGTTACATCGTGTAATTATGATGGAAGCTACCGTTATGAGTGCCAAGATCCAGCAAACTGGGAGAAAGTAGAATGCAATCCACCAATTTGCGAAACTACAGGAACATGTTCAAGAGATCTTGTTGGTAAAACGGTTTGGGATGAGTACCAAAAGACAAAGGTAAAAAATGGCTAAAGAAAGATTAACACCACAAGATCTAGATGCTAGATTGAAATTTATTTTGGGAATTACACTAGGAACAATTTTGCTCTGTACATCATTGGGAATTCTATATGGTTTGCTATTCGTAACCCAGCCAATTGGAGCACAGTCGGAAAACGATAAAATGTTTTTTAATGTTCTTGGTAGCGTAGCAACATTTATTACAGGAACTCTTGCAGGCCTATTAATTGGTCAGTCTGGTGCTAAAGATATTATGAAGGCACAAATTGACAACAAGGAAATCGATGCTAAAAATACACAGGCAGACAAGAAACTTGAATCTGAGATAGATCTTGCAGACAAGAAAATGCAAATTGAAATTGATGATGCTGCAGCACGTAGGGCTGCAAAGGATCCCGCACAGGTTCCAGATGAGCATGAAGTTGATGAAGAATGGGATAAAGATTAATCATGGCAGAACAAGGTACAGCAGCAAGACTTATTGAAGTAGCAACAGCTGAAGTTGGAACTGTAGAAGGTCCAAAAGATAATGAAACTAAATATGGAAAGTTTACAAAAGCTAACTTCCAGCCGTGGTGCGGATCATTCGTAATGTGGTGTGCAAATGAAGCTGGTGTGAAAGTTCCAAATACAGTATATTGCCCATCAGGCGCAGCAGCTTTCAAAAAGAAAGGTGCCTGGATTGACGGAGATCTTGCAGATCCAGAACCAGGAGATATTGCCTATTTTGATTTTCCTGCAGATGGAGTAGATCGTATTAGCCACGTAGGAATTGTCATTAAAGATAATGAAGACGGGACTGTGTGGTGTATTGAAGGCAATACTTCTTCAAATAAGAAGGGTAGCCAGAGAAATGGCGGCGAAGTATGCAAACAACTTCGTGCCTATAAGAAAAATAAAAAGGGTGTTATGATTTCAATTGTAGGATTTGGACGCCCTAAATTTAAAGCATAATGAAGACTTATAAGGTAAAATTAGAGATAGACGCAGAAGTGCAGGCATTTGACGAAAATGACGCTGTAGATTATTTGAACGATATATTCGGAGTTGATGACGAAGTCAGAAATGTCAAAGTTGTCAACGTAAAGGAGAAGTGATGGCTAAAGAAGGATACACACCAACTGCTGGAATGAAGGCGGCAGCTAAAAGAGCTATTCGTTGGAAAGAACAAGGAAAAGCAACAGGTGCTGGAACAGCGGTAGGGTGGACTCGTGCAGGGCAACTTGCACGTGGTGAGACATTAAGTTTGTCCACTGTTAAAAGAATGTATTCCTTCTTTTCCAGACACGAGGTAGACAAAAAAGGTAAGGACTTTAATAATACTTCTAATCCCTCTAATGGTCGAATTATGTGGGATGCCTGGGGCGGCGATGCTGGTTTCTCTTGGTCTAGAAAAATTGTGGAAAGAGAGAAAAACATGAAGAAGTCATATACACAAGACGAATTAATTGATGAAATTAAAGACATGCTTGATGATGTAGTTAATCCAGTAGATACAGTAATTGAAATTGATGATGATGAGGAAATTAAAAAAGCTCTTCGTCCAGAAATTACAAAAGAGCAATTAGGAATGGTAATTGAGCATTTGATGGAAGCTATTGAGGGAATGATTGAGGTTCCAGAAGAAGATGATATGGAAGGTGAAACTGAAGCTCCAGAAATGGAATCAGAAGATGCCAATGAATCAAACCCAGCCCCAGTCGGAGATCCAATGAAAAATGAAACAAATTGGCCAGTATCAAAAGCATATGAAAATTGCGACTGTGAAGAATGCAAAGCAAAGAATATGAGTTGCGATAAATGTGAGGATTGTATGAGTAAATCATATAATTCTGATAATGAAGATGAAGATAAATGGGACAATTTAACCAAAGCATGCTGGACAGGTTATGTCCAACGTGGTATGAAAGAAAAGAATGGTCGCATGGTTCCTAATTGCGTACCAGTAGAAAAAGTACAAAAAGCATTATTTAGTAATTTAGATCCATATGACTTGGTTAAGCGTAAATTTTCTTCAAAGCAAAGGGAAGAAATGGCCGCCTCTGGACAGGCAATGCCAGACGGATCTTATCCAATTGCTAACAAAACAGACCTTATGAATGCAATTCGTTCATGGGGTCGTGGTGGAGCAGACCCGAAGGTAAAAGCACATATTAAGCGTCGTGCAAAGGCACTTGGCGCATCAGATATGATTCCAGAAAACTGGAAATAAGTATTGACATAGCCGCAGTAATTCCTGTATAATATATATATTGGGATGCTGCGGTTTAGTCTATAAAAAGGAAAATGTTAAACCTAAATTTACAAGGTGTAGAAATCTTCATAAAGAAATCGCAATCAGAAAAACTAAATTCTTTCTGGGAAAATTATGATCTTCTAATATGGAATAAAAACACAAATGGATATACAAGCAAAAACGGCATGTTTCGAATGAACTCATGGGGAACGGTTGAAAGAATAGCCGTTAACGAAAATGGAGTATGGAAGCTACCTATAAAGTATGTCAAATATTTTAAATGATTTAGGTGTAGATACAGAAGATTTTGATTGGTGGCATTTAGCAGTATGCCGTGGAATGGAAACAAATCTATTCTATGACAAGTACGAAATAGATGCCAACATAGCAAAGAACATAGACGATGCATGCATGTCATGCCCAGTCATGAAAATGTGCTATCAATCTGGAGTAGATAATTCAGAATATGGAGTTTGGGGTGGAGTTTACTTGTCATCTGGAGAGATAGATAAGTCTAAAAATTTACACAAGTCCCCAGAAACTTGGAAGAAGTTAAGGAGCAAAGGTGTCATCTAGTCATTTTTACGACGATAAACATTTCAAGTATGGAATAAATCAATGGACTGGTGAACCTAATAAACCTGTATTTTATAATGAAGAAATGAAAAAGAAAATTAGAGAACTAAAAAAACCTGGGATGCTTATCATGGATATAGCAATGTACCCAGACTTTCTAGCAATCAGATTATACGAAGATAATTTTTTACAATTCGACGGAATCAAAAAAGAACAAGTAATCGCTTATGTTGATAAAGTTAAAAAAGTAATAGAGTCATTTGGTGTAAGATGTGAGTTAGAAGGGGTTCCAAGTGCAAGAGTTTTATGAGATAATTAATGTTGTATATATATATGAAGAGAAAACATATGGAACAGTTGATCAACTTGGAGCATTTGCTTCACTGGTAAAATATAAAAAAGACGGGGTAGAACACGAAGAGTTGTTAGAAAATGACGAGTTCGCTATAGTAGACGAAATCGTATTTCATCATGTAGAGGAAAACAATGGATAAGATATTATGCTACAGCTGCAGTAAGAGCAAGCATAAATTAAATGCAAAGAAATCATCTTTGCTTCCAATTAATCTATTGATGTGTGAATCATGCATCAATTCAAAATTTGAACCACGGTGGTTGATTATTTTGGCTGGAAGATCAAACGGCGCTGATCATGTAAGAGAGTTTGTTCTTAAAAAGCGATATATTGGAAACGAAATATCTGCATCTGAACTATTAGTTTAGGCCCATTTTAAGGTATAATTAATTCATTATGGATTATACCTCTATCGTAATAGCCCTATTGGCTGCCGTATTTTCAGGAATGGGCACGGCAATTATAGCAGGCTTAAAAGAATCCAAAAAAGAAAAAAGGCGGCAGGCTGAGCGGGAGCAGGATCACCTTAAACTAGAAATAAAAGACCTCAAAATAGCACTATATCAGCTTGAAAAGGAATTAACTGACTGGAAGGATAAATATTACGACTCCATTCAGGAATTAATTCAGGTTAAATCCGAATTAGAAAATGCTTTGGTCCAGCTTAATATTATTGAATTAAGGGATGTAGACTCGGAATATTAGAAATAGTACAATAGGACATATGACCTGTATAGTAGCCCTATCTGTAGGAAATAAAGTCGTGCTTGGTGGAGACTCCGCAGCATCTGATGAAAAGTCTGGATTAATCCTGCAAACAACAGATCCAAAAGTTTTTAAAGTGGGTCAGTTTGGTATAGGCTTTGTTGATTCTTTTAGAATGGGGCAGATATTACAATATAGCTGGACTCCTCCAATTTATAAACCAACAGCAGGATTTAAAAATTTAGATAAGTTTATGCGTACTAAATTTG
>Ga0214917_10006756_pt1 | contig 11812 bp, 9 predicted proteins | sample LL_1208_BB_MetaG_FD_177983 | JGI IMG/M metagenome (GOLD analysis project Ga0214917, IMG submission 177983) | Freshwater microbial communities from Lake Lanier, Atlanta, Georgia, United States - LL_1208_BB | ecosystem: Environmental > Aquatic > Freshwater > Lake | place: USA: Georgia | collected...
GGTGGATTGCGCTTTTTTGAGCGAGCCGAGATCAAACACGCATTGGCTTATTTGCGCTTGCTGGAAAACCCGCGTGACGACACCAGTTTCATGCGTGTGGTCAATTTCCCTCCGCGTGGCATAGGTGCGCGCAGCATTGAGCAACTTCAGGACGCAGCCCGTGCCAGCGGTTGCGCTTTGCATGATGCAGTCAGCAGTATCAGCGGCAAGGCGGGTGTGAATATTTCTGCTTTCGTCGCCAAGCTGGATGTGTTGCGCGAGCAAACCCAGGGTCAAACGCTCAGACAAATCATTGAACTGGTGTTAGATCACAGCCAGTTGATTGAACACTACCAAAACGAGCGCGAAGGCGCAGACAGAATAGAAAATTTGCAGGAATTGGTCAATGCTGCTGAGAGCTTTGTCACGCAAGAAGGCTTTGGCAAAGACGCGGTTGCCTTGCCAGTAGATGAAGCCCTGCAAAGTCAGGCTGACTTTGCCGTATCTCAAGCACTCGCTGCGGGTACGCCATTGCAGCCGAATGCAGACACCGGTGAAACCTTGTCGCCGCTTGCGGCCTTTCTGAGTCACGCGGCTTTGGAAGCGGGCGATAACCAAGCGCAAGCAGGTCAGGATGCGGTGCAACTCATGACGGTGCATGCCGCCAAAGGTTTGGAATTTGATGGTGTGTTCATCACGGGTTTAGAGGAGGGATTGTTCCCGCATGAAAATGCGATGAGTGATTTCGAAGGACTCGAAGAAGAACGGCGTTTGATGTATGTGGCCATCACACGCGCTCGCAAGCGCTTGTACTTGAGTCATTCACAAACCCGTATGTTGCATGGCCAGACCCGCTACAACATCAAAAGCCGTTTCTTTGATGAAATGCCCGAACACACATTGAAATGGTTAACGCCGAAAACCGGTTTGCAATCAACCGCTATGTGGGGTAGCAGGCCCTCAGGCTTTGGCAACAACGATGCGGGACGCGCCGGTTTTTTCACATCGACGCCGCCTTCCATTCCGCAACGGGCGCAAGCAGCTGCAGCCAGCGGCCCCAACGCTTGGGTGCGCAGCGGTTTGCAAGTGTTTCACACCAAGTTTGGTGAAGGCACCGTGGTATCCATGGAAGGCATAGGCGACGACGCACGGGCGCAAGTGAAATTCAATCGACATGGCGTCAAATGGCTGGCGCTGTCTGTGGCCAAACTCACGCCCATATAACAGTGTTTAAGCCAGCACCGGTTCGCTGATGAAGCAGTCTCGAAAGCTGTAATAGCTGGAAGAAAAAAACATCGCGGCCAGCATCAACATGGCAGGCAACATCAACATGACTGACACCTGACCATCTTCAAACACCATGTTGATCAGGCTGAGCAATACGCTGGTTGACAAAAATATACCTAACCATGTCAATCCAAAGACAGCAAACGCCCGCCAATTGGCCCAACAAGCCATGAGGCTAAAAAAGATGCTCTTGGCCAAAGGTTGAGCATGCCAGTGCATCAATGCAGGCGCATGCCAAAACAAGGTAGCCAAAGGCAGGTACATGAACAGACAAAACAATGCCGCTGATTGGAAATGTTCATTGACAATGGTTTCTTCGCTCACGCTGCTGCCAGACATGTACATACGGGCAAATTCACCTTGGTCAAACAAGGTGGACATCGCCAGAATAAAACAAAACAACAAGGCATAAAGAAAGCCCATCAGTATCATTTTTTTACTTTGTGCGGCACCATTTTTAAATCCGATGATCAATATGCTGGGCATGGGAAAACGCGCCAGATCTGCTTCACGTGCTGCGGCCATCAATCCGAGTGAAGCGGCAGGAATGAACATCAGACCCAGAAAGCTTCCGCCGTATGACAGCATGGACGCTATGGAAGCCAGTGCGATGAACAGCAGGAACAATCCGCTGAGCGCCAACGGTTGCCGCCAGAAATTCCGGATGCCTTGTCGCACCCAGAGTGAGCCCGTGCGGGCTTTGACAACATTGAGTTTCATGGTTCAGAGTGTGACAGGGTCATGCAGTCTTTGTGTGAGTACACGTTCAAAGTGTGTCGGGTCGTGGGGTTGCAGCAAACTGGCTTCGCGCGGCAAGTGAAAATCCCACAGACGGGAAATCCAAAAACGCAGAGCGGCAGAGCGCAGCATGGGGTTGAACATGGCGCGTTCTTGTGCGCTGAGCGGGCGTACCTCTGAATAGGCATTCAACATGGCATGAAAGCGTTCTTGATCCAAGACGCCATTATCCAAATCAATACACCAATCGTTGATGCACACGCCCAAGTCAAACAGCCAATGATCGACCCCGGCAAAATAAAAATCAAACACACCTGTCAGTTGATCGCCATCAAACATGACGTTATTGCGAAATGCATCTGCATGAACAGGGCCACTTGGTAATGCCGCGTAGCTAGACAGAGTGGACAGGTGGTTTTGAAATGCCAGTTCGTGCGTGAGCAAGCGCAATTGCTCATCAGACAAAAAAGGCAATAGGTGGGGCACGGTGTCATTCCACCAACCCAAGCCACGCAAATTGATTTGATGCCTGTCATAGTCTTTGGCGGCCAGATGCATCTGCGCCAAGGTGCGGCCCATGGCTGCGCAGTGGACATTGCCAGGTTGCAACTGCGATTCCCCAGCCAACCGGTTCACCACGGCAGCCGGTTTGTTTAACAACGTGAGCAAAATGTCGCCGTTTTGGTCAGCTTGCGGGTCTGGCACAGCCACACCGCGCGAGGCCAAGTGTTTCATCAAGTACAGATAAAACGGCAATTGTGTGTGGTTCAGTCGCTCGAACAAGGTCAACACAAAGTCGCCTTGGTCGGTAGTCAGAAAATAGTTGGTATTTTCAATGCCGCTGTTGATGCCTTGCAGGCTTACTAACGCACCAATCGACAACTGACCCAGTAGTTCGTTGGCTTGCTGCTCGGAGACTTCAGTGAAAACGGCCATGGACGGGGTGCGAACAGCTAAATCGGAGATGCCGCGATTGTAGGCACAATCCTTCTTATGCAAGACACACCCACTTTACTGCTGGTCGACGGTTCCAGCTACCTGTACCGCGCTTTTCATGCCATGCCTGATTTGCGTGCCGATCGCAACGACCCGACCAGTCAGGCCACCGGTGCCATACGCGGCATGGTCAATATGCTGCAAAGTCTGCGCCGTGAATGGCCGACCGCCCACGCTGTTTGCGTGTTTGATGCCAAAGGGCCGACGTTTCGCGACGAGATTTACCCGGACTACAAGGCCACGCGTTCACCCATGCCGGACGATTTACGCAGTCAAATCGAGCCGATTCACCGCTTGGTACGGCTCATGGGCTGGCCGCTGCTGGATGTGCCTGGCGTAGAGGCCGATGACGTGATCGCTACGCTGGCGCATGTGGCGGCCACACAAGGTTTGAATGTCATCGTCTCCAGCGGCGACAAGGACTTGAGCCAGTTGGTCAATGAGCGCATCACCATCATCGACACCATGAACGGCAAAAAACGCGATGTCGCTGGTGTCACTGAAGAGTTTGGTGTTCCACCGTCATTGATGATCGACTTCCAAACACTGGTCGGTGACACGGTGGACAACGTGCCAGGCGTGCCCAAGGTCGGCCCCAAAACCGCATCCAAATGGCTGGCTGAATATGGCTCACTGGATGCATTACTGGCTCGGGCAGATGAGATCAAAGGTGTGGCTGGAGAAAACCTGCGTCAGGCGAGGGAATGGCTTGCCACGGGCAGGCAATTGGTGACCATGAAAACCGATTGCGACCTCAGTGCTTATATCAACGGTTGGCCTTCACTGGATGGCGTTCTGGTGCAAGCCGCAGACGATGCAGGCTTGCTTGAGTTTTACAAACAATACGGTTTCAAAGGTCTGGTAAGCGCCAGGTCGGCTGATGCGTCAGAAGATAAAAGCAATACGCATCAGGGAGGCGGCGTTAGCGAAGTCGGTGTGTTGTTTGACGCGCCTGCTCCTGAGGTAACCACAGAGTTGACTTACGACACTGTGTTGGATTGGGATAGCTTTGACCAATGGTTAGCCAAAATCACGCAGGCTGAACTGGTGGCCTTGGATACGGAAACCACCTCGCTGGTGGAAATGCAAGCGCAAATCGTTGGCATCAGTGTGTGCGTGACCCCGGGCGAGGCCGCCTACATACCGCTGGCGCACAACGCCGCCGATGCGCCTACCCAATTGCCGATGCAAGAAGTGTTGCAAAAGCTCAAGCCTTGGCTGGAAGACGGTAGCAAACACAAGCTAGGTCAGCATGTGAAATACGACAGGCATGTGTTTGCCAGCCATGGCATTGAAGTGCAAGGCTTTGTGCACGACACCATGTTGCAAAGCTATGTATTGGAAGTTCACAAACAACACGGACTAGAGAGTCTGGCTGACAGACATCTCGGGCGCAAAGGTTTGTCCTATGAAGACTTGTGCGGCAAGGGCGCGCACCAAATTTCATTCGCCCAAGTGGATGTGGCACGTGCCTCCCATTACGCTTGCGAAGATGCGGATTTCACGCTCGCGGTGCATCGGCGGCTATGGCCTTTGCTGCAAGCCGATGAAAAATTGAATTTTGTATACCAATTAGAAATTCAAAGCAGCGAAGCCCTGTACCGCATCGAGCGTAACGGCGTGTTGATTGATGCACCCACACTGGCCGCGCAAAGCCATGCATTGGGTATACGCATCATGCAATTGGAACAAGAGGCGTATGAAATTGCCGGCCAACCTTTCAACCTCGCCAGCCCCAAACAACTGGGTGAAATATTTTTTGACAAACTCGGTTTGCCGGTGGTGAAAAAAACCGCTACTGGCGCGCGCAGCACCGACGAGGAAGTGTTGGAAAAATTGGCCGAAGACTTTCCGTTGCCGAAAAAAATCTTGGAGCATCGTTCTTTGGCCAAACTCAAAGGCACTTACACCGACAAGCTGGCCCAATTGGCACAACCGCAAACTGGCAGAGTGCATACGCACTATGCACAAGCGGTGGCGGTGACTGGGCGGTTGTCAAGCAACGACCCTAACTTGCAAAACATTCCTATTCGCACCCCCGAGGGTCGCAAAGTGCGCGAAGCGTTTGTGGCCCCGATAGGCCATGTGATCGCCAGCGCCGACTACAGCCAGATCGAGTTGCGCATCATGGCGCATTTGAGTGACGATCCCGCTTTATTGAAAGCGTTTCACGATGGCTTGGATGTGCACAAGGCCACCGCCGCCGAGGTGTTCGGACTCACGCCTGACACGGTCAGCAGTGAACAACGCCGCTATGCCAAAGTGATTAACTTCGGCTTGATTTACGGCATGAGCGCCTTCGGATTAGCCAAGGCTTTGGGCATAGACAACACGGCTGCAAAAAATTACATTGAGCGTTATTTCCAACGCTTTGCCGGTGTCAAGCGCTACATGGATGACACGCGAGCCCAAGCCAAGGCGCAGGGCTATGTAGAAACTGTTTTTGGCCGACGCTTGTATTTGCCTGAAATCAATTCACCCAATGGGCCCAGACGCGCCGGTGCCGAACGTGCCGCCATCAACGCGCCCATGCAAGGGACGGCTGCCGATTTGATCAAGCTCAGCATGGTCAAGGTACAGCAAGTGTTAGATGCCGAACACAAAGGTACGCGCATGATCATGCAAGTGCACGATGAATTGGTGTTTGAAGTGCCGGACGCAGAGGTTGATTGGGTCAGAGCAGAAATCCCGCGCTTGATGGCAGATGTGGCAAAACTCAAAGTACCGTTGCTCGCCGAAGTTGGTGTGGGGCTGAACTGGGACCAAGCGCATTGAGTCGGCGTGCTTTCTGATAGACTGAACTAATCGTCATGAAAAACCCGCACATAAAATCCCATTTAACAAGCTATTTTTTTTGTTGAATCATGGAAAATCAATCGCTGTTCCAGATTACTCAAACCAAGGTTTCCGCGGAACTGCCGGTCTTTGGATGCAGTTTGTTAGACCATCCTGAAGTACTTTTACTGGCCAGAGTTGCAGTGGATGAATTAAGAACCAGTCATCCTGCGACCACTGAGTCCAATGTCAAGTCAAACTACATGAGCCCTTGGAAAAGCCATTTGCTCACCGATAAACTCCAGCCCTTGATTGACTTGGTGTCAGCAAAAATCAAACTGGCTTGCATAGAATGTTTGCAAACGGATTTGACCGGATTGAGTTTCGACTTGGCCGTGGCTGATTGTTGGTGTGCTGTTTACGAGCAAAGCAATTACACCGTTCCACATTCGCATTTCCCATCAGATTTTGCTTCCGTGATTTACCTGGAGCTTGCTGAGGATTCGGCGCCCATTATTTTCAGCAATGAAATTGTGGTCAATCCAGCGATAGGAACCGTGGTGTTTTTCCCTGGATGGTTGATACACCATGTCCCGAAGACGCAGGGCAAACGCATCATTATTGCCATCAACTACATCAAAATACCTGTGATGAACCTTGCGTGATAAATCTGGCCATTGCTTTGTCAGACAGGCATTGGCATCAAGCAGGAAACATCTCGCGCAGTTTTAATTTGTAAAATTTTCCGGTCGACGTTCGCGGAACAGCGTCTATCACTTGGTAGCGGTCTGGCAACTGCCACTTGGCAAATCCCATGGACAACAGGTGGTTGTTCAGGTCCGTCACGACCAAGGTGTGGCCTGGTTTGATCACCACACATGCCAGCGGACGCTCACTCCATTTGTCGTCGGGAATGGCAATGACAGCAGCCTCTGTGATGGATGCATGTGCCATCAATGCGTTTTCAAGGTCTACCGAGCTGATCCATTCACCGCCCGATTTGATCAAGTCCTTGGTGCGGTCAGTGATGCGTACAAAACCTGCGGCATCCACACTGGCGACGTCTCCAGTGCGCAGCCAACCGTCGGCGGTGAACTTGTCTTCTTGCACCGGCACTTGGTGGTAACTGCCCGTGATGAATGGTCCTCGAACCTGAATTTCTCCCACTTGCTTGCCGTCCCAAGGCGCATTGCGTCCATCGTCTGTGCGAATCCGTAAATCAACCAAAGGCACTTGTACGCCGGCCATGGCGGCGCGTTGGTAACGTTGGTCCGCACTGTCATTGGAAAACTCTGATTTGGGGTAGGACACCGTACACAACGGCGAGGTTTCTGTCATGCCCCAGCCTTGCATGATCCAGATGCCGTGTTTGTCAAAAGCCCTGATCAATGCCTCAGGCACAGCTGCGCCGCCGACCAGACTGCGCATGCCCGAGGGCAAGGTCCAACGACCGGGCGAGGATTGCAGTGAGGCTTCATAGGTTTGGATCAGACCCATCCAGATGGTGGGTACACCCAATGCCAGCGTCGGTGGCGCGTATTGCATCAGGTCCAACAAGTCATCGGGATGCAAATGCGGGCCGGGAAACACCAGTTTGCTGCCCATCATCATGGCGCCATAAGGGATACCCCAACTGTTGGCGTGGAACATGGGTGTGACTGGTAGCACCACATCGGTACTGCGCAAAGACCAGAAATCCCCCAGACAACCGACCAAGGTATGCAGCAACGTGGAACGGTGTGAATACACCACGCCCTTGGGTTTGCCGGTGGTGCCAGAGGTGTAGCACATGGATACTGCATCGTCTTCGTGGTGCTTGACATAGTCAAAATTTGAAATGTCAGTGTCTGCAAGCATGGCTTCGTAATTCAGATCCGGACCTGCATAGGCTTGTGTTGAAAATGGAAAAACAATGATTTTTTCAAAATGGCACAAATGTTTGAACTCGGCCAGCAAGGGCAGTAGGACATCATCGACGATCAAGAAGCGGTCTTTCGCATCGTTGACGATCCATGCCAGCTCTTCAGGCGACAAACGTAAATTCAAAGTGTGCATGACGCCACCTGCTGCAGGAATGCCGAAATAGCATTCAAGGTGCACATGGTGGTTCCAACATAAAGTGGCGACCCGTTCGCCTTTGCGCAAACCCAGATTCAACAGGGACTGCGCCAACTGTCGGGTACGACGGTGAATGTCTCCGTAAGTGTGGTGCACATAAGATTTGTCTGGCAAACGTGAAATCACTTCATTGCTGGCAAACAAATGTCCTGCACGATCAAGCAAATGATTGAGCGATAGGTGCACCGGCATCATGGTGCTTGTGATGCGGGAATCTGTCACGGATGGCTTAGGTTGGTCGTCCATTTCACTATCGAACTGGCCATGGGCTCAACAGACTCTGGATCGCGAATCTCACCCGCCAGCACATGTTGACCTTTGCTGTGGCTATAGACAACAGCGTCAATGGTTTTTTGAGTTGAACCCATGCTGGCAAAGGCCTGTTTGATATTTTCTGGATCTACTGTTTGGTCTGCCGCACTGTAGAGCACCAGCAGCGGTTTTTTGAACGCAGACAAATCGCTGTCTCGCACTTTTTTAACCAAAGCCATCATGGGGAAAAGCGCTTTGGTGGGGTATGAACCTGTCCAAGCAACTGCTTCACGCGGGTCGGTTTGCTCGTATGAAATGGTTTCGCCAGAAACGGCATAAGCAATTTGCTTACCCCAAGGGCCGTTGATGAGTTCTGACATTTTGTTTTTTAATCCGAAGTTGGGGGATATAAAAACAAACGCATTGACTTGATCGGCTTGCGCAGTGGTGCCCAGCCAGCTTGACAAGGTCGAACCCGTTGAGCAACTGATGACCAGCACTTTGTCTCCCAGCGTTTGTCCGATCTGAATCGCTTCGAGTGTGTCAGCCATCCAGTCTTGTGCGGTTGCTTGTCCCATGGCCTCACCGTTTAAACCATGGCCGCTGAGTCGTGTGTAAAACAAATTCGCTCCCAAGGCTTTGGCTACTTGATCAGCCACGGGCGCAGTCTCTAATCGGGTGGCAGAAAATCCGTGTATGTAAACCACCGACCAAGCGGTTTTACGCTTCTCACCTTCGGCCCAGACTATGCCTTTGGCTGTACCCGGCCGCAGGTCTTTGAAGACCGATTCAGACTTGGCCAGCCATGGGTCGAGTTCATTCAGGGTGGTAGGTGGTGCTTGACGTGGTGTGGGTGTATCCGGTCCGAATGCATTCACGGGTCCGAGCAGAATCACTGCCAAAAGAACAGCAATGACAGCGGCCAGAACCTTCCAAAGGCTGAGTCCGAGTTGAGGGCGAAAAAGTTGGGTTTTGATCATGGTAAGTGTTGAGGTGGGGTTGAAGTTACTGGTGTTTAAAAGCTGCGGTACGCTTGTTGACAAACGCATCCATGCCTTCTTTTTGGTCCTGCGTGGCAAACAGTGCGTGAAAAATGCGGCGCTCAAACATCACACCGTCACTTAATCCGCTTTCAAATGAACGATTGACTGATTCTTTGGCGGCCATGACAGCTATTTGGGAATAGCTGCAAATCATCAAGGCCGCGGCCAATACCTCTTCCATGAGTTTGTCTGTCGCCACCACGCGGCTGACGAGGCCGGCGCGTTCTGCTTCGTCTGCGTTCATCATGCGCCCGGTCAACACCATGTCCATGGCTTTGGATTTACCCACCGCGCGCGGCAAGCGTTGTGTGCCGCCTGCGCCGGGAATGATGGCGAGTTTGATTTCAGGCTGCCCGAAACGCACATTGTCTGCAGCGATGATGAAGTCACACATCATGGCAAGTTCACAACCGCCGCCTAATGCAAATCCGCTGACGGCGGCTATCACGGGTTTGCGGATGCTGCGTATGGTTTCCCAGTGTTTGGTGATGTAGTCATTCTTGTACACATCGGCAAATGTATAAGTGGCCATGGCACCGATATCAGCGCCTGCGGCAAATGCTTTTTCGCTGCCGGTGATGATGATGCATCCGATGGCAGCATCCCCATCGAAAGCGCAGAGTGCATGTCCCAATTCAACCATCAACTCTGGGCTGAGGGCATTCAATTGCTTCGGGCGATGGAGTGTGATCACGCCCACTTTGTCTGCTTCGGTGTGCACTTGGATGAATTCATAAGACATGTGTAGCCCTGTTCGGATGATGGAATGCTGGCAACTATAACCAAGGAATGGGTTTTCGGCAGGGTGTTAAATTACCTGAAAAAGGAGACAGACATGAGTGAAAACACAGTTTTGTATGAAGTCCAAGGTGGCGTGGCCAAAGTCACGTTAAACCGTCCTCAGGCACTCAACAGTTTCACGCGCCAGATGCACCATGATTTGTGGGCTGCACTGGACCAGGCTGAAGCCGATGCAAATATTCGTGCGCTGGTCATCACTGGGGCAGGGCGTGGGTTTTGTGCGGGTGCAGATTTGGCGGAATTCGATTTTGCTGATGGTCCGAATTTGGTCGAGCGAGCCGACCCCGGGCCTGTGATTGATCAGGCATTCAATCCCACCACGCGGCGGCTACAGCAGCTGCGCATGCCTACCATTGCCGCGGTCAATGGCGTCGCTGCTGGCGCAGGTGCGTCATTGGTCATGACTTGCGATATTGCCATCGCTGCACCCGGGGCCAGTTTCATACAAGCGTTCAGCAAAATTGGCTTGATACCGGACGCAGGCAGCAGTTGGTTCCTGGTGGAACGATTGGGCTTGGCGCGTGCCATGGCTTTGGCGATGACGGGTGACAAATTACCTGCAGCCCAAGCCAAAGAATGGGGCATGATTTGGGAGGTGGCTGACGACTGTGTCGCCGCTTCCATGGCAATGGCGACCACACTGGCCGCCATGCCTACCCAAGCACTGGTGGCTACCCGTGCGTTGCTGCGCGAGGCCGGTGCGAGAAGTTTGAATCAACAACTCGATGTCGAGCGTGACACCCAATCCGCATTGGGAAAAACCCATGATTACATGGAGGGCGTGACTGCGTTTTTGCAAAAACGTCCGGCACGTTTTACCGGTCAATAAGCATGGATACATCTGTCACGCCTGAGGTGCTGGCGGCCAAAGTAGGTGAATCCATGTTTGCCGCAGATGTCGCCTCTAGCCACACCATGGGCATGGAATTGCTGCTTTGTGCGCCTGGATATGCGCGCATGCGCATGCAAGTCAAGAAACTGCATTTGAACGGGCATGGCATATGTCATGGTGGCTTCATCTTCACATTGGCAGATTCGACATTTGCTTTTGCCTGTAACAGTCACAATAAAAACGCAGTGGCTGCTTCAGCCAGCATAGAGTTTTTAAAACCAGCGCAATTGGGCGATGTGCTGACTTGCACGGGCATTGAGCAAGTGCTCAGTGGACGCCATGGTGTCTATGATATGGCTGTGCTTAACCAGCACGAAGAAGTGATTGCATTGTTCAGAGGCAAAAGTGCACAAATTTCAGGACAAGTGGTGAACACATGAGAACGCAATTCAATATAGAACCGATTGAAAAAGCCAGCGTGGACGAACTGCGCGCGCTTCAATTCAAGCGATTGAGAGCCAGTTTGACACACGCTTATGCCAATTCACCGGTTTACCGTGCCAAGTTTGATGCGGCAGGTGTGCATCCGCAGGATTGCCGCAGCTTGTCTGACCTGGCGAAGTTTCCTTTCACCACCAAAGCAGATTTGCGAGACAGTTATCCTTTTGGCATGTTTGCGGTCACGCGTGACAAGCTTGCGCGTATTCACGCTTCAAGTGGCACCACAGGCAAGCCCACAGTGGTGGGTTACACATTGAATGACATTGACACCTGGGCGCATTGTGTGGCGCGCAGCATTCGTGCGGCAGGTGCACGACCTGGTGACACGGTGCATGTCAGTTATGGGTATGGTTTATTCACGGGTGGACTCGGCGCGCATTACGGTGCTGAAAAACTCGGCCTGACCGTGGTGCCTTTTGGCGGAGGGCAAACCGAACGCCAAGTGCAATTGATCAACGACTTCAAGCCTGACATCATCATGGTGACACCG
>Ga0214917_10006757_pt1 | contig 11811 bp, 19 predicted proteins | sample LL_1208_BB_MetaG_FD_177983 | JGI IMG/M metagenome (GOLD analysis project Ga0214917, IMG submission 177983) | Freshwater microbial communities from Lake Lanier, Atlanta, Georgia, United States - LL_1208_BB | ecosystem: Environmental > Aquatic > Freshwater > Lake | place: USA: Georgia | collected...
TTCCCAACATTGAATTGTTTTATTTGTCTAGAAATCGTAGTGTGTATGTTGTATTGTGAGATGCCAAAATGAGATGCCGCAGTAATCACCCCGTCAAACTCTACTTCTACACGAGTATCTAAATCTACAATGACGACCCGTTTCTTGTTGTTGTCAGCAGTCTTTTGATTTTTTGTCTTCATATTGAGAACAAACGGAGTGGTATCGTCTACGTGTTTTATTTGAAACCAGGTGTTGAACTTTGGAGAAAAAGTTTGAGTTTTTTCGGGGATATTTCTGTTTGCCGCATTCCTTACGACAGAATAGTTAATTCCAAGGAAGTTCGCGGCATCTCCCAACCACAAAAACGACGTTATCTCACGAGTGGTGTTGTTGAACACGTTGACGGCTTGTGCCATCGGGTGTTCACTACCTTGAAAAGCAGTTCCATCACCACCCGGTGTAGAGTTCAACCCACGTTCAAAAGTTCTATACAATGAAATCATTTCTACTTCCTTGTCCTTTGCCTCTTGACGAGACAACCCGGCGAATAGTATAAGCTTGTCGTAAACTCCCCACCCGTGGCTTTTAATAGATTTATAAACCTTGGGTCCCAGACCTCCTACGTTTGAAAATTTTTTGTGTTCCTTCATCCTTCGCTTGAAGTCATTTGTGATACCAAAGTAGAGGTGTTTAAACTTGTCCACATCAACGTCAAAGTATATATCGTTTCCTTTTACGACCGGGATGTCTCTGCGGAAAATTGCGTAGAGGACGCAATCATCCATCAGTTTTCATTAGATGAATAAAAATTGTGTCGTTTTTAAACCCGGTTTGTCGATATGCGGCTACAGACCCGAAGAATGCGTTTTCCATTGGCGCGCGAAGATGCGAGATAACTTTAAGATGGGGTCTCATGCGTTTTGGAAGTTTTCAAAGTCTCGTGTTAAGAAAGACGATAGTGATGACGAGGAAGCCGACAACGGCGTGAAGCTTCTCAAGGGACGATAATTGAAGTTCGTCAAAATAGAAATTTAATAATGTAGAAAGTTGTTAACAAATGTCGTCTACGAGTATGTTTTCCGGTATGGATGCCAAGGATATGCTGGGCCTTTACTCTTCCCTCGTGGGGGGCAACACCCCTAAGGAAGAAGAGGCGGAGCTGTACCGCTGCCTCAGGGAGGAGTACAACAAGACGAACCCGGAGAAAGAGCTCGGTCCGGAAGTCCTTACCTCGTATCAAGCGTTCTGCCTGGCAACAAACTTCGAGGAAGCCCCCGAGGTTCGTATGAACCAGAACATTGACGGGTTCGAGGACCCCGCGATGGAATACACCCCCTGGGACCCCCTCGTCCCGGTTGACGATACTCAACAATACCCGGGGGACGAGTGCGTGCCCAGACCCACCACACGGCACGTTCCTGTGGATATCCCTCCCCGCGAAGGCGAGCGGGAGCATGAAGATTTTGAAAACTTCTACCAAGGAAATGATATCGAAGGCGTGGAAGAAGATCTCCCTGACACGTCTCCATTCTGCGAAGAAACTATCACGATTGATGTCGACCAGTGTCCCGATGGAAATAACGTGTCTACTTCCGTGTGTACGAGTATTTGATTTTACATTGAACGTGCTAGAATATGATGTGCAATTTTTTTCATATGTGCCAGAAAATCTTCTTTCTTTGATACCAGTTTAAGAAGATTGCAATCGTGACACGCTGTCACACAGTTACTTCGGATGTAGCCGACGTTATTGTTAATTCTATCTATTCCGTTCATATGGTTCTCGGTCGTTGGCCTGCAGCAATAAGAACAGTCGCCGTTACGAAGAGTATAATACTCATCTTCTGTCAGTTTGAAATTCTTGTGCATGTTCTCGGTCTTGTATACGTCGTATGTCTTGAACTTGACGTTGTTCCATTTGTCTGTCTTTCCTCCGGGCCCTCCGTTCACGTGAGATATGTGAAGACACCGCATAATAAACGACGACGCGTCTGATGAACCTTTCGCCCGTATACATTTGTCGCACGCCGGAACGACGTTTTTCCGCGTGAATCCTTTCTCCGGAACTAGTCTGTCTACTCCGGATACTCTAAAATTATGAGGTTCTTCGCCACAGTAGAGACACGGAAGGTCCGTTATGCTCATCAATTCTTGAGCGTTAAGCTCCATTGGAATCATATTTTTCTGCGCGCATCGCACGGACTGGTTGTAAATCCACAGGTTCGCTGCGTGTTGTTTCTTCATTTTGAAAATGGGATGCCATTGTCAAAATAAGTTAAAGCGTTTGTCAATATGTCAGCTGCTCTTGTCAATTACTGCCTTGGTGATAGAGTGTATCTCGCGTTCCATGAGAAATCTAGAAACTTCTGCGAGACGGACAATCTCTGCCGCATCGCACGTGCTTATTTTCGCATCTAGCTCACCGAGCTGAGCGACCGGCACGGGGTTCACGGTCATTTTTTCAAATCGCTCGTTGTTTTGTTTGTAAGACAAGCACAGATTCTCTATAACATTGGGAATCTCCTTTCTCGTTTGTTTTAAAGTATCTTCATTAAGGAGCTCCCTCACCGACACTGCCTCTAGTATTCTCAATATGAGACACTTGCAGATACCGCGATATGCCTCCAGTTCCTCGTTTGCGGAACTCATTACAAACGAACAATATTTTAATACGCGTAAGTTTACGAAACGGTTTATGTTTATTTCTTTGCGTTCTTCGCGTTCTTCGCGTTCTTTGCGTTCTTCGCGTTCTTCGCGTTCTTCGCGTTCTTCGCGTTCTTCGTGTTCTTCGCGTTCTTCGCGTTCTTCACGTTCTTTGCGTTCTTCGCGTTCTTCGCGTTCTTGTTCCCGCTGTTGTTCTTGTTCCCGCTGTTGTTCTTGTTCCCGTTGTTGTTATTGTTATTCACCCACCATTCTTCGTTCGTCTCCCACTCGTTCCCCCAATTGTTTCCTTCGTTCCAGTTATTCCAATTCCAATCGTCGTTGTTGTTATAGTTGTTGTTGTAGTTGTTGTTGTAGTTGTTGTTGTATTTTACGGGCTCTTGTTTTTTCGAAAGCGTCGCACCCATTATATACTATGCGAAATATTTTTATAATAAAATGAGTCTACCGTTTTCCGTAATTCGTGAACATCTTGGATGGGTATCACCGACCCCGTGCGTATGTTGTTCAGTTCCATTTCTATCACCCCTGCCAGGAAATAGTCCAGCCTCGTCGGGTTCTTCGCAAACCTGTCAATATACAGTTTGCCAAGTTCCACGAGCGATTTGCCATCTTCTTCGGGAATGAGCAGGTCTAGGTTATAATCCTCGTTCTTTTTAGAAATCACGATAAGAACCATGGAGTCAACGAGAGCAGCGTGTTCTTCGTACGCGCCGTGTCTCCGGAGGATGTTTTCAACTATGTCAGCCCCCTGGTCGTGGCCACTGTTATTGATATTCGCCGGTGGCATTTCAACTTCGTGGTCTTGTTCCTGGAGCGCGCGTTCTTCTTCTCGTGCAAAATAAATGGCGATTGTCGCAAGCCCAATAGACAAGGCTGCGACCACGACGTTTATATCCATATATTTGTATGCGAACATTTAAGTTTTGAACGTTTTACACAGGGTACAGGCGTCGAATGTCCTCGTAGAACCTGCGCGTGTCCTTTTCTTCTTTTAAGAATAATTCGTGGCGAATCTGCTTTTCTTGTTGTATTTCCTCCTGAGACACCGGGATGTCTTTTTTCCTCGGGACTACTGTGAGCGCCGCGACTACCATGGCGACCGCGACTACTAACCATAGTATCATCATTTGATATAATCAGTTATTTTTTGTTCGCGAACGAATCAATACATCAGGTTGTTGTATGCCGTGCACCTGAAATTGTTTGGCCCCCTGCACTTCATCCCATCGAAATCTCCCGTTCCGGGGTATTTGTACGTCTGTTTCATTTTTGTATCGAGCGCCTTTACATTCTTGGCAGCGTTTTGTTGGAATTTGGTCCAGAGTATAGCGTTTGCGCGATCGTACGCGAGGTCCCTGCTAAAGTAGACTTCTCTCCTCTCCCATAATACTCCGAACAGCACTATGACGACTAGAATGGCGGCCGCGATTATATATGGTGCCATTTACTTGTGAGTATATTTTATTCTTGTGGCAATATGTCATTAAAAAAATGATTGGATATGTAAATGATAGCAGACATCATCAGAAATTTAAAAGAGACTCTAAGCAGAGAAGACGTAAAGAACGCCCTGAACGATGTCATAGAGCCGTGCGCGCAATACGTTGACACCAGGGTTAAATCCGTGTCATTCTTCTTCCAGGTCATAGCGATTCTTATTCTGGTGCAGTGCATGGCAACGCTATTCCTCATCATCATGGAGATTAGGCGCAATATAACTTAAACAACGCGGCGCCGCGTTCTTGTTAATGGACAAGCTCCTGACGATCACGGAGCGTGTAAGGGAAAAGCTTCCCGAACCCCTTGCCGTGGCATCAAGACCCTCGAGGCCCGAGGACGCGTTCTTGTTTGGCAAGCGCGCAGACTGCCTGAAAGCGTGGCTCGTGGATGGAAAGACCGACGTCGCTTTTATGTCCGCCCCGTGTGGCTCCGGGGCCACGACGCTCGTTTCCCTGATCGTAACCACCCTCGGTGTAAATGCGTTTTACGTCGACCACGTTGACAAGGACTTCCAGAGTTCCCTGGTCGAGTCGAACAATTCCAACGCCGACGTCGTCATTCTGGACGGGTTCGACTCGCACGTCGGGAAGAGGTGCATGACAATATTGGCCGACCATTTGAAAACGAGTCGCAAGAAGGTTCTGTGCATTGGCCACGCTGACGGAAAGAGTTCGAGCAATACGTTTTTCAAAAAGTGGGTAACCTTTGATTTTTCCCCCGAGGTGAAGATGTTTCCTTTGCTTCAGAAGATATCCGCCGGGCGTGTGTCGGACGACGTTCTCGACCGGATCGTCCGCGCGTCCGGGAGTGATATCCGGGCGGCAATAAACTCTATGGACATGTATATCCGCCACCCAGGGGACATCCAGGGTTCCGACGACTTTGTTTGCGTCATCGAGTCGATAGAGGACTTGTTTTCCGAGGTTTCCGCGCTCGATGCTGTTCAGCGGACGTTTGAGCACGAACCCTTTGTGTTGACCGGGGGCGTGTTTGACAACTATCTTCGGAGTGTCAAAAACATTGCCGATGTGGCGACTATATCCGATAACCTGTCCTCCGGCGATGTGTTCTCGTCTGATTATTCTTGTATGGATTACTTTTCGGCGTGTTCCGCTGGTTACATTAACGCGTGTACTTCTAAGAAGCGCGTGAAGGTGAGCACGTATGGGCTAACAAACTCGAAAAATTCAAACATGTTGGCAAATAGGAAGAAACTCGCTGCTATCAACACCGCCAGGGCGAGAAGCGGGAAAAGCTATCTCCACCCCGAGGACATAGGTCTGCATATCAATTCGAAGCTGAAGAAACCAGGGCTCATTTGTTCTTCATATTCTCAGCCACGCTCAGGACATCTCTAACAATGTCTTCTACAGGTCTGTTAGAGTTGACGATATGGCGGTCATTGTATTTGAAGAAAATATTGTAATATCTTTCCAAGTCATTCAGGTATTGCTCTTTGAGCTTGTAAGAGTCCCCCCTAGCCGCTTGCCTTGCCTCGCACACGTCTATAGGTGTTTCGAGGTAGATGTACGCGTCCGGTTTCCACAGAGAGAGCTTGGTGTAAAGCTCGGAGTAGATGTTCATTTCTTCGTCGGTCAACAACCCTTCCGACCGAAGCATGTTGGCAAACACGTACCTTGATACGGTCGGGGACCTTTCTACGAATACGATGTCGTCTGTCGGGAATTCCTGATTTGCAAACGTCAGGAGAATCTGAGTCTGCAGGGCCAGAGCGTATTTTTTATGGTCTTTGTAAAATTTCTCGAGGAACGTCCATTTGTCAACGGGTTCCGTGATGACCGCAAAGCCGCGTTCTCTCAGCTCTTTCAGAACGGTGGACTTCCCGGCGCCGATGAGGCCTTCAATTGATACGATAACCATTGTTGTCTATCAAGTGGCAAGATATGTTATAATGTTTGTTTGTCGATATGTTTACATTTGGAAGGTCATGAGGTAGCCGTACATCAGGAGGCCGAGTACGATGCTGTGCAGGAAAATGCCACCCCTGGTGGGAGCACCTCCTTGTATCGTCGATAGACCGACCTTGGAGGTGACAACATTGGTGAGCTTGTAGGTCATGGGACTCGATACGATCAGGAACACGAGTATCGCGAAGAGAACGAGCTGTAGTTTCACTGGTATCATAGTGTTTTAATTACACAATATTTTATTTAGAAACGGAGAGCATCAGGAGCTGCTTCAGATACATGAAAATAGCATTCTTGGTGTTCTGGCTGATTCCCGAGTTCCAGAGGTTCTTGAAGTCTACTCCGGGGAAGTCCATGTCGGCAAACACGCTCTCGTCGTGCGCGCCAATCTTCTGCGCGTAGGGGCCGATCGCCTCTAGGAACATGGTCGCGGGCTTCTTGAAATTCACGCGGATGAGGTCGTCGAGCGACTGCATAGACGTCCGGATGGCTGGGTCTTCCGGGAAGACTTCGGCGAGGTCGGCCAGGAACTGTTTCATGACGTCATTGAAGGACATATTAATGTGGAAAAGCATTTTTTTGTCTCTATTTTACCGAACTTGTGTCAATATGTCTGGTTTAAATGTTTAATTTAAAGGATTTTGCCGTTGTATTTCATATGCTACTTACTCTTGAAAGCATTTGCGACGACCCCATTCGTTTTGCTCGCAAAGTTCTATTTTCGAACAAATCATACATCGTTCCGACGGCTTCCGTAAAATACGATGATTTTTCTTCGATAGCGGCGGCGCTCGTTTCATCCGTCTCCGCTATCGAAAAGAACCCGGGAGGGATTCTCGTCCTCCCCATCTCCATGACCCGTCTGTACATGAGCGAATACTATGACCTCGCGATGCACCTCATGACCGTCCTCGGGCTTTGCGACGAGGAACAGCTTATAGTGTGCATCGATGCCGATGAGAATTCGGCTCTTGCGGAGCATTTTGAGAACGAATCGGATGTTTTCTTCACGCTCGAGGAACTTAGCGTTATGCGCCGCGAGTTGGCCACGTCCGCTCTAGATTTCAGGGCCTTTGGCAAGTCCCCGCGGTTCTTCCACGTTGTCAATGATGATGTATATAGCCGAGATGTTTATCAACGCGATATATATCGACACATTAGAGATTAAGTTGTTCGTCGCGGAAAATCAATTACTATGGATACTCTCGACTTCCGCATGATCAGCCCTCGCTCTATTATGTGGGCCCGTGGCGGCAGGGGGGGTAACATTGTAGCGTCGCGCGCCACTTCTTCGAAGCCTATCGAGTTTCAGATCCCCCGAATGAACTGTACGATTTCTCCCCACTCTGCCGGAATGTTCAAGGTCGAGATGAAGCTTAACCCCGAAGACAAGGTGCACGCACAGTTCTGCGATTGGGTGTCCGACCTAGAGGAGTCGTGTGTGGGCACCTGGTCCTCCACGCTCACCCGCAGCAGACTCGTATACAGGGATGGGTTTCGCCTCATGTTCTTCAGCAATACCAACGTGTTCGACTCGACGGGGAAGCTTTCCGTGGACTTCTTCAAGGCAAAGAGCTGCTCTATTCTGTGTTCTCTCACCGGGCTGTGGACAACCGCGGACAAGTACGGCCTGCGCTTCAACGTGAAGCAGCTCAAGTTCTTCGAAGACGCGCTGGAATATCCCGTCGTTGACGCGGTGTTTTCGGATAATACTGAAGAACTTATGTTCGTTGATGATGATTGATACATACCAACATTGTAAATAAGATCAGTTTACACCATTCCCGAAACGCTCGATGAGGCCCACGGACCCCAGGTGCAGGAGACCGGTCGTGACAGAGATGACGAGGAGACCCGCCGCGGTGAACTTGCCGGTCTCTGCGTTCACAGACCACGGGATGTTCTTTGCGAGGAGCGGCGCAACGTAGCTTATGAGGGCGAACACAATGGCGGCAACGAGAATCGCACTTTTAATCTTGGCGGCGCTGAAACCGAGGAACGTCTTCGGTTTCTCGGGCTCTTTTTCTATGTAAACTTTCTTAACCTTACGCGGAGGGGGAGGGGGTTGGAAGAACATAGGGTCGGGGAGTAACTCGGACTTCAGCGGACCAGAGTGCATTGGCGTCGTATCGGCGGGGACGTATTGACCGATGGGGGAGCTCTGGGGCATGCCTCCGTCGTACATCGATGCCTGGGCCTGGAGCTGTTGCATTATGTTCTGCTCGGAAGGAGGGTTCACGGGAGACTGCATCATCATCTGTGGGGTAGGAGACATCTGCGGGGCCTGGGACATCTGTGGGGTAGGAGACATCTGCGGGGCCTGGGACATCTGCGGGGCCTGGGACATCTGCGGGGCCTGGGACGTGGGCTTATCGGTTCGCTGATTTTGCAGCTCCTTTAGAATGTCGGCATAAGACCCTCCGGAACTCCTTGGTTGTTGAGGATTTTCCTGGGACTGGGTGAACACGGGGGGAGAAGGGAGGTCGGAAATCATAGTCGCGTTCATCATTGCGTCTTCGGACATGATGTTTGGGTGTAAAAATATTTTTAAAATCAAAATCACACGCACACGTTAAAATGCGATAAAATAAATGTCCGCACAGCTAAATGGAAGAGAATTTCAACACGCTAGCTTTCGAGTTTGTGCAAGAGCTCTCCAACGTCTTCCCTGAAGAAAAGGCTATCGCCGACTGCGTAAAGAACTTTGGCTCTCTCCATCCTAAGAAGTTTTTCCTAGAAACTTTCGGAAACAACAGGGACCTCATCGTTGCTAAGAATGAAGCAATTTTTGACGTCGTGAACGTCCCAGGTATCAACGCGAGGGCCTTGTGGAACACCGTGTCTGACACTACCAAGGAGTCTATCTGGGCGTACGGGTCTACTCTGTCCATGCTCGCCACCGCCCTAGAAAACACGCCTAAGGAGCTCATGGAAGGGATAGAGACCCTCGCCCAGGAGTTTTCCGATAAGATGCAACACGGGGAGCTTGACATGGGCACGCTGTTCGGCGATGTCATGCAGCGCGTGCAGCAGATGGACTTGTCCAGCATGCAGAACATTGATATTGGCGCCCTCACAAAGTCCATGGGCATCGACCCCGCGATGATTTCCAATATGATGGGCGGTGTGGACCCAGCGATGATCCAGAACATGATGTCCATGGTTGGCGGAAACGATGAGGACGACCTCCTCAAGCTCCTGGAGACTGCTCGCCCGCCCACCCATCTTCTGCCCCAGCGTAAGAAGAAGAGCGAGGGCAAGAAGAAGAGCAAGAGTAAAAAGAGTAAGAAATAAAAATATTTAAATACTAGAAATGATTGCCGAGACACTTCAGGCGGATGACATCTGGTTCAAGAACATCCGCATCCTTTTCCTCCGTCCGTCTGAAATAATACCCACGCGGGACCAGAGCGATAGCGAGCGTATAAACGCCATCACGCGCCTCGTTCTCTATTGCTCGCTCGCCGTGGCCCTCATCAGGTCGAACATTATGTACCTCGTGTTAGGCCTTGTCATAGTGGCTATCGTGAGCCTGGCGTTCGCAATGGGCGATAAGAAGAAGAAAAAGAACGAGTCCTATGCCAACCTGCGGCCCACCACCGTGAAGAGGGAGAAGAAAAACTGCAGCCCCAGCACGGCGAATAATCCGTTTTCTAATGCGACTGTGGGAACCCTCCTCGGAGAGGAAGGCCGCCCCCCGGCTTGCAGCTACGACGACCCGGGCGTTGCCAACGAAATGCGCAAAAACTTTAATAAGGGACTGTTCAGAAACCTGGACGATGTCTATGAGGTCGAAAACTCCCAGCGTCAGTTTTACACAATGCCCGTGACGACTAGTGCCCCAGATACCATTGCCTTTGCTGAGTTCCTTTATGGTCGGAAAGACACTTGCAAATCCAATCCTAAAATGTGCGAGCCCCGCTTTGCATCTCGTGATTAATTACACGACAAAGTTAAGATTATCAACATTCTCAAAGAATTCGTCTGCTTCTTTGAGACCATCCATGCGGGACACTGGTTCTCCGTTCTCGAATAGGATAGCCGTGGGAAGAACGCGGACGTCGAATTGACGGCTGATCACTTTGTTATTCACGTGCTCGATTTCATACACGTCTATCGAGAGCCCCCCGCGAGGCTTCATGTACTTCTCCTGGAGTGTTCCGCACGGCTTGCACCCATTCTTGTAAAACTTGGCAATCGCATACTTTCGTCCAGAAGTAACGCCGGACGTGAACTGACGGAGAGAGTTAACTTTGATAGTCTCCATGCCACGGAGAAATATGCAAACAGATAGAATTGCGAAAACGTCGATATAAAATAATATCGACGTTTCCGTCGTTCGTGATATATGCTTTATAGAGGCAGGGAGCGCATCAGTCTAGGCATTATACGGGATATTTTTTAATAGCTGCATGTTTATGTGACCATTTGTGGCCAGCATGTTTACGAAATCTACCGTGTCTTGTTTTTTCAACATGTCGTATACAATGTCAATGTCGTTCCCCCGAATTACGATGACGTCGTTGTCTGCTGACCAACGGTCCCCGTCATACATAGCAAAACCAAAAATAAAGCGCCCGCCTCTCCTAGCAGCGCTCGCAGTTTTTACAAGGAGCGCCCTCCCGGAAAAAAACTTTGTCGCATCGTCGCTCAAATAACGAGTCTTGTCGCTCAGCGCGATAGAACCCAAACCAATATCCCTGTTTGTGAAAAACGGGATAGTTCCACCATTCGTGAAATACTTTTTCACGTTTGCGTGACAGTATCCTGTCTTGAACGAAATGTCCAATGACCCGATGGTCTTCGTAGAAACATCTGGCGGGTTTTCACATATGAACCCGTTGTACACAAACCGACCGATTCCGGGGGCGTTTTTCACGACTAGGATAGATATACGCGTAGACGTTTCCGCGAAGTCGTGCATGTCCAGTATCTTGAACGCGACAATGTCAAGAGAGCACAGAAGTTTTCTCGTCGGGGCGTAGAACGCAGAGTTTCCAATGGATGCGGGAATCACGAATGCCAAAGTGCCCCCTGGAGATAGGTGCTGAGTCAAACACTTATATATGAATTCTACATACAGGTTAGAACGTCCCGAGACTATGTTTTTGTCAGAAACGTGCCCCTTTTCCCTTTGGACGAATGGCGGGTTGCCTATGATAAGGTCAAATGAGATGTCGCTCGTCCACTCTAGAAAATCTTGATGGACAAACCCCTTTGTCTCTGCCATACTCGCATCGAGCTCAACACCCACAAGGGTCGCATTTGGAAATCTCTCTCGACAATCGTCAAAAAATTCACCTGAACCGGCGGATGGTTCCAAAATCGTCGCCGGAGAGGTATCTATGTATTGCCACACTAGGTCTCGCACGCTCTTTGGCGTAAAAAAAACCCCATGTTTAGATTTATATTCTTTCGTCAATGCCTTGGTCTTTTCAACGGAATATGCTGAGAACATAACGTGATCGCGAGACGTATAATACATTAAGTTTAATGGTCTTCAATATGTGCTTTCATAAGAAATCTTCAAAGATTATGCCAACATATAGAATTGCGAAAACGTCGATATAAAATAATATCGACGTTTCCGTCGTTCGTGATATATGCGTTCAGGTTGGTCTCAGCGGTCCTATGGAACTAGAGCACGCCCCCCTGGCGACGCATGTCATTGGGTTAGACGTGATGGTCTTTCCGCAGACGGTCACCGAATAGTCGTCATAGTCTTTGTATGGAAGGT
>Ga0214917_10006758_pt1 | contig 11809 bp, 7 predicted proteins | sample LL_1208_BB_MetaG_FD_177983 | JGI IMG/M metagenome (GOLD analysis project Ga0214917, IMG submission 177983) | Freshwater microbial communities from Lake Lanier, Atlanta, Georgia, United States - LL_1208_BB | ecosystem: Environmental > Aquatic > Freshwater > Lake | place: USA: Georgia | collected...
AGAGGATGTGAGAATCACAGCGGAAGCAAATTTAGTTGGTGAAGTAGTTTGCGCACATGGCCGCTTTGAGCTCACGATTCGTCGGGGATCCAAGATAAAGACCATAGTCAATGCTACGGTTAGGAACATGGCACACGGAATTCCTCAAAACCTGATTGGATGTGAGGTCGCTTCAGAAACTCATTGTGTCGATGTCATGAATGGCATCGTTTCCGATTACACTCGCTGGAGATTTTTGAGGAGCATGAATGACCGAATCCTGATGTGCTCTCATACCCTCAAAGTGGAGGATCCCGAATCAATTGTAGAAACAGCGGGAATGATTTATGCTTCTCTTTTGGAAGACTAAACAAGCCGAAGTTAGCTTGTTGGAGTAATAGTAATTTTTGTGTGTTCCCGGCTCCTTTTTCTGTTTGTTGACTATTCGTACCCTTTTCCCGAATATCTGATGACTCAATTGCGGCTTTCCAAGTATGCTAACCGTTTCACTTATGACGAGACTGTGCTCTCGTCGGACAATTTCAATCAGGAAAAGCCTGATTGGGCCCAGATTCTTGAAGGGCTTGAGATCCGAATTAAACAAATTACTTCATATGTCCACGCAACTCCCGATAGTTCACTCACCGCAGTTCTCCCCTACTTGAGAGATCTAGAAAGAGTTGTTTTTGACCTCCGTTATCCAGGAATACGCAGTCAACTTACAGAGGTCGATCAAGATGTGATTTACCCATTACGAAGGCTAGTTGATCGAGCGTGGATCCGACTCGAACCGTGGTTTGTCGATTCGCCATGGTGGAAGACCGCTGTGCCCTTGGAGGAATACAAGCAATTCCTTGATCTGGGCAATAAGCTGAAACGCGCAATTTTGAAGGCGTCTTCAAATTGCCCAGTTGAATTGTCGACTTTTTCAGAGCCTTCCTCGTATCGGCGTACACGTTGGAAGCTGTTATACGACGTGATGAATCCTCGCAGGATTTTTTTGTTACGAAGTCCGCAATGCATTCCTAAAATGGCACCTTATCAGAAATCCGCGATCCGACAAGCACTGATAGATGTGCCTTGTGAACCACGTGGGGAACCCCTTCCTGAACATGCTGTGAAAATCTTGAGTGAGTATATCTCATTATTGCGCCGATGTATTGGGTTATCAGAACCCAAGACGGCCATGCAATACTTGCTGACTCCACTTGTTATATTCGGATGTCTTGGTGTGCCTGACGTGTCCATTCGAGCTGGAGAGTACATCTGTGGGAACCAGATTCCCGCATACTGTCGGGCGGATCTGGTATTATACCAGAAGGATACTATGAGGTGTTTGATAAATTTTCATCACGAGCGATTCGATCAGGGCTATGGTGAGACCTTGTCTACTGCGGAACTGGCAGCTGAAAGTCGGAAACTCGATGTCGTTCACGCAGTTGCGGCTGATCGTAACGAATGGATTTTTGCGCGTAGTGGGGATCAAGATATACAGTCATTCACAGCATATCTTAAACTACTCCAAACCGAATCGTTGAGCGAAATCACCGGTTACGTTCATGCCATCATGCTCGGACATTAGCGCGCTTTCCGGAGAGGTCAGTTCCTCGCGAATACCTACCTGAAATCTGAGACAGGGACTGCATTTTAGCTGAAGTTGAGTTTATCTAAGATTTGTATGACCCGAATCAGGAATAAAAGCTTATTAAGCATTTTTGCAAATGCCGAACCACTTGTTTCACACTCGGCTTAAAAATAGAATCAAAATGAAGGAATCACATCGTCGAATCCATTCCGACATCTTTTCCACTTCTAGTCCAATGAACAGGCCATTACCAACAGAACCCATTCATCCTCTTGTTGAAAATGTGGAGGATTTCTCAGATTATGACTTTGACGATCTCACAGCCGACATTGTGAGCGACATCGCCGCGGGAGTGAATTTAAGAGAGAGTGCTCCTATTCTCAGAGAACTGGGATGTGATAGTGATCTCGATTTGAGTACGTGGTTGAAGAAAGTCGGTCGACGAAAGGAACAAATTGAATTTGCATTGTCCGCTATTACAGAGCCGATGCATGCATTGACCAACGCCCTTGAAGCATTACAAGAAGTCGATAAAATTCTCAACAGTCTGATACATCTCGATCCTCGTTCCCGGCGAGGACATGAGGCGGTTGCGGATCTTATTAAATCTTTTGGAGATGAATGGAAGACGTTTGACGAATGGTTGACACTTAATAGGTTGGAACCGCTGCCAGAAATGACAGGAATAATTGCAAAGGGCACGAAGTTGGTTGATAAGCTGGAATCTTTATATGCCCCAGACGGACACCATGCCGCGCGGAAACAAAGGTGGGAAAAAATAAACAGCGCTTTGGGTGGTTCTCCCACCCGTTCCATCCCATTTTCGGCGATTCCGCTCGGTAAAGTTGAAAGTATTTTTTCAACCAGGGATTTTACTCTGCCAACTGCGTCACTGGACCAACATGTAGCAGACGTACTCATCAGCTATCTTTACTTCCTGAAACAACTTTTTAATCTTTCCGAAGATTTACAAAGTGAACGGGAAGTCCTTTTCTTCGTTACTGCTTCTATTGTTTGTGGTTGTATCAATATACAAGGTATTAGCATGAGAGCTGAACAACCAATCGCGGGATCGAAATTGAGAGCGCATGGGCGGTGTGATCTCGTTATTTCAAAAAATAAGAGAATTCACTGCATTGTGGAAGCCAAGCGAACTTCAATGAAGGAAGGATTCGCGCAGGCTTTCGTGAGCTGTGAAGTCGCATCCGAGCGTGAGAATGCACCCCTCATAAAGGGAATCGTGGCAAACCCGGTCTCATGGACGTTCATTCGCAGTGAAGATACACAGACTCTGATATCGAGGCTTCCTGCATCAGCTGACCATCCCGCAGACTATGTCATTGTCGCGAGAACTATCCGCGCGTTCATTGATAGAGATTGAGAGCTCCATTATTTCGAAAACATATTTGTCGCAAAGTTCACTCGTGAAAATTCTTAATTTTATTTTTGTCATTGTATATCTTCTGTGATTCTCGCTTAGCTAAGATGGAGAGGAAACGTGATCGCTTAGTGGATACGAGTGAAAAGGAGAATATCCCACCTGGTTCGTCTGCACGGGACACGACGTGGATCTCGTGTGAGGATGCCTGTTGTCACAGTCTTGTCGCCCCAATGAACGACAGCGGAAAAATGATGATGTACGACCCGAGATGGAAGCATTGGATAGCCATTCTCGACAAACATTGCCGTGATATTGATGCCATGGTCTCTATATCCGGTAAACCATTTACCGAGGGGATGAAATTGGCGAAACATTCGCTCCAAAATTTGTCTAACCGAATCTCTGCACTGATTGAGACATGCGAGAAGGCACGATTTGATATGAAACTTGCACAAGACCTCCCACAAGCGCTTCGGACCGAGTGGAACAATATCTGGTTACGCCATTCTCAAAACTTTTTGGGAATCGTGCCCGAAGAGACGACCAATCTAGTGGATTGTATTGATGAGTTTATTAAATTTATTTCAAAGGGCGGCAATTTGCAGACTGAGTTGGCCTATGGGACAGTTGGTTACGTTCCACATCCGGCACGTAAGGAGAGGTGGATAAATTTGGTAAAAAGTCTTCGAGAGGCTGGGAAAGCTGAAGATGTCCGTGGATCATGGGGTATCATTGAGAAGATCGTGAATCCTATCGAGGGCAACCTTGCTATAAGAGAAATACCCGCCAAAGTGTTGGAGCAGCTTGGCGAATTGTATGGTATTTTCGCAAATTCCGCAACATATCTAATTAACGAGAGTAATAATCTGCGAATGCAATTGATCATGCCGATGTTTGTTTATTTAGAGATGCCCTTTGTTCAAGTAGAATTGGGTAAGATGATAGAAGGCGGTAATTTTGTCAATATGGTGGTTCAGTTGACTTTGATTATCAGATGCTCGGACCAATTCATAATGTTTTCAGAAGTTAAAAATAACAACTTTAATGATGAATTGGCGAAAGTTATCATCGCATGTGAGATGGCCGCGGAAACATCGGGCTGTGATGTGGTGCACGGAATAGTTTCAAACTTTGAGACGTGGAAATTTGTACGTTCAAGCAACGACGGTGTGACTATTGACTCATACACTATGGAATCTGATGGCAGCGGATTTCCCACGATTGAATCTATCAGAGTAGTAACTGGCAAAATCAAGGCAATGCTGGATAACCCATCTTTATGGTGTTAACAAAATACCCGTGTAAACAAGACCAGGTCTCCCGCTGGGGATCAAGAGAATATATTTTTTCGTTTTGTCAAATACCGTAGCACGGAAAGTGTGTCATGCATTGGCGCTAGTCCTGGATTCCCTTGTTCGCAAAGAGAGAGCGAAACGCACAAAGAAAATGAGAGAAATTTTGTTCACTCGTGAAAACACACTGCCTTTGGTTGGAAAATATCTGGGGCACAGCCCATCAAAGCAACTTGAGAAAACAAGAACTTTGAATCGCCAAGGAATCGGTACACGGATACAAGGAAATTTGAAGCGCAGTTTTAGTCTGGAAATTCCTGCGGAAGGAGACACGACGTTAAGAGCCGAAAGCGTCACGCCGAGTATCAAGTCAGCGCTAATACTCGTATCCCTTGCGGCAAAGGTTATATATGAATACAGTACGACAGACAGAACTCCAACTGGCAATGAAGAATCAATGGTCCGAGAAGGAAAGGAGATGAATCAGAAAGACCTAATCAACTCCTTGAATCGATTTCAGCTTACATGGACTCTGATCATTTGATGTTGTTCGATACACTTGAGTACCGAAAACACCGACTATACTAAAAACAAGCCGCGAAAACATACTAAGGGTTTAGGTTGAAAAAAAGTTTGCGGTTGATGGAACTAACGCATTTCGGACTTCGGCCCAAATACCCCATATCAACTATTCTGGGAAGCATTGAGCGTCATTTTCACGTCGACTTATCTGAGTTACGAAAGTGTTAGTTGGTCTATACTTATCCATTCCATCTTAAGGGTTTGGTCTTCCGATCTGCGGCTATTGCTCAAGATTTCGACCAACGAATAGGGCGTCCATCGTCATCAGCTGTTCAGCTACATGATGGACGATCTTTTCAGTCGAATGGAAATCCTGTGATGTGCCCGATTTCAGGATATCAAAGAGGACCCCGAGAGATGATTGAAAGTGCGTTGCATAGGTCAACGATTCCTCGCCCTGGAGAATCAGCATATTTGGTCGAAACCAAAAAGATGCTTGATAAATGCTTTTAGGTAAAATCCACCGCAAATGATGCACGTCATCCTCCGCGAGTTCGTGGTTGAGCAAAAGAAATGGGAAAAGCCGCGAATTGGTAGATTTGGCATAAGGTATCGGTATAGCAATCTGCAACAGCCATTGCTCGTAGATATCTATATATCGCCGCTATTGCCGGAATCAGACAGTACTAAAAACCTTGGGAATCGTTGCTGATAAAAGGTAACCTAGCTATTTAGTTTCTCAAATCCCCACAAAATTTGCTCTGCGGATATCTATTTCTTCTCTTTCATCTCTAGATATATCTTATGGGACTCATTTTGATTGTTTCACTCTTTATTACCCAGACGACTTGCGGTCTTGTTGTTCCGATTCGAGAGGTCGATCCAATGGATCGTGATGAAAACCCACGAGTGATACTTTTGACCGACAACCAAGTAAGAAGGTACGCCCCAGGATTAGCCGATATCTGTGATATATCGACCCTGGAATATCGCGATATAAATGAGTTGTGGGATGCGCAAGTATTGCTCCGACTATTGCCGAATATCTCAACAAATATCAGAACCAGGAATGCATTAGTCCACGCATGTGAAAGCCCGGAAACACTTGCTGATTCCATCCAAGACTCATTTACAATTCCAGCCCAAGAGAAAAATACTGCACTTGAGAAAATGAAGACTCTTAGGTACTGTGTTCGTTATCACTATGGCTTTCACGATTGGACATGGGGGGATATGCAAGGTGTTACCGATCAAGAGCTTAGCACGTTTGCGATTCCATTGAACATGGAACCATTTGACCGTCAGATTGTATGTTCAATTATCCGAACTTATCTTCGGGACAAGGCGAATAATGATGAATCAGCTTACACTCGTGCACAAAGTCAACTAAGTGCGGAAGGTTTAAACAGAATATTGAGAGGGTGGACGAGGTATTGGTTTCCAGCTATTGCGACAGGTCGAATGCGCGGGGGGTCGCAGACATGAGGAACCATTGTAAGACGATCCTAATAAACAGCAAATGATGAAACCAATATAAAAAGCGCATCATCCTCGGAATGCGCCGAAAAGCTTGACATACAAAATTATAAATTTGCAGAGAGATATTAGCGTTGCCTCTTGGTTTCCGGACATTAATGTACAAGGCCTACCAAAACGATCCATTACTCGATGAAAATCTTTGATGATAGGAGCCATCCAACTCGGTGTAAAACAAAGCTTAACGCCCCTTCAACTTGTCACCGCTCGATATTGTGGAAGTGCGAATCGACCTGAGTCGATTCCCCGCGTTTTATGGTCCACGACGCATAATTCGTACAAGTACCCGAATCTCCAGTTCAGTGCATTCCGAGAGATTGGGTAACAATCAGATCGGTCGCGATTCCACTTTTTGGAAATACGGAGCAACTAGGGGAATCAACGGAAAACACAAGAGGGGTGCGAATAACGCGGTGTCTGAAGGTATTGTTACGGTTTTATAAAGATTCGTTCTGGCACAGTTTCGAATTCGTGGACGAGATCGCAGAACGAAAAAGTGTCATCGAAACACACTGCACCAAATTGGCGTATATCGATAACCATGCACTCAAAAACGTCCAGAGACTCGTATCGACCACCAGGGGGTGGGGGCTGAGCATATGCTTACGGACGTTTGCGCCAGTTATTCAACGTGGCAATGTAAGGTAGAGTCTGCCGAATGGATTCCAGGAGATTCCTCAACGACAAGAGGAATTCATCACGGTCTTCGACAGATTCATTATAATAATTCAGCCAACTGTCCCGAGTTTTACGTTCTTCCCATTCAAATACAAGCGTATCCCAGTTATGCCGTAACTGCTCCGAAAGAATCGAAATTATGTAAGTGTCCTTTTCAGCTGAAAAATGCGATCGTAGAGCGTACGAACAAACACGTAATTCAGCCAATTCACTCCAAATAGACAGCAAGGCGCGACGAGTTCGGCGAAGCTCTTGTCTCCCGGCTCCATCACCCATATAAGACTCGATCCCTTTCATGAGCGTGTCCATAATTTGTGCCCATGTACCCCACAACGTTAATTCAGAAGCAAGATCGAAAATCGGTGCACCCCCGACGACTTCGCGATAACCATCGCGGCCCATTGACCCGGTCACGCCTCGATTTGGGTTCACCATAAAATGACTACGTAAAAATATCGATAAAATGAAACACAAAACATTCGTCGTCAGGGGTGAAACTACCGACATCATCACCGTATTTGAAAAAGAGATTTAAGGCGGATGATAAACACCATATTCAAATATCATTTCGTTTACAAACCGATGGGGTAGACGCATCATGGTTTAACTGACCGCTGAGTTGAAGACAAAAGAACTGCAGAGTCATCAAAAGAAGAATCGAATTCGAAGGAAAAAGCATCGAAGTCGTAGCCTGAATAGGGATGCCCGATTGGATTGAAAATGTATGGGCTGAAAATTCGAGTTGTGATGGCTTGACTCTTCATGCATTTAAGCGAACAATTATATTGACTTTAGACAGTGTATTCTCAACGTTTTTTCGAAAAAAATTTGCGACGTAGACAATATTTGATCAACCGAGTCAATAATAGATGGAATTCCCTGAATCTACCGGTTTGAGTTTCGGAGTCGTTACCTGCAACCTACTGAAATCAGTAGGAGAGTATATTTGAGATATCATCTGGTTCGGAAATGCTCTCATGTAACCGAGATTCCACTGACCGAATTCGCTTCGGGTTGGATGGAAACCAGTTTAAGCCGATCTCAAAGAAAATACCCGTCGATGTGTGTGATAAACATTACGAAACCGTCCGTCCGTTCTCTGCAGATCATATTATAATTCCTTCAGAAGGTTTTGAGGTGGTTTCACGACGTCAGTGATGCGATCTGCTGTCCCGTCGACATGAATGACTAGGGTTTGTGATAAGTGCCCGATCATTCGCATATCTACCCCTCCCTTTCTACGCGTTCGCGGTGTGTTAAACAACCCGAGAAAGTGGTCCTCTGCTCTAAGTGTATCAATCTGAAGACATGTTATTGTGTGTGTCGATTTACTCAGTACCTTTGCGGAAGCGAGACAACCGATTAAGCCTTTTTCGTGACATCAAGCGGATCAACCGGAAGATAAGTTATCATTTATTTCCGTTTCGTTTAACTTTTTCCTTTATATTGGTCTTAGATGGATACCACGGACGAGGCTTTACAAACGCCTGAGAGATCACGTTTGGTTTGGTATCACCTGATAAGCGCTTTGAATGGAAAAGCTTTCAAGAGGGCATCTGTGGATGCCATATCGATACATGCAGATGCGTTGATGGTGGATTTTCGCGATGAAGTGTTTGCGAGAAATGTTGAATTATTGCGCGATTTCGCGCCATTACAGCTCTGGATGTATGAAAACCGTACCTCGTTCAACAAGAGGACAGTCGATGGTGATCGACGAGAGTCGATATGTCCGGGTGAAGGTATAGGTTCGTTTGGACCTAGTCGCGACAGCCCTCTTCTTGTTGCAGTTCCGTCTCGATTCGTTTTAAATCCGCTAAGATGGAGGAAAAGCGTTGTACGGCGAGAATCGAATGTACTTTTCCGAGGAGATCAACTGGCATTCTTCAAACAAGATGAGTCGATTCTGGAACTCATGAGGATTCATCGAGACAATTTCAATCACACACATAGTGGGACGATTCCTCTCTTGGAAACCGTTGAAGGAATGGGAGAAAGTGCGTTTGTGGAAAACTATATATCTGAAGCTTGTAAGCTTTTTGGATCGTTTTGTTGTTCTTTGGAATTCCGACACTCGCTGGAGACTGCTCGGACTATTGTCCTGGATATTCGTTCTTCACTTTTCTTTGGCGAAATCGAAGAAGATATTACAGAATACCACCTTGCAGTAATTGACGAATTATGTAGGCAAATTGAAAAAATGCACGGGCGCATATCGGGTTCCACGGCGAGGCTAAGAGCATGTCAGCGTGAAGGTCGATCATCTTCTGAAGCTCTTTCAATTGTGATTGAAGAAACCGAGCGGCCATTGTTTATAGCTGTGGATATTCGAAGAAGGTACTGTAATGTTGAAAGGATTTTACCTGAATGTCAGATTGAGAAGGACAGTTTTTTGGACTTTTGCAAACAGGTGGTGATGCCTTGGACGAAAATTCCCGATCTTCATATTCTATTGATTGGGCGAGGAGAGTTTTTGGACCTCGTACGGACGCGGAATCCGCTGCGTCTACTGGCTCCCAGTGACGACGTGCCAATCTCCCGGATCGGTCTTAGAATGATCGGTCGTGAGCATTTCCCGGGAATGTTAACGAGAACGTTGGTAATATCCGATTTAGAAGAAATCAGATTGGACGACTATTACGACATCAACCCAGACGCTGCTTTCAATGAGTTCCACAGGAATGTTATCAGGAAAAAGCGAGATCAATTCATTGACGCTCTTTTTGATGGTACAAACGGACATCCTCAATCGGTGGTGTCTATGATACAAACTTCGCACTCGTTTGCCGAATTTATCCAATCGGCAGAGTATGTGGACCCCCTCTTCCGTCATGCTATTGACTTGGAGAACCGTTTTCTCACGTTGGCCCCTTATCAAAGATGTATAAGGGAGCTTTTAGCAATCGCAAATGGTTGTGTGTCGCGCGATCCAAACGAATGCCAGAGGATAGATCTCACTGCCCCATCCAATCCTGATGTACCAGACAGCGTAAGTCTCGCCCAGGTCGCTGCACGTGCATGCATGCGATGGGATGGTGAATTGGAGAATGCCAGACTTTTTGTCCCAGGGGCGATCAAGCAGAGACTTTCAGTCATGTTTTTGCCTTTTAGAACATTCATTTCACAAGTCGAAATTGGATCGGATATAATTGAAAGGAGAATTGCAAATTTCAAAAGATGCTGTCAGAAACGGTTCCAGGAACTTTTCTCGGCAGACAGTTGCGAGGAAAGGGCGACGATTGTCGAGAAATGTTTTTCAAAGACTAGGGTGTTTTTGGACGTGGCACCCTCTCTGAACATTTCTGAAGAGGTATCCTTGTATCCGAGAATTGAGAACCGCGGCGAGTTCGGATTTCGCTCATTGAATCAACGCTCGGCACGCCCTTCATTGTGGCCCGATATAAGAAAAGCTATGGTTGATGGGAAAGAATCTGGGTGCTATATTGCTCGCGATGGGTCAGCCTCAACGGATGTTATCTTCATATCAAAACCCGTTGAGTTGGAGGGTGATTTGTGTATAGTCACAATCGGCCTAGCAGCTCATTGTGACTCGGGGCAACCCATGAGTGCCGACATGATTACCGAAGAACAGAAGAAGTTTAATCGAATGTTTTTGGAGCCGCGTTCAATACCTTCAATGAAGGAGGTCAATATTTTGATTATTTGTAATATGGGCTCATACAGCGACACTCCTGTATCAGGTGATCAATTCCACACGGTTCTCAAGCGTGATCGAAGACGGTGTAAGTGTATAGACGAGACGATCTTACTTAACCTGTCAAGCCCTAATCTACGCAAAGAATTTTTTGGGTTAACCAAGGATGAGCAACTCGCAGAAAATCTTGAGGCTATTTGCGAAAAATGAAGCTGACACGTCGGAGCAACACAACAATACCACTGCATAAAGACCATTGATGGCAACTGAGAAAGTTATGTTTGCCGTGTTTATACAGTAGAGTTCTCGTTGTCGACCATGATGGAATGGACCAGTCATTCATCAATCTCGAAACATTCGTGAATTGACGGCTTGAAGTGGAAAGGCGGTATTCCTGATCACTTCGTTAGAGTATTTGGATGACAAGCTGATACACCACCACGCCGCATCGATTCCAATGGGAAAAAAATTTGTGTGATGTTTGCGTTTTGATTACGTTAGAAACATCGATACATGGATTACTCCTTGGTCACACAAACTCATTAATCAAGCGTTCGTTAATTGTCTGTTTCGCCTTCGTTTAGATTGTGGCGGTGATTCTAACGCTGCACTTGGTCGCGAGCCCCTTCTCATCGTCTTTTCGACAATCATCTCTAATCCACTTGCTGCTTCTTTGTTTCCGGTTACATGGAAGAATGTTGCTCGTTTCTCTTTCGTCGTCAGATCAAGTACAATGACTTCCTCTATCCCTTTGTGAGGAATCTTGTCGAGAACAAAAACCGAGTTACCATTCTCGAATCTCTTTTGAATATCCTGCGTATACTTAGTCGCAGCTATTACAAGAACCGCGTGGCATCCTTTAGGAACCATCGGCACGGCTTTCTTAATTTCCTCCGCTATTCCAGACTCGGACAACTTCGAGCTATTGGAGTAATTTTTCACGGCAACCATTACGATTCGCTTCTCCGAATTACACACGCTAACGTGTATCAGATCCGGAGAGCTTGACATTTGCGCCGGGATCAACCAACAGTTTCCTCCCTCATTCTCCTCCAAAAACGCACCAATTGTACCCGATACTTTTTTGGGATGGATGGTAGGAGCGGTTTCACTAGATCCCGAGGAAGCGCTTGTTACTTTGGGAAACGTCTTTATACTGCGACCACAAAACAATCCGCTCC
>Ga0214917_10006759_pt1 | contig 11809 bp, 9 predicted proteins | sample LL_1208_BB_MetaG_FD_177983 | JGI IMG/M metagenome (GOLD analysis project Ga0214917, IMG submission 177983) | Freshwater microbial communities from Lake Lanier, Atlanta, Georgia, United States - LL_1208_BB | ecosystem: Environmental > Aquatic > Freshwater > Lake | place: USA: Georgia | collected...
AGTTAATCTTAGAATCAAGGGTTGAACCAGTGGCAGCTAGGTTCGTTATCGTCGCAAAGTTCGCGTTGGAATAACCACTTAGAGAGTTAATCTTAGAATCAAGGGTTGAACCAGTGGCAGCTAGGTTTCCACTTAAGGAAGTTATCGTTGGAGAAATTATTCCAATAGAAGCAATTAAATGACCAGTAGAAGAAGTATAGACAGGAATAACAGAGCTATAGTTTTGATTTCCTAAAGATCTAATTTTATTTACTCTTAATGCGCCAGCAGAGATAGCCTGATTTGCTACAAAAGAAAATCTAAAATATCTTGAAATGCCACCGGGAATTGAGTCAGTGATACTTAAAGCAATTACTCCTTTTGTATTATTAGTAGCGAAATTTTGTTCTGTTATGCAATTGGCCCAACTTGTTAAGTCGTTACTATTTTCTACATTTAATTTAAATCCCCAAAAAGCTTGGTTCCAATCAGTATTTAAAAGTATAAAATTTGGTCTTCTATAATAATCTGCTAAATCTACAACGAATCTTTTTCCAGAAATTCCAACAGAATATTCTGAAGAAGTTACTAGATCTAAATATGCATTTGCATTACCGTCTAATAAATTGCGATATGATAAAGGTGCTGGATCTGCATACCAGTTACCACCAGAAAAATACTGACCACTAAGAGTAGTTTTAAATCTTAATGGATCATTGACACCAATAGCATTAGATAGTGCATCTATTAATTCTAAATTAGATTGTGGGCCAGAAGATACGCTAGTAGAATACCCTAAATAAGCACTACCTGTATTCGAAGGATAAGCTAAATCTTCACCAACAATTATATAATCAGAAAATCTAGCATTTCCACCAGAGACATCTAATCTAACTGCGGGATTTGTAATTCCTATACCAACATTTCCAGCAGAATTAATCCTAATTCTTTCTACGTTATTAGTATAAATTTGCCAGTATCCAGCACTAGATGGCAAATATCTTATTGCTGTATGAGAATTTGTAGCATCCCAAATAGAAAAAGAATTAGAATTAATGTTATCTTGATCAACATAGAATGCATATTTTGCATCATTATTTGCTATATCTAAAGCTAGTAATTGGCTGCTAGATCCTTTATTAATAGACAATTTAGCGGTTGGAGCAGTAGAGTTTATACCGACATTACCAGCAGATGTAATTAATAAAGCAGGATTACTAAAAGTTGTTCCATTTACTGCGGTTGAAGGAGTAATTTCAAAAGCATTACTAATATTTTGTTGGGCACCTACTAGCCAATTATATAAACCATTTCCTGCTAGTGATGGAGCAAACTCTATAGATGCATTGCTGCCACTAGACTCCAATCTCATCACTGGTCCTGTTGCAGTATAAGCGTGAATTCTTCTAGAAGCGACTACTGTACCGATGCCTACGTTTCCTGCGCTAGTAATACGCATTCTTTCAACACCTGCTCCTCTTGCTCTAAAAATATGAGTGGTGTTGTCGTAATAATTAGAAGGATCGCTACTGTCGCCTAAATAAATTGATGGAAGTTCTGGATTCCACAATCTATTATAAACTGCAAATCTATCAGCAAGAGGATAACCACTTATAGAAATAGTTCCATTAACATCTAATCTAGAAACAGGATTCGTAATTCCAATACCAATACTACCATTACTAAGAATCCTCATGGCTTCTGTTTGAGTAGCAAAGCCTACTCCAAAAGCCATTCCATTTGCTCCACCACTTGGGTTAAATTCAATATAACCCATGTTAACTGCATCGACACGCTTTTGAATTTTTGTACTAGCACTAAGCCAATCTGCGCCTGTAACGAAGCGAGTTTCTACAAGATTAAGTTGAGATATATTAGAACCAACATTAACATTATAATTAAATCCAACAAGGGTACTTCCAGCAGGAGAAGTAGCTAAAGTTCCACCATTTACTACTGTCGAACCTAGGGTTGCAGTTCCAACGACTTCTAAAGAGCCATCAGTTTTAATTGTTGAAGCAGCACTTCTATATAAGTTTGCAGAAGAGTCATTACCAAATGTTAAACCACTTGCTGCTGATGTAGAACCATTTCCGCCAATTCCAAGAAGAGTAGCAGGATTTGTTAATCCCACACCCAAGCGACCAGCCGCAGTAAGTATCATTTTAAATGTCTGATTTGGTCTAAAGAACAAATCATTATTGCCAATTGTATCAATAAAGCCTTGACCATCCCATCTAACTATTTCTCCACCAGAAATTCTAATACTTCCAGCTACATGAAGTTTATCAGAAGGGTTAGTTATTCCAATACCGATACTACCATCATTAAGTATACGAACTCTTTCAGTTAAAAAAGTATCTCCGATTGCAGATCTTAATGAAATAGCTAGATGTGACCTACCGTAACCATTACCATCTTGTAATAAAGATTTTATAGCAGCTTGTATATATGTTCCACTTGCAATTGAAGTGCTAAATCCTAAAACACCGCCATTATTAGCAGCAGATCCAAGATCCCGAACGACCAACATTCCTCCTTTGTTCCCTGCGTCTGTAATATTTGCAGTAGTTTGATTAGTTCCAAATATTTCAGTTTGGAATATAGGAATTGTTGTTCCTATGCCAACATAACCATTTGTATCTATTGTTAAACGTTGCGTATTTGATGTATAAAGGTAAAGATTATCGGCGGAATAACTTATTATACCGGCACTATTAGTGCTATTTGAAAATTTTATAGCAGCAAAAGCAGCGGAAGATGCAATATGTAATTTTTGTTCTGGAGTAGTTGTTCCTATACCAATATTACCATTATGATAAATACGCATTCTTTCAGCGTAAGTTATATCATTATATTGATTTGTATAAAATGCTAAACTTGTCCCTCTATTGTATCCTAAAGTATCTTCACTAACTGCATAAATTGCAGAAGTTTTATTATTATTATTTAAATTACCATCAACTGCTCCAATAAATTTAATACCCCATTTCGCACCAATATTAGATGTAGTTGCGGCGTTAAAACCATAAGGAGCATTTAAAATCAATAAATCATTTGTAGAACCAGAATTCATCAAAGCACTTTCAGAAGAAGTGCCTAATTGAATTCTTGTCCCTGTCGCAGTAGTTTCTACTATGTTTAATTTAGAAGTGGGAGAAGTTGAATTTATGCCAACATTACCGCTTGGAGAAATATACATGGCATTGGTTAAGCCATTTGTTTGAAAGTATAAATCTGAACCACCTAATACTAAGCTTTGATAAGAACCGGCTAGTGTATTATCTACGCCTTGTATATATGTACCAGCCGAATTTATATTAAATCTTACTCCTTTAGTTGCACCTGCCACAGAAAAAGCATATGTACTATCAGGACTTACAACATGTAATCTACCATTTGGAGTAACTGTACCTATTCCTACGTTTCCTCCAGAGGTTATCGTCATCAAAGTACTTCTTCCGCCACCACCAACAGAAGATTGAGTACTAAAATATAAACTCTGACCACTTGCCCAATCAAAATAATTTATTCCACCAAGTCTAAATAAAGAAATCCTAGCATTATTTCCTTCGCTAATTAATTCTCCGCTTGCTCTTACTGATCCAATTGCATCTAGTTTATAACTGGGACTAGCTGTTCCAATTCCTATGTTTCCACTAACTAATAAATTTGAGATTATATTGGCAGTGCCATTTATTTTTGAATCGCCAAATACTTCAAAAGTATCAGAAGACTGAGAGTGCGCTCCAAATCTTACTAGATTTAAATATTGATTAGCAGTGCCTCCTGCTTGTTGTAAATATAAAGGTATATTTGCAGAACGATCTACTTTTATGAATCTATGCCTATATTGACCATTTGTATAAGCATCATGATCTAAAACCAAACCAAAAATTCCAGTAGCATTTGGATACGAGTTTGTATCGGGAATTCCTGATTGAGCGGTGAACCCCATATTTCTCAAGTGCAATTGTCCCGATGGACTAGTTATGCCTATTCCAACAAAACCATTATCATAAATACTTCCAGTAACTAATTCTTTAGATGTATTCCAACGAGGAACATAATATTGCGTTCCAGATCCAGATATAAAAGTTTGATTTACATATCCACTAAGAGAATTTATTTTGTTATTTAATAAGGTTCCAGTAGCAACAATTTGTCCACTTAAAACTGCAAGATCGGCACTACTTGAATCTGGTTGCCACATCACGCCAGATGGTGTACTCGTTAAGACTTGACCAGAAGCTCCTATACTATTAGAGCGGTCAAATATAAAACCGGAAATTTGAATTCCCGTCGTGAGAATTTCATCTATAGCAAATTGAGCCATTTTAAAACCTTATACCTTATTATTATTTACACAAAAAAATCTTTAGCCCCCTAAAAATCGAGAGCTAAAGATTGCGTTTTTAAGATTGCTATCTAATTTACATTAGAGTTGCATCTTCGGGAATGGAGGAATCTCTGGAGCCGTCGCTGAATTGACTACGTTTTGAAGAGCCGCAGTACACTTGTCAAGGTATACATGCTCATCGTAACTCAATCGACTCTGACGGGCTAGACCTACAAAAGTGTTTAAGGCAATTTGTGCGGTAGGATCTGGCAGGTCTTTAACGGATGGAGGTTGCTGGGGTGGCTGTTGATTGGTCTGTTCCATATATTTATTATCTTCCTTCGGCTAAAATTTTCTTGGCAATATCAGAGACACTATTATCATTAGATCTTTGATTTCCGGTTACTTTTAGATAAGAATTATTGTGTCTGCGAAATTCATTCAATAATCGCTCTCTCAACATCTTCATATTATCTACAGGGATAAGACTCATCTTAAGGGCATGATTTTGGAGATCGCTTTTAGTCATGGCATTCAACTGACTCCAATACTCGTCTTCATTAAAAGTCCCGTATTTATCTGATCCAGAATCGCCAAGAATCTGGTCAAGAGTCTGATACTGCTTCTCTTCAATCTTGGCATGAGTTTGATTTAGATCTTCTAGAGCTTGCTTCTTTTTAGCCATACTATATTCTAATATATATAAAGGAAAATATAAAATAAAAAACCCCAGAGGGGTTACCTCTGGGGCTAAAACTAAGAGAGTTTTTAATTAGTTGGTAATAACACCACCGACAGCGCGAGCATCGACGCAAACGCGACCTTCCTCTAGGAATCCGTAGAAACCAGTCTTCTCTGCGCGAGAGATGAATTGGTCATCAGGAAGAACTTGGAGTTGTCCACCGCTCTCAGCGTTTGTAGATACTGGGCGGATGAAGGCATCACGGCTCAAATCAAGACCAATTGAGAGGTCATGAGAAGCAGTGGCGAAGGTGATAGCATTTGAACCATTAATGTCAGGATAAGTGGTTACGTCAAATGAATCAAATAGAGTGTTATACTTTTGGCTCTTGCCGAGTTCGACTAGCTCGACAATGTTGATACCGAACAAGCTCTCCATCCCGCCGCCTCTATACAACTCAGTGCGAACATCTTCAGACAATTGAGTTTGGCTAGTGGAGCTAGTTGGGAAAATAGGATTGAATGAGAAAGCGCGAATCTTAGCCTTAATTTCTGGGCTAATAAAGAGATCAGTCAACCCGCGAGCAGAGGCATCAGAAGGAGTACCACCAGCAAATGAAACATTAATTCTCTTAAAGCGGAGAATCAAGTCATTCAAGCAGCCTAGATCGAAAGCTCTTGCACCACCGACTGGAGCGATAAGATGCTTCAAAGCTCCAGAGGTTGAATAAGAAGCTGAACGACCATTTAAGGTAGCAGCAGCGCCAAGGGCCTTTAAGATAACAGCCCAAGCATTGCGCTCTTGTTTAACAAGCATTTCTTGAGCCATACGATCCAAAGCTCCACTGACTACGTCAAGACGAGCCTTGCGGGCATATTTCTTGTTGAAAGAAACAGCAGAGTCAAGGCGGTAGGTGGCGAGCTTCAACTCTTGGACTGGTTGATCCATGTAGTTGGAGGGTAGACCACCAGCGACATTTTGAGCCCAGATGGAAACTAGGCCAGCGGCCTCGTTGTAATAAAGATCAAGAGGATAAGAAGGACTATCGTCTTCGTTAAACTCCATGTCTTTGTAGATCATGCTGGCAGTACCAGCTTGAGCAAGAACCTTTTGAATAACTGGTCCTACGAAAGCGGCCAAGGCCTCCATAGCTTCAGCGGCCTCAACTAGATTGCGAGAACCAACCTTCTTGATTAGCTCTACTTGTTCTGGCGTATTTTTTAATTTAAGTCTCATATTATATTATAATTAATTGGTTAGGTTAGTGGTTATATTATAGGTCGAGGTTCAATAATGCATAACCATCATCATCAGCGGAACCTAGATAATTTCCAACTCTAACGTAAGAACCGTGAATAGAAGCATTTGACTCTAGTTCTCCGAGAGTATTAATGTAGGCAACGTTACCAGCGGTAGCGCCAGTAGCATAAGCCAAGATAATACCGCGCTTGAGAACTGGTACAGTTTGTCCAGAGACAACAGCATTCAATTCAGCAGCCTTACGAGGATTGTAGATTAGCTTCTCGCCATTTTCGTCAAGTTCACGAACGTCATTAAGGAGCAATCCAATGACCTTGTTAGCATCGCCAGTACCAGCAGTGGTAACGCGAGCGGTGGTAGAGTAACGATCAGAAACGACGTTAGAGTATGAAGCGCCAACGGAGGTAGCTGATGTGATATTTAAACTATCGTCAGAGTTTTTCCAGCCAGCGCCGAGGACTTTAACGAAAGTTCCTTTGTTTACAGTTTCGAGATCGAAAGCGAACATGTTGATAACTTCATGCTCACCGTAACCACGAAATGGTTTAATTAATCTTTTAGTAGATGAATATGCCATAGTGTTTTCCTATATATTTATTTGTTTGTTTATTTTGTAATAACGAAGCCTTCGTCATTAAAAGCTGATTGGTATTTTTGCTTAACAGTCTTTGATGGATTAACCATGCCAGCAGTGATTTGATCAACTTGCTGAGTTCCATTGTTAATAGCATCATCAACGACATTAGCATTATCTGTAGAAGCAACGGTCTCTTGAGTCTCAGTAGCCATAGTCTGCTTCTTCTCTTCTTTTGGCACCTTTGAGGTCTTGTAAGCCTTGCTCTTCTCCTTCATTAGGACGCTCATCTTTTTCTTGTAAGCGGCGAAAGAATCTTCATCCAAATCTCTGATATCGTTAGCAATTACTTCCCTATCTTCGGTATCAAGATCAAACTCTTCATCAAGCCCGAACATTCTAGAAGAGAATAATTCTTGCTTATCTTTGGAAGCTTTTTCTTGTTGTAGGGTTTCTAAAGATTGTTTGAGGGACTCAAGCTCTTTCTTTAGGTTTTCAGAATCGGAAGAGAGACTAGCGAACTTCTCTTCGGCGTTCTTGATTGCGTCTTCTTTAGCTTTTTGTTCAGCAGCGAATTTCTCAGAGGCATCTTTGAGTTGCTCTCCAATAAAGTCCCTGATGGAAGAAGCGGTTGCCTCTTTAAGCAACTCATCAGTAATTTGAGATAATTCAGATATTTTCATATTCTTTCTTTCGATAATTACATTAGATTCTAACGTTTGTGAAATTTGTTCCGCTTTTTGCTCTACAATTTGTTCAGATTCTTGTTTTTTGACGCTAACACCGATAACATCGGCAGCAGGATTTGCAGTTAGCCCAACTCCAAGAGGCAGCACTCGGCCTTTAATTTTACGGTAAATTAATTGATTTTCATTAAGTCTTCCGCTGCCACCAAAGCCGGTTAACTTTCCTTTGATCTTTTCAATCTCTTCTTTGTCAGAAATGATTGTAGCATTTTCAATATTCTTTTCAGATCCCTCTAATACAGCCACTTCAAAATCATTATAACCCAATTCCCAAGAAGCACTGACCTTCATGTAATTGTTAGAAGTAGGGTCATTTGATTCTTCGATAGTATTGGCAAGGTCTTTATTTACGATCTTCCAAACAACACCACCAAGAGTGATATTATATGGTTCTTTTTTGTCTTTGACTTGCTCTTCAGTAAGTGGTGCATCAGTCCCAAACTCAGAAAATCCTGCTGATAAGATAACACCAACTATATTAGCGCGATTGTGTTCAATATTAATTGGCTTATTGATGAAATTTTTATACATCTCAGAAGCAATAACAGAATCAACTACATCACCATTTTTGTTAACACGATTTACGACACAGGCATTAAATGCAATTGGCAAAAGATCCATATTAGACTCAGCATTAACGTTAGGAATAAAATTCCCCACATCAATAAGACTGGCTAATGATAGGTACTTATCTTTTTCCTCAGAAACCAATGGCCTGATTGAAGAACTAAATGTTGTAGAGAATTCAAATTTCATATTATTCTAGGAAATAATTAATACTACCAATTGAACCTGCGGGAAGGACAGCAATGCCTGAAAAATCAGGAGCGTCTATAGGGACTGAAAGATTACAGTTTCCTTGAGCGATATAAGCTAGGATACTACCAGTTGAAGTAGCGCTTGCATTTAACAAGGTAATAGCATTGTTAGTCGCTACTACATCAGTGATAAAAATTCTTGAATTTCCACTATTAGGAGGTTGAATAACTACACCAGAAGTAGTGAAATTAGCTACGAGGCCATTTACCGAAGCTACGCCATGTTGAATAAAAGATTTCATTTATTTTAAAGTTAAAAGATATTTAGCTCTGTTTACGTTTCCTAAAATTTCATCTCTAATATTAAGAAGATCAGTGTCTTTAGCTGGGTCTAGTTGAGAAGGCAAATCATTGCTAAGAAATGTGATGAAACTATTCATTGTGTCAAGTGGACTAATTGATTTATAATTTTGCAAAGTTAAAACAAATGAGTCTTTAGCAATAATACGCCCATACTTACCCATAAAAGTTTCAATAAATTGATCAACGTTTTCAGAGACTTTTTCATACAATTTTCCAAAAGTTTTATGCTCGGAATAGCCATAAGTTTGCCAATGGAAAACTTTAACTTGGTTTTGAAACTCTAACATTGATGATAAGATATTCATATTGCTTAATATTTATACATTTTTTAATTTATTTTCGTTAACTGGTCTGGGGTTTTAGTAAGTACGTCGCCTTTCTTGTAAGTCTCTCCTTCATTTGTGACTTGATAAGAAATTACTTTACCCATGCGATCAGGCAATTCTTTTATTTCAGTAACAATTCCTTCGCTGCCAAAATGATAACAAGATCTATTTATGTTCTTCACTTTGCTGCCTACCATATACATAGGACTTGCATAATCAGAACCAGCTTCGATTGATTCTGGACCTTCTTCAACATCTTCAGAATTATCTTCATTTTCGATACTAGCTTTGTTTGAAAATCCTGCTTTTGGGTAGATAAGATAAGTATAAATAGCATTAATATAATCTTCAATTAAGGCAATTTTATTATTCACCCAAGGCTCTGATATTTCAAGAGCAATTTCTGAATTTGATTCTATAGCTTTAATTAGTTCTTGAAGTCTTTCTATTGAAACAGAAAATTGACCAACTGCCATTTCGGCAGCATCTTGACTATGATACATCATTTCTTCAGAATCATCTTGAATAGCAATATCATCTGCTTTAGAAAGCTCAGGCCAAATTTTAAGCAATTCATCTTGATTCCAAAAAGTAACGCCATCCCAATCTTCTTCGTTTGCTTGAGCTTTTTTTAAGGCACCCTGCTTTGGATAATCTTTATCTCCGGGTTTTGCTGGCTTATAATTTTTACCCATCCTTTCTTTTTTCTTTTGGATGTTATACCAGAGACCTTTGCCAGCTTCAGATTCTAAATTTACAGCAGCATTCTCTGAGCCTTGAACTGGCGCACCGGCCCTCCATTGATGGCAAGACCAATAATTAGCTTTCCATTTTGGACCGGGATTCTTATCGCAACCATGTCTAGCTCTATAACTTTTTCTTCTAGCAGGATCATCTCTCTTGATCTCCATGTTTGGGTCACCAAAGTTAACCTTTACGACATTTCCTTTTTCATTTTTAACATAAACAGAAAACTTTTTAGGCCCATCAGGAGTTCTGAATGGCTTATTTAATGTTTTCTTTTCTTTGTCTGCGGCGATAATCTTAAAGGAGATATCGATTTCGAGTTCTTGGGTTTTCATGTTAAATATATTCTAGCCAGTTTGCTTTTTCTTGTTCTGTATCTAAATATAGGTCATTCTCGTCTTCGAAATCATAATCAAGATTATAGTCTTGAATATCATTATCTGCTTGAGAAAAATCACTATCATTTGGTTCCCAAGAACCTGTGACATCAATTTCTGAAGCTCTAGCTACGTCTTGATCTGCTTTTCTATATGAGTCTTTTACTTTTCCGCCAGACATCATTCTTAAAAACATATTTACTCTTGCTGCCGCCCATCCTCCTCTAGTCATTCCGGGTCTATGAGAAGAACTAAATGCGCCAGCACCTCTGCGATACACTTTCTTTAACTGACTTAAATTAACTTTTCTAGGATGCTTTGCATTGTGATTCTTCACTTTGTTTTTAAGCATCTCTACAACTTTAGCGGAAAACTCTATTGCCTTATCGCTCTTTGTCCCTGCGCTACCAGCAGGATTTTTACCAGAACCACTGCGCCTTTCAGAAGGCTTGGAAGGCGTCTGAGCAGAGCTTTTAGGCCCAGACCTCTTTGATTCTATAATTTCAATTTCTAAACCTTGTAGGCTCATAATTTGTAGTTGATAATAAATACACTTAAAATTAGTAATTAAGGAAATTATAACGGCCCATTTGTATTAAAGTTTGTGTAATTCAATCCTTTCAATAATCCGCTCATAAACAAACCATTAGGATGAGGATAAGAATTTTGGTCCATATCACAATAAAAACTAAAATCTAAAACAGCATTCGCACCGATTGAAGAGTCGTAAGAAAGGTCTTTAAACTTTGCTCCTCTAATATCGTATCTTATAATAGTATCGGAGTCTTTATTCATTTTAATTACAATATCATATTTAGATTCTGACCTTATATTTGATATTAAATCTCCAGAATAGATTAAATTCTTATAAATAGCTGAAAAAGATCCTTCTACAGTAATAGGAGTATTTATTTGTCTATCTACTGGGTAAACATAACCTAATGTTTTTACAAGTTCTCTGTCTAATGGAATATTAAAATTAAAACCTTGAATCGCGGAGTCTTGTATGATTAAATTTGACTTAGTTTTAGAAGTAGATCCAATATCGTATACATCTACAGTTATTTCTCCGGGTAATAGGACTGAAATTGAGTTGCCTATTTCTTCGTATGCTGTGTTGTAATTAGGAATAGAAAAACGGACTCCCGTATTAAGTAATCCACTCTTGGGTTCAACAAAAGGAGATACTGCATTGGTGCCAGAAGAGTAATAAATTACATTATGTGCCGTGCAATTAACTGAAGCTGTTGGGATTTCGTTAACTTTAGCATTTACTCCATAAGAAGTAATGTAGCAATTACCAAAAGCCAATACAGGGAATCCAGATAGGTTAGAACTAATAACGTCTGCGGGATTTGGGTTAATAGACAAGAAAATATTTCTTTGATCTCTATATTTGAATGGATATTTAAATGTGTTATTTGTTGGAAGTGTTAAATCGGTATTATAGGCAAACCCTTGATCTCCAAAAGTGAATCCTGATAAGATATTTCCGCTAGGATAGACTTGTCCACCATCGAATTGATCTAAATTTGGAATCCCAAGCTCTACATAAAAACCAAGCCTAGCTTCATTTCTTAAATCTTTAATGTTGTAATTAAAACTAAGATTTATATCTGGTGGCTTTAGGTTGTAATCATAAATTGTAGAAGCATTTC
>Ga0214917_10006760_pt1 | contig 11808 bp, 11 predicted proteins | sample LL_1208_BB_MetaG_FD_177983 | JGI IMG/M metagenome (GOLD analysis project Ga0214917, IMG submission 177983) | Freshwater microbial communities from Lake Lanier, Atlanta, Georgia, United States - LL_1208_BB | ecosystem: Environmental > Aquatic > Freshwater > Lake | place: USA: Georgia | collected...
TGACGATGAAGATGATATCGAAGTTGTAGACGAAAAAGCCCCTGTAGAAGAGGATTTAAGCAAAGCAAGTTTAGCATCCTTAGAAAAAGCGCCAGACCTAGACGACTCAGTCAAAATGTATCTTCGAGAAATCGGAACAATTGACCTTTTAACACAAGAGCAAGAAATTGACCTAGCCAAACGTGTTGAAGCTGGCGAAATGGCAGCTAAACAGCAACTTATTAATGCAAACTTAAGGCTAGTCGTATCGATTGCAAAAAAATATACAGGGCAAGGCCTTCTGTTTCTTGACTTAATCCAAGAAGGAAATACAGGGTTAATCCGTGCAGCTGAAAAATTTGACTACAGAAAAGGATTTAAATTTTCGACTTATGCAACATGGTGGATTAAACAAGGGATTACGCGCGCCATTGCCGACCAATCTCGTACAATTCGTGTGCCAGTTCATATGGTTGAAACAATTTATAAAGTTAAAAAAACATCACGGATTTTAATGCAGGAATTTGGTCGCAGGCCTTCTAACGAAGAAATTAGCGAACGCACAGGCCTTCCTATAGAAAACATTGTGGCCATCCGCAAATATTCGCAAGTGCCATTATCACTAGAAATGCCCATCGGTGACGAAGAGTCATCTCAATTAGGTGACTTTATTGAAGATAAAAACCTTGAAGCACCTGACACTACAACCATGAGAAACATACTCAGAGAAGAGCTTGTTAAATCAATGGATGTCCTTACCGAACGCGAACAAATGATTTTAAAACTTCGCTTTGGATTTGATGATGGTCGTCCACGCACTCTAGAGGAAGTAGGACGAGTCTATAATGTGACCCGTGAACGGATCAGACAAATCGAAGAGAAAGCGCTTCGTAAACTACGCCACCCTACCCGCCGCGCTCGCTTAGAATCCTTTAGATAATCCTCTAATTGCCCTGCGAACAGCCTCTTCAATGGGCGTTCGCTGGGCAGCATATAGTACTGATCGGCCAACATTAATAATCAGTAAGCCCTTACGCCGATGCTGATTGACAATAATATCCTGATAACAGCCACCTTGAGTACCAACACCAGGGACTAAAAAATCTAGTGTCGGGTAGTCCTGACAAATGGTTTTAAACAAATCCTGTGTCGCACCCACAACGGCACCGACATTATGATATCGCTCATTCCACCCCACTATACGGGTTAAAACATGATTATAAAGAGGTCTAGCATCTTGCATAGGCATTAACTCAAAATCGCTTGCACCTGGATTAGACGTCAATCCTAAGACAAAAGTAAATTTTGAAGTATGTTCTAAAAATGGCGCCACACTATCTTCACCCATATAGGGATGAACTGTTGTGGCAGCGGCATTCAATGAATCAAAAATAAATTTAGCCTGCATGCGGGAAGTATTGCCAATATCCCCACGCTTCGCATCAATAATGACAGGAATATACGATGGGACATACGCCACGATACGCTCAAGCACTCGCAACCCGTCAACACCATAAGCTTCAAAAAAAGAAATATTGGGCTTATAGGCAATCACTAAGTCCTTGCTGGCATCTATAATAGTACGTAAAAAGTTTTCAATCCCTAAAAGCGACTTATCAAAGCCCTCAGGCAAAAGTGCCATATCCGGATCAAGCCCTACACAAACCTGATTTCCGGTAGTCGCAATATTAGTAGAAAGTTGTTGTAAAAATGGATGACCCACTACTGACATCTTTTTAAATCAGTAGTCGTAAACAATGCTTTGACATCGTCATAGCCAGCAGCGGCTAAGTTTTCAAAGGCACCCTCTTCCCGGTTAATTACACCAACAATACGGACAATACGGATATCCTCGGATTTGAGGACATCACAAGCCTGCATCACTGCACCACCTGTAGTAAGAATATCCTCAATTACGGCCACTCGCTCACCGGCTTTAAACTCACCTTCAATCAACCGTTTTGTGCCATACCCTTTATCAGATTTACGCACAATAACAAACGGTTTTTTTAGCTTAACCGACAAAAGCGCAGCTAAAGAAACGGCTCCCAATTCAGGAGCCGCAATTCGATCATAAGTATCAGATGGGGGAAATAAATCTACTAATGCATCACAAAGCGGATCAAGAATCTCTGGCTTTGTTTCAAACAAATACTTATCAATATAATAAGTAGTTGGCTTTCCCGAGCGTGTAACAAAGTTTCCTTCTAAAAAAGCAGCTTGTTTAAGCGACTTTAATAGTGCACTCATTATTTCTTAGCTGGCGTTGCTGATGCGTCCTCTTCAGTTTTACCTCTTGGAACGCTGATACGTGCAATCAATGTATTTCCAGAAGTAACATAAGACACACCATTTGGAGGAGTTAAATCTTTTAAGAAAATAGAAGCCCCTATTCCCATATTAGAGATATCAACAATAATATTCGCAGGGACATCTTGAGGAAGGCAAGAAATTTTAACCTTAAATACTTTTTTCTCTAAAAGACCACCCATTTTTGTACCTGGAGCAATCCCTTTAAATACAAGTGGAGTTTCAATCACAACAGGGACTGTATCTGAAACCAATTTAAAATCTGCATGAGTAAATTGTTGCGTAAATACATCACGGTCAAATGCATGAGGAATTACTGTTAACTTAGTATCAGGCAATTCAAGAGAAATCAGTGTATTTTTACCAAATTCACTTTTCGAAAATAGCTTTTGAAGATCAATTGGATTTACAGAAATCGCAACAGGCTCCGCTGCATTTCCATAAACAATCGCTGGAATTAATCCAGAATTTTTAAGTTGTTTTACTTGATTTTTGCCAAATGCGGTTCTGATTTGTGCCGCTAAAGATACAGTATTCATGCATTTTCACCCTAATTTAACCGAAATATAACTTAAAACCTGCCTAAATTGACAGAAGGACTGCAATCATACCTCAAACCCGATAAGATGGGCAATACTGAGAAACAGGACAAGATCCACATAAAGGCTTAATTGCTTTACACGTTCGACGTCCATGTAAAATCGTCACTGTTGAAAAATCAATCCAAGTTTTTTTTGGCCAAATTTTAGACAAGTCAAATTCAATATGAGTCGCATCATCAGAGTTGCTAAATTTCCATCGGTTTGTCACCCGCTTGACATGGGTATCTACAGTAATTCCAGGTTCGCCAAAATACTGGCCCAGTACGACATTTGCCGTTTTACGCCCCACCCCAGCCAACGTAATTAAGTCGTCCAAACTAGGAGGAACATGTCCATTAAACCGCATACAAATATCATGTGCTGTTTTAATGATATTGGCAGATTTAGCCCTGTAAAAATTGACTGACTTTAATAACTCCATAACCCGCTCAATTGGGGCCTCAGACAAGGCTTTTGGGGTTGGAAATTCAGCAAACAACGCCGGGGTTACCTTATTAATTCTCTCATCAGTACATTGTGCCGATAAAATAACAGCTACCAACAATTCAAAAGCATTTCGGTGAAATAAAAATGGGCTCAAATCATCAAATTCACCCAATAATGTCTCATAAATGGCAATTGCTCGGCGTTGTTTGGACTTTAGGGATTCCATAAGCCTATTTTGGAAACAACTCAATACCTACGGGGCAATGGTCAGACCCATAGGCATCCTGATGAATAAAGGCATCTTTAATACGATGAGTAAAATCCGATGTCGCAAAAAAGTAATCAATACGCCACCCAATATTGCGCTCTCGGGCACGGGTTTGCAAACTCCACCACGTATATTCATTAGGGTTTTGATTAAATAATCGAAATGTATCCACATACCCCCACTCCACAATACGATCCATCCACTCGCGTTCAATAGGCAAAAATCCAGATTCACCCTCATTTTCTTTGGGGCGGGCTAAGTCAATCGGTTTGTGGGCTGTATTGTAATCACCACAAATAATAACAGCTTTACCAGTTTTACGAAGCTCTTCACAGTAATCAAAAAATGCCTGATAAAAATCCAATTTATACTGAAGGCGTTCATCATCCCGCTGACCATTCGGAAAATAGACACTGAATAAGTAAAAGTCATCATATTCAGCCATTACCGCTCGGCCTTCGACATCAAAACGCTCAACACCAAAACCTTCCTGAACTCGAAGCGGCTTTTTACGCGTTAAAATCGCCACGCCACTATAGCCTTTTTTTAGAGCCGAGTGCCAGATGCCATGGTATCCAGATGGATTTAACACTTCATCGGGTAAATCCTCAGGCCTTGCCTTAGTCTCTTGGAGACATATAATATCCGGCTCATAAACATCCAAGTAAGCTTTTAAAGTCCCTTTTCGGACAGCAGCCCTTACGCCATTCACATTCCAAGATACTAGCTTCACAAGACAGCCTCCAGGCAAAAAACATTTTTGAGAAATACTAGTGGATATGATACACTTGGGACCGATGTTACGAAACCATGTTTTATTTCTTTTACTAAACACACTCCTACTCCCCAGCAGGGGATAAACATTTCGTATTCTTTTTCCTATATTTTTAAATTACACTTAGACTCTGTTTAGGAGGAGTTCCAATGTCTACACATATTAAGATTTTTGATACCACATTACGTGATGGCGAACAGTCTCCAGGCTGCTCGATGAACTTACAAGAAAAGCTAGAAGTTGCTCATCAATTAGAACGATTGGGCGTTGATATTATCGAAGCAGGATTTGCCATTAGTTCGAAAGGTGATTTCGAATCGATTGACACCATTGCCCGCCATATCCACAAACCCATCATTTGCAGTTTAGCCCGTGCCATAAAAACAGACATTAAAGCCGCAGCAGATGCCATTGAAAAAGCAAAAAATAAGCGTATCCACACCTTTATCGCCACATCGCCAATTCATATGGAATACAAACTTAAAATGACTCCTGAAAAAGTAATTGAAACCGCAGTAGGCGCTGTGCAATTTGCCAAATCTTTTGTTCATGATGTCGAATTTTCATGCGAAGATGCCGGACGCTCGGAGAAGGATTTTTTAGTTAAAATCTTAACCGAAGTGATTAAAGCAGGTGCAACCGTTGTAAATATCCCTGACACTGTTGGGTATCAAACACCAGAGGAATATGGGCGCTTAATTCGATTTTTAAAAGAAACCGTGCCAGGCATCGATAAAGTGGATATTTCAGTTCATTGTCATGATGATTTGGGTATATCCGTAGCCAATTCCTTATCAGGAGTATTAAATGGCGCCACTCAAATTGAATGCACAGTCAATGGCATCGGAGAGCGCGCTGGTAATACTGCACTAGAAGAAGTGGTTATGGCCTTAAATGTCCGAAAAGATATCTACAATGCCCATACCAATATCGTTACTAAAGAGATATTCAAAACTTCCCGCCTAGTATCCACCATTACAGGCTCAGTTGTGCAAACCAACAAGGCCATTGTGGGCGCTAATGCATTTGCTCACGAAGCAGGTATTCACCAAGATGGCATGCTTAAAATGCGTCAGACCTATGAAATTATGGAACCTGCCACTGTCGGGATTTCGGACACAACATTAGTCCTTGGCAAACACTCTGGACGCCATGCATTCACAGATAAATTAAAAGAGCTTGGCTATACACTAACCGACACAGAAATTAATAAATCTTTTGAAGAATTTAAGCAATTAGCAGACAAGAAAAAAGAAATTGCAGATGAAGACATCGAGGCCATCGTAGCCAATAAAGTCGCACATGGCGAAGAGCTTTACCATATCGACAACATTGAAGTCATCTCGAAAATTGATCAAAAACCAAATGCCACAATTACCCTTAAAAAAGGAGAGCTAATCATCACCAAAACAGCAGAAGGGGCTGGCTCCGTCGATGCAATTTACAAAACAATAGATTCAATCGTGGGCGAAGACTTTCAGTTAAAAGACTATATCGTACAAGGCGTAACAGGTGGCACTGACGCGTTAGCAGAAGTCGTTGTAAGATTACAAGAAAAATCTCGTACCTTCACCGGACGTGGTGCTGCACTAGATGTTTTAGCTGCATCTGCAAAAGCCTATGTTATGGCCATTAACAAATTATTGGCAGGCCGCGGAATTGAAATAATTAAGCCACAGTTCGATTCTTGAAAAAGATGATTATATAATGGCCAAATCGAATTTACGCACAAATGGAGTGTTGAATGTATAAAATTGCAGTTATTGGCGGAGACGGAACAGGACCAGAAGTAACAAGAGAAGCCGTAAAGGTACTTGAAGCAATCCAAAAAAAATTTCCGATTTCATTTCAATTTACACCACTGGACTATAATGGTACGCGCCACATGGCAACTGGCCAAATTTTAAGCGATGAAGAATTAGAAGGATTACGACAATTTGATGCCATTCTATTGGGTGCCATAGGACATCCAGATGTCAAACCTGGCATTTTAGAGCGTGGCATTTTATTAAAAATACGATTTGGTCTAGACCAATATATAAACTTACGGCCCGTCCAATTATACGAAAATGTAGAAACGCCCCTAAAAAATAAAGGTCCAAAAGACATTAACTATATCGTTGTTCGAGAAAATAGTGGTGACTTATACGTTGGAAAGGGACATACCGACAACCTTGGCCAAACAAATGAGGTAGCTGTAGAAGAAATGGTGTATACCTACACGCAAGTAGAGCGATGCCTTAGATATGCATTTGAGACAGCTAAAAATCGACGCAAGGGTCAAGCTTGGGCCAACCTATCTCCAGAAGATATCCAAAAAGGCTATACGTCAAAGTTAACACTTGTGGGCAAATCTAATGTATTGGCCAATGTATTTGGGTTATGGAATCGTGTCTATGACGAACTCAAACCACTCTACCCTACCGTAAAAACAGATTATATCCATGTCGATGCCTGCTGCATTTACATGGTTGAATGTCCCGAAAGATTTGACGTCATTGTCACGACAAATATGTTTGGCGATATTATCACGGACTTAGCAGCGGTAACCCAAGGTGGGATGGGTATTTCTCCTGGCGCAAATATTAACCCCAAAGGCGTCAGTATGTTTGAGCCAATTGGCGGAACTGCCCCAGATTTTACTGGCAAAAATCAAATCAACCCTCTTGCCGCAATTGGATCAGCCCAAATGATGCTGACTCACTTTAACGAAATGGATGCAGCAGAAGCATTAGAGGCCGCAATGAAAAAAATCATTAAAAAAACAAAATCTATGGCCGCCGCAAAAATGGGATATAGCACCACAGAAATTGGTGACATGATTGCTAAAGAAATTTTAAATGCTTAAACAGGATATTAGGGCCGATATCAAAACTAAATTATCGGCCCTGTCCAAATTAAATATTGCATCAAAAAGCTTAGGTATTATCGAAAACCTCAACAGCATCTCTTTTTTAACCCATTGCCAAAGTATAGGCATTTTTATACCAACCCCCAAAGAACCTCAAATTTTACCTTGGGCTTTGACAGCGTTTAAAAGCGGAATACACATTTACGCCCCTAAAATAGGAGAAGATGGACAGTATCAATTTCAGCCAACTTCTCTAGAAAATTTTAAAAAAAATATAGACAACATTTTAGAAAGCACAGAACCAAGCAAAAAAGACACTATTATTTCGCCTGAGGTAATATTAGTACCAGGGCAAGCATTTGATCGTATGGGACATCGCATTGGGCGAGGCAAAGGCCACTACGATATGCTTTTAAACCACTTACCCAACACCCCCATTAAAATTGGACTGTGTTTCTCAGAGCAGCTTTTAAACCATGTCCCCAGCCAAAACCATGATATCCCAATGGATATCGTCATTACCGAAAAGCAAACCTATTTAACGGGCTCTTTTTTTGACAGTTCTATTTAATGATCGTCCTGGCTTAAAATACGGGCGAGTCGACTGAGGTAATATCATTTCCTCACCAGTTTGGGGGTTACGACCCTTGCGAGAGGACCGAGTTTTGAGATCAAATGTGCCAAAGCCAACGATATTAACTGGCTCTTCTGCATAAAGACACTCTGTAATAGTGTCAAATATCAACTCAGCCACATCTTTGACAACTTTATATTGTAAATCAAGCCGTGAAGCGACTTTACGAATAATTGCATCTTTGTTCATAAATGCATGATACTATAAAAAGCATGTTACTCCATCTATCAATTAAAAACTTTATCATTATCCGAAATCTCGAATTGGACTTTGAATCAGGGCTTACTGTATTCACCGGAGAAACCGGTGCTGGAAAGTCCATTGTCATCGATGCAATTTCATTGATTTGCGGCAATCCTTCTAACGAAAACCTGATTATGGAAGGAGAAAGCCAAAGCATTATCGAAGCCGTCATCGACATCACGAAAGTTCACCATTTATTTCAGGAGTGGAGCGAAGACTTTCACATTACAATCACCCGAGTTATTAGTAAAAAAAATCGAAATGTAGCCAAAATCAATGGTCAAAGCATCCCTTTAAAACAACTTCAGGATCTCATGAAATCCGTCATAAATATTGCCTCACAGCATGAATTTACAAAATTTATGGATTTAAAAAGCCAATTAGCACTTCTCGACCAATTTTTACCAACTCACACCATATCATTATTTAAGTCCTATCAAATGGAGCTTCAATACTTAAAAGACATCGAAAAGCAAATAAAAGAATTATTAAATACATCTACCGAGGAATCTTTGACAGAGTTTTTAAAGTTTCAAGCCGAAGACATCGAAAAACAAAATTTTATTGCCTCCGAAGAGGATAAGTTAAGAGAAGACAAACAAGCTTACAAAACCAGTCAAAAACAAGGTAAAGACTTTCAGCAATTACAGTCCGAAATCACACTCGCCCACAAAGCACTCTGTAATTCAGCCCAGACAATTAAAGAACATTTTCCAGAAATGGAAACAGACTACCACTCCGCAATTGCATTAACAGAGGAAATTTCCCACCAAATTTCTAAAAAGCAGTCCGAAGCAACCCAACGTATTGATATTAATGAAATCGAAAGTCGTCTTGATATTATTTTCAAGTACAAAACCAAGTATAAAGTATCTACTCTTCGAGAGTTAATCGACAAACATAATGCACTAAAAACACAAATCGAAATCAGCGAAAACAAAGAAAACCGTCTGAAGGAATATGAATTAAAACGTCAAAGACAACTTCAAATCGTCATCAGTATCGCAAAAGAAATCCACGAAGAACGCGTTAAGGCATCCCAAATTGCCAGCAAAAAAATTACAGCTAGCTTGAAAGATCTTAATTTTGATTCAGGCTCATGCACCATTAAATTAGACTGGGACGAAACCGCAATTAAAGACTCAGGATGTTCCCGCGCTACGATTTTAATTAAACCGAGCGAAGGTCAAAAAGAAGGCCCCATAAGTGAAATTGCATCTGGTGGCGAACTATCCAGAGTAACATTGGCGATTCGAAGTAGCTTAGCAGATGCCGAAAATATACCTACACTGATTTTTGACGAAATTGACACTGGTGTAGGGGGGTTAACCGCATTAAAAATTGGAGAGAAAATTCAGTCATTATCTGCAAAATCTCAAGTAATTTGCGTGACGCATTTGCCACAAATCGCAAAGTTTGCGAATATACATTTCTCAGTGTCAAAAAACACTCAAAAAAGCCCAACAGAAATGACGACACGGCTTTTAAATCAAAAAGAAATTAAACAAGAATTAGAACGCATGATCGGCGGAAAAGAAATGATCAAAAACCTAAAACAAGCGTAAGAGGAGGATACTATGTGCGGAATTGTAGGATATATTGGCGATCGAAATGTCCCATCGATATTACTTGTTGGACTTGAGCGCCTCAGTTATCGAGGATACGACTCCTCAGGAATCGCCATTTTAGATCAAAATGAATTAAGCTATTGGAAAAAAACCGGTAAACTACATGCCCTAAGTGATGAATTAAGTAAGCTGACCATCACAGGAAATATCGGTATTGGCCATACCCGTTGGGCAACTCATGGCATCCCATCCGAAGAAAATGCACACCCCCATTTGGGCCCAAAAATGACAGTAGCAGTTGTCCATAATGGAATCATCGAAAATTATTTGGCAATAAAGGATAAACTCCAAAAACAAGGATTTATGTTTAGATCCGAAACAGACACAGAAGTAGTCTCACATTTAATCGAATATTTTTTAAAAGATTCCCTTGAAGACGCCGTCAAAAAGACAATTCAGGAATTAACTGGCGCCTTTGCACTAGCAATTATCTCTGAAACCGAACCCAATAAAATGATTGTATGCCGAAAAGGCAGCCCCCTAATTATAGGGTTAGGTAAAGACGAAAATTTCGTCGCATCAGACATTAATGCCATTATCCCACACACCAAAGACATGATTCATTTAGATGATAATGAAATGGCAATTATCGAAAAAAACAAAATTACGATTAAAAGTTTTGATGGTGAAGTCTTAAATAAAGAAGTTCAACATGTCAGCTGGGATCCTGTAGCAGCCGAAAAATCAGGCTATGAGCATTTTATGCTTAAGGAAATCCATGAGCAGCCAATCGTAGTCAGAAATATCATGTCCAAACTCATCGTAGATGGAAAATTCAATTTTAAACACCTCAAGCTTTCCCGCCAAGAACTGAATAATGTAAACCGATTTATTATTCAGGCATGCGGCACATCATGGCATGCAGGACTAGTCATGAAATACCTTTTGGAAAAATATGCCAGAGTCATCACAGATGTCGATATTTCATCGGAATTTAGATACAGACATAAAGTAAATGGGATTAACGAAATTGTAATCGCCCTATCTCAATCTGGAGAAACCGCAGACACCCTGGCCTGCTTACGAGAAGCCAAAAGCAAATTTTACAAAGTCCTCTGCTTCGTCAATGCAAAAAATAGCAGTATGGACAGAGAAGCCGACGCAGTAGTCTACACCTATGCAGGACAAGAAGTTGGAGTTGCCTCAACAAAAAACTTTATTGCCCAATTAGTCACAACGTATTTATTTACATTGTATCTCAGTCAAATCAGATGGACGTTGACAGAAGAAGAAGTCAAAACAAAATTAGATGAACTTAAAAAAATCCCAGACTATATCGAAAAGATTTTAAGTGAAGCAGAATCAATTAAAAAAATTGCCCTAAAATACTTTAAAAGTGGCAGCTATTTATTTATAGGAAGAGGCGTAAACTACCCTTCCGCACTTGAAGGCGCCCTAAAGCTCAAGGAAATTTCTTATATCCATGCTACAGGCTATCCAGCAGGAGAATTAAAACATGGCCCACTGGCATTAATCGACGAAAACATGCCAATTGTATGTCTGGCCCCCAATGCTGAAACCTATGAAAAAATGATTAGTAACATTGAAGAAGTTCGTGCACGAAAAGGCAAAACAATTGTCATTGCAACTGAAGGAAATTCAGCCATCAAGCATGTGGCAGACGAAGTCATTTACATTCCAGAAGTCTCCGAGGACTTAACGCCCATTCTAGCCGCAATCCCGATGCAATTACTGGCATATTACACAGCAATTAATTTAGGATGCGACGTAGACCAACCTCGCAATCTCGCTAAAAGTGTTACAGTCGAATAAAAGCAATATCGTTTTAATCGGCTTTATGGGCAGTGGTAAAACAAGTGTCTCCAAAGCCCTTACTGAAAAATCTGGATTTACGTTAATCGATACTGATCAAAAAATCGAAGAAATGCAGCAGGCCACAATTAACCAAATTTTTAGCACAAAAGGCGAAGCACACTTTAGACAGTTAGAAGAGAAATTATGCGAATCCTTATTAACATGTAATAACACTATAATTTCAACTGGCGGAGGATTAATTCTATCAGAAAAAAATCAAGACTCTCTCAAAAAAATAGGGCTTGTCATTTATCTAGAAGCCTCAGTAAATACGATT
>Ga0214917_10006761_pt1 | contig 11805 bp, 9 predicted proteins | sample LL_1208_BB_MetaG_FD_177983 | JGI IMG/M metagenome (GOLD analysis project Ga0214917, IMG submission 177983) | Freshwater microbial communities from Lake Lanier, Atlanta, Georgia, United States - LL_1208_BB | ecosystem: Environmental > Aquatic > Freshwater > Lake | place: USA: Georgia | collected...
CAAGGTGAAGCCGCGCCGGCGGCGCCGGCGAGAACGCGAGGACATGGAGTACGTGGAGGACATGACGGATCCTTCCCGTGGATGGGGTGGTGGTGGCGAACCCCCGGCGAATCCTCGGGTGCGCACGGTGCGGCACCATCGACGGACGCGGGGCGAAACAACGACACTCGAGCGGCGCAGAAAACGCCGGCTCAGACCACGCGCGGAGGAGGAGCTTCCGGTTCGACCCGGTCCACGAGACAGACATCGTCGCCACACATCAGGGGCGCGACGAGCGGCGCGACGGAGACCACCGCCGCGACCGCAGGCGGGGGCGGGGCGCCGCCGACCGCCAACCACTGGTCCACGATGCCGCGGCAGGCCAGCATCGACATCAGCACGACCGTGTTCTGAAACAGGGGCTCGGCGACTTCTTCATGCCCGGCGTGCTGTGGCGCGACGTCCCTCGGCACCTCCGAGCAGCATGCGGAGCGCTCGGGCGTTGCACAGCAGGAACCCGATCCCTTCGCCGCCGTGGCCTCCGCCGACGCGACCCGCCCCGCGAGCGACGCGAGCAGGCTCGGATCGACGCGGTTGGCCCGGGCCCAGGCGAGCAGTTCGGCCGGCGTGTTGCAGCAGCAGCTTGCAAAACACTGTTCGGCCGTGGCACAGCCGCAGGGCTTGTCCATGCACGGGAACGGCCGGGACCGATCCTTGCCGGCGAGTCGCTTGGCGGCCGCGGAACCGGGGTCCGACGAAAACACCCCGCCCATCGGCAATGGCAACCCCGACGCGACCAGCGCATACGCGGTCACGGCCAGCCAGATCGTCGCGCGGCGAAAAAGGGTGTCTCGGTGCACGCCCTGAAGGATAGCCTCCCGATGAACGGTGAGCCAGCATCCGGACGACGTGGTCCGCGAGGCGGCTGCAGCCCGGCTACAACGCCTGCACGCCGGCGATCGCCGCGGCCAGTTCGGACTGCGCGGCCATGCCGTCCACCGGTTCCAGGCCGATCCAGCCGCGGTAGCCGCGTTCCTCGAGCGCGGCCAGCACGTGCGGCAGATCGACCTCGCCGCTGCCCAGGATCACCGCCCGACCGTGGCCCTTGAACGATCCACGGATCGCGTCGGTGGCGTGCACGTGGCCGATGTGGCCGGTGAGCGTCTCGACGGCGACGACGGGGTCGTGCCCGTGCACCACGAGGGCGCCGGTGACGAGATGGCAGGCGATGCCGCCCTCGGGCAGGGCCGCGAGCAGACGGAGGAGGTCTTCCGGGCTCGATCGTCCCGCCTCAACGCAGAGCATGGCGCCCACCCGGTCGCCCCACGCGGCGAGGTCGCCCAGCACGTCCACGAGGAGTCGCCACCGCGGATCGACCGGCCCGTCGGCCGGCGGCGGTGGAATGTCGCCCACGTGGTTGAGCACCACGTGGGCGCCGAGGGCCCGGGCCGTCTCGAGCGCCGACTTGGTCGCGGCGATCCGGCCCTCGAGACGTTCGGCATCGGCGTAGCCGCCGCGGGTGGAAAACGCGGTCGCCGCCACCACCAGCCCCTCGTCGGCCAGCCACTTGCGGATCTGCCGGATCCCGCTTTGCGACAACTGCTCCGCGGGAACGCCGGAGCGGAGGTCGAGTTCGATGCCCGCCAGCCCGAGTTCGCGGGCCTTGCGCAGCGCGGCCCGCAGATCGCGGGCAAGCGCCAACGCGGGCACGCTCAAGCGGGAGATGTCCATCGTGGCGGCAACCGTTCGCGGAGGATCGTCGCGGATTGTATCCTCCCGGTCATGCATCCCCTCGATGACGTGACCGTCGAACTCGAACGGCTCGCGCCGCTCCGGCTGGCGGCCGCCTGGGACACCGTCGGCCTGCTCGTGGCCCCGCGGCGATCGTCTGTGGCACGGGTGATGACCTGTCTCACGCTCACGCCCGCCGTCGCGGCCGAGGCCGCCCGGACCGGCATCGACCTCGTGGTCTCGCATCATCCGCTGCCGTTTCGTCCGGTGCCACGACTCACCCGCGACTCCGACACCGGCCGCGCGCTGCTGGAACTCGTCGCCGCCGGAATCGGCGTCTGGAGCAGCCACACCGCCTGGGACTCGGCGGCCGGCGGGGTCAACGACCAGCTCGCGCTGCTGCTCGACCTCGATCGGATCGCGCCGCTGGTGCCCGACGAGATCTGCCCGCTCGCCGGCGTGGGCCGGGCCGGTTCGGCCCCGCCGGAAGTGACCGTCGCCACACTCGCCCGGCGGGCGGGGGCGGCCCTCGGGGTGCCGGCGGTGCAGGTGGCCGGCCCCCCGGACCGGCCCGCGGGACGGGTGGGGGTCGCGTGCGGCTCCGGCGCGGATCTCGCGGCCGTGGTCGCGCAGGCGCGGTGCGACACGTTTTTGACGGGTGAGCTCAAGCTCCACGACGCCCTGGCCGCGGTCGCCCTCGGCCTCGCCGTGATCGCGGTCGGCCACCACGCCAGCGAGCGGTTTTCGCTCGACGTCCTCGGCCGCCGGCTCATCGAGGCGCTGCCGGGGCTGGAGTGGCGGCCGAGCACCGCCGACACCGACCCACTCGTCTGGCAGGCGATTTGATCGGCGGTTCCGGGCCTCTACACTTGCACGGTGTCGAACCCACCGCGGCCCGGGCGGATTCCCGTGAAACGATTGCTCACCGCCCTGCCTGTCTACAACGAGGCGGCCCACGTTCTCCCGGTCCTCGACGAGGTGCTGCGGTTCGCGCCGGACGTGCTGGTCGTGGATGACGGCTCGACCGACGGCACCGACGAACTGCTCCGCGGGCGGGGCGACATCCGCGTCGTGCGGCATGCGGAAAACCGTGGCTATGGCGCGGCGCTGGCGACGGCCTTCCAGGCGGCCCGCGACGGCGGGTGGGACGGGCTCGTGACGATCGACTGCGACGGCCAGCACCAGCCCCGGCTGATTCCCGACTTCGCGGCGACGCTGGCCACCGGAGGGGCCGACATCGTCAGCGGCAGCCGCTACCTGGCGAGTTTTCCCGGAGACACGGCCCCGCCGGCCGCACGTCGGCGGATCAACGCCGAGATCACGGCCGAGATCAACGCCCGCCTCGGGCTCGCCATCACCGACGCGTTCTGCGGGTTCAAGGCCTACTCCCGCCGGGCCCTCGAGCGGCTCCGACCGACCGAGACCGGCTATGCGATGCCACTCGAGGTCTGGGTGCAGGCGGTCGCGGCGGGGCTGAAGGTCGTGGAGCTGCCCGTGCCCCTCGTGTATCTCGACCTGGCGCGGAGTTTCGGGGGCGCACTGGACGATGCGGCGACGCGTCTGGCCTACTACCGCCGCGTGCTCGATCGGGCGGAGTCGGCAGTGGCGGCCGCGGCGGGCGCGGCGACCTGATCGCGGCCGACCGTACATGCCCCCATCCCGCAGCACGCCGAGGCCCCCCGAGCGATCGGGCGCGAGGCTTCTCGATCCGCCGGTCCGGCCGACCGCCGCGAACCCCGCCGGCTCGATCGAGACCCTCGTGGACAACAACCGGCTCCTCCGGGCCGCCTTCGACACCCGCATCGGCGACCTCAAGCTGTGGGAGCTCGTCGCGGCCACCCGGCGCGAGGTGCTCACGGTCGCGGCGGAGTACACGCAGAGCTATCGCGACGCCGACCGGCCTGCCGACGTGGCCGACTGGATCGCGCGGCCGATCGTGATGGGGGGCCATCAGCCCGATCTGTTCCATCCGGGGGTGTGGCTCAAGAACGCCGCCCTCGATGCGTATGCCCGAGCCGTGTCCGGCACCGCGCTCAATCTCGTCGTGGACACCGACCGCTGCGTGCACGCGGGCGTGGGCGTGCCGGTGGGCACGCCGCGGGAGGCGCACCTGGAGGACGTGCCGTTCGATGCACCGGCCCCCGAGATGGCCTGGGAGGAACGGCCGATCCTCGACCGCGACCTGTTCGCGTCGTTCGGGTCGCGGGCCAGCGCCCTGCTCGCGCCCCTCGAACCGCAGCCGATCCTGCGGCGCTGGTGGCCGCTGGCGGTGGAGCGCGCGGCCGAGTGCCACCGCCTCGGCCTGGCGCTCGCGCAGGCCCGCCACGCACTCGAGGAACGGTTCGGCTGGGAGACGCTCGAGGTGCCGGTGAGCGAGCTGGTGCGGCTGCCCACGGTGATGGTGTTCACCGGCTGGCTGCTCGCCCACGGGCGGCAGTTCCACGAGGCCTACAACGCGGCGCTCGCGGGCTACCGCCGGATGCACCGGGTCCGCGGCCGCGGCCGGCCGATGGCCGATCTCGCGCTGCGCGTCGAGTCCCCCGGCGAGGAGCCCTGGTTCGAGGTGCCGTGGTGGATGTGGTCGCGCGACGACCCGCGTCGTCGCCGGGTCTTCGCCACCGTCGGCGACTCGGGCACGCTCACGCTCTCCGACCTGGAGACGGTGCGGGTCGAGCTCCCGATCTCGCCCGACACCTCGCCGGCCAGATGGGTGGACGCGCTGTCGCGGCTGGAGGAGCATGCGATCCGGCTGCGTCCCCGCGCGATCGTGACCACGATGCTCGCCCGACTGATGATCTCCGACGTCTTCGTGCATGGCATCGGCGGCGCCGCCTACGACCAGCTGACCGACGCCATCGTCCGCCAGCTCACCGGCTGCGACCCGCCGCGTCACGCGGTGGTGTCGGGCACGCTCCGGCTGCCGGTGGATGACCGCTTCCCCGAACTCGCCGCTGCAGATCCGGCCGCGGACCTGGCCGCGGTGCAGCGGCTGCTGCGCGACCTCGAGTTCCATCCCGAGCGACACCTCGAGCCGCTCGAGCGGCAGTCGGAGGAGGTCCGCGAGATGATCCGCCGCAAACGACACTGGATCGACACGCACCCCACGGTGACGCTGTCCCGGCGCCGCTGTCACGAGATCCGCGCCGTCAACGCGGGGCTGCAGCCGCACGTGGAGGCGCTGCGCTGTGCGGCCCTCGATCGCATCGCCCCGCTCGCGATGAGCAGACGGGCCCGGGACGTGCTGCGATCGCGCGCGCATCCGTGGTGTTTTTTCCCGGAAAAGACGCTGCGGTCGTTCCTGCTACTGGAAACCGACTGAAAATCCCCATATCTTGTCGAGCAACGGACTGAATTCGAGCACTCCAGGGAAAGGAGCGACCATGGGTCGGAGAGATCGTTCGGCGCGGCACTCCACCGCACGGGTGGTGCGGGCTGCGAAGGGGTCGTCCAAGGCCGCCAAGCGACTCGAGAAATCGGCCTCGAAGGCGGTGGCCACGATCGAGATCCGCCCCGCCGGCACCGTCGTCAGCCGCCGGCCCGCGGCGAAGCGGGTGGCGATTCGGCACCTGCCGGAGCATCCGATCCTGCCGCTCAAGCCGCCGGCCTGGATGCTCGAGGAATGCCACGTCGCCCCGGCACGGGCGGGCGATCAGAGCGAAATTCTGCAACTCCTCTCCGGCCTGCCAACGCCCCCCTCGAAGGGTGAATTCCATGCGGCCGTCGATCATCCGGAACACGACGCGGCCAATCGGCTCGTGGCCCGGCTCGCCGGCCGGATCGTCGGCCACATCGAGGTCATGCCGCGGACGGTGCTGCTCGACGCCGTGCCGCTCACTGCGGCGGCGATCGACCGCGTGGCCGTGCTGCCGGAATGCCGCGGCGCCGGACACGGCCAGCGGCTGGTGCGGGCGGCGGAGGACCGGATGCGGCAGATCGGCGCGTGGGTGGGTCTGTCGCGCACCCGGATCGCGCCGTCGTTCCACGAACTCGGCTGGACGGTGCTCGGTCGCGACGGCGTGACGCCGGGGCGGCCGACGGACATCCTCGCCCGCCTGCTCGAGAGCCCGCCGCGCGTGGGTGAGCCGGTCACGATGCGGCAGTGGCGCCATGTCGAACTCCCGGCGATCCTGCGGATCTACCGGCAGAATGCATCGCGGTTCATCGGGCCGCTCGACCGCAGCGAAGCGTACTCGCGGTGGCTGATCAGCCGCGGCGCGTTCGACTCGTTGATCGTCGCGCTGGTCGGCCAGGACCGCTACGATCTCCACGAGACGACGGCGCGGATCGTCGGCTACTGCATCCAGTCGGGCAACCGCGTGCTGGAGCTGATGGCCGATCCGGAGTTTCCGGGGCTGGAGCGCGAGATCCTGGCGCGGGTCTGCGCGGAGGCGGTCGAGAACGATCGGCAGGAGATCATCTTCGAGTCGGCCGCCGCCGATCCGCTGCATGCCGCGGTCATGGATGGCGACCATGCCAACGCCGCCCAGCCGGGTGAGCGGATGATCGTCGCCAAACTGTTCCGGCCGCTCGAGACGCTCGAAGCGCTCGTGCCATTGTTCGTGAAGCGGGTTGCCGAGGCGGGCATCCGGGAGACGGTGGAGCTCGGACTCGAAGCCCCGAACTTCCGCGGCTCGATCATCGTCGCCGACGCGAAGGCGACGGTGCAGGCCGGACGCGTGGGCCGCAGTTACCTGCGGCTTTCCGGCGACGAACTGGCCGGCCTCGTCCTCGGTCAGTGCGACCCGCAGGAGGCCGTGGCAGCCGGTCGGATCGAGCCCTCGACGCAGGTCGCGGTGAAGCTCGCCGCGCAGCTCTTCCCGCGGACGCCGCTGTGGTGCCCGATCTGGGACGACGTGCCGGCGTAGGTTCGCTGCGGGGTCCTGCCATGGGACGAGCGGATCATGACGCCCGGAGCCAGGCCTGGGCCCGCCTGCTGGGGCTGTTCGTCGTGGCGGGCATCGCGGGGTGGATCACCGTCGATCGCGGCCCCCGCCCGCGTGCGATCCAGGTGCCCGCGGCGGCCAATCCCGTCCGCGACCGCGTGCGGGACCGCGTCCGCGAGCTGGAGCGGGAGGCCGAACGGACCGGACGGGCGGCGTGGGGCCACTGGGGCGTTCGGCCCGATCGCTACGTCGAATGGTCGAACCATTCGAATCGGCTGATCCCCATCTACACCTTCGGGCTCCTGCTGGATGGCGTCGCCGGGCCGAACAGTCCATACCGTGATCCGGTCAGGATCGAGTCGCTCTACGGCAGCCTTCCGGATGGCACGCTCAATCCCCAGGCCGAGTACTGCGACCAGACCGATGTGCACCGGCTGCAGCTCGCGGCCGTCGCGGCCGGCAAGCGGCGGGTGATCCTCGTCGTGTTCGACGGACTCGACTGGACGACGACCCGCACGGCCGCGATCGCCGCGACGGGCCGCGTCGCGTACGACTCCGGTCGGGGCACCGGCTTCGTGTTCCAGGACTATTCCGCCGCCCCGACCGACTTCGGGTTTTGCGTCACCAGCCCGGCCAACGACGGCACGTCGTTCGACGTCGATGCCCAGGCGGTGAGGAATCCGGGTGGCAAGACGGGGGGCGGCTACGATGCGACGCTCGGAGGCACGACACCCTGGGACACACGGATCGATCTCCGCTACCTCACCGGCCGCAGCCGCGAACGGCCCCATGCCGTGACCGATTCGGCCGCGTCGGCCACCGCGCTCTGCTCCGGCAGGAAGACCTACAACGACGCGATCAACGTCGATCCCACCGGTGCGTTGCTCGAGCCGATCGCCGTCACGCTCCAGAAGCGGGGCTGGGCGGTGGGGGCCGTGTCGAGCGTGCCGGTGTCGCACGCGACGCCGGCGTGCGCCTATGCCAACAACGTCAGCCGCGACGACTACCAGGACATCGCCCGCGACCAGCTCGGCCTGCCGTCGATCGCCCATCGCACCGAGCCGCTCCCCGGTCTCGACGTGCTCGTCGGCGGCGGCTTCGGCGTGGACGTGCGTGACGACAAGGGCCAGGGCGCGAACTTCGAACCGGGCAACAAATACGTCGCCGAGTCGTCGCTTCGCGTGATCGACGCGGTCGGCGGCGGCCGCTATCGCCTCGCGCTGCGCACGCCGGGCCGCGCGGGGCCAGAGGTGCTCCGCGAAGCCGTCCGGTCGTGCATCACCGATGGAAAACGGCTGTTCGGCTTCTTCGGCGCCGGCGAAGGACAGCTGCCGTTCGCGACGGCCGACGGCGGGTACGACCCGGTGGTCGTGGAGCCCGAGAAGCGGGAGACGCTCGAAGGCCTGAAAAAGAAATACTCCCCGCCGATCCGCTACACGGCGGCGGACATCCGTGAGAATCCGACACTCGCCGACATGGCCACGGCGGCCCTCGACGTGTTGGCCACGCGAGGCGACTTCTGGCTGATGGTGGAGGCGGGCGACGTCGACTGGGCCAGTCACGCCAACAACATCGACAACTGCATCGGTGCGGTGCAGAGCGGCGACGCCGCGCTGCGGGCGATCTTCCGCTGGATCGAGGCCCATGGCGGCTGGGCCGACACCGCGGTGATCGTGACGAGCGACCACGGCCACCTGTTCGTGCTCACCGATCCCGCCGCCTTCGCGACGGAGTAGCGTTGCCCCCCTGCTGCATCAGCCATGCCCGCGAGCGCCGGCCAGCCACTCGTCGGCCCAGGTGCGCACGCCGTCGACACCCTTCCTGTGGCAGAAGTCCCCGAGGGTTTCGCCCGGCTTCCGTTCCGCCTTGTAGCAGGCGAGCACGGCCGTGATCTCCTTGGAGAGTTCCTCGAACGGCACCACGTCTTTGTACTGCGTGTTGAGCCGGTCGCCGAGGAGCCGGCCGCCGAGGAAGATCGTGTACTTCCCGAGCGTGCGGCCCACGATCCCGATATCGGAGTTGTAGGGACGGGCGCAGGCGTTGGGGCAGCCTGTCATCCGGAGCGTGAAGGCCTCGCTCGAGAGGCCGAGCTTCGCCACCTCCGGCTCGAGCGAGTCGATGAGCCCGGGCAGCACCCGCTCGCTCTCGGCCACGGCGAGGCCGCAGGTCGGCAGGGCCACGCAGGCCATGCTCCAGCGCCTCAGCGTGCTGATCTCCTCGGAGGTCTTCACGCCGTGGTCGTGGAGGATCTTCACGATCCGCTCGCGGTCTGTAATTGTCAGATCGGTGAACAGCAGGCTCTGGTGCGCCGTGATCCGCACACCCGGCTTGATGTCCCGCAGGATTCGACCGAGCGCCGTCTTGAGCCGGAAATCGCCGGTGTCGTGGACGCGGCCGTTCTCGACGTTGAAGCCATAGAAAAACTTCCCGTCGCCCTGTTCATGCCAGCCGATGTGATCGTCGAAGCCGTGGACATCCGCCGGGTGGCAGGGGGCCAGAGGCTTGCCGAAATACTCCTCCACCTTCTTCCGGAAGTTTTCCAGGCCCATCGTGTGGATGGTGTACTTGAGCCGGGCCACCTTGCGATCGGAGCGGTTGCCGAAGTCGCGCTGCACCTTCACGATCGCGGTGGCGATGTCGAGCACGTCCTCGGGCAGCACGAAGCCCAGCCGCTTCGCGAGCGCCGGAAAGGTCTTGGCGGCGCTCGGCGTCACGCCCATGCCGCCACCGGCGAGCACGTTGTAGCCGAGGATTTTTCCACCCTCGTGGACGACGATGAAGCCGAGGTCATTGGCGTAGACGTCGGTGCAGTTGTCTTCGGGGAGGGCGAAGGCGGTCTTGAACTTGCGCGGCAGATACGTCGGACCGTAAATCGGCTCGATCACCTCCGGGCCGCCGGCCACCTTCTCCTGCTCGCCCGTGTCGGGATTCGTGAGCCAGATCTCGTAGTAGGCCCGTGTCCGCGGGGCGAGATGCCTGGCCAGTTCGTCGAGTTTCGCCTGCATCTGGTCGCGGACGGGATTGCCGTGGAGCGGCGCGGGGCAGCACATGATGTTCCGCTCCACGTCGCCGCAGGCCGCGAGCGTCGTGAGGTGGTTGGCGTGCACCCGCTGCATGAAGTCCTTGAGCTCGCCTTTCACCACGCCGTGGTGCTGGATCGACTGCCTGGTGGTGAGCCGGATCGTGCCGTTGCCGAGTTCGTCCCCCATGTCGATCGCGGCGAGCAACTGCTCCGCCGTGAGTTTGCCGCCCGGCACACAGGTGCGGATCATGAACGAGATCTGCCGCTCGCTCTTCTTGCCGTCCACCGCCTTGCGGGTCTCGCGGTCGTCCTGCTGGTAGGTGCCGTGGTTTTTGAGGAGCTGGATCGAAGGCTTGCCGAAGCCCGGCGCACCATCCACGAGCTCCTTGGCGATGTCGCCCCGCAGATAGTTGCTGGCGGTCTTGGCGACCTCGACGGCACTCGGCTTGGCGGCAGGGGCGGATGTTTCGTCGGACATGGGGTTCCTCGTGTTGAATGCTTTTAGAATAGGCGATCGGCCGCGGGAGGGCGATACGGTCCGCGGTGCCGATGGAGAGATGCGGCCACGCGGCGTATCCTGACCCACATGCGACGTTCAGCCGCTTGTTTCTGCGCCGTTCTACCCCTCCTCCAAGCCGCGCACATGCGGGCCGGCGAACCGTTTCCCACTGAACTTGTCGAGTTTGGGCCGCCGTCGGCAGTGCCCCTCTTCGCCGGTGGCGGCCCCGACGCGTGGGATCGGGATCTCCGCGAACGGGGCTGGATCCTGAAGGAAGGAAACCGCTGGTCGCTCTGGTACACCGGCTCGAATCCCGATCGCGACCCGGTGCGCCGGCTGGGCCTCGCTACGAGCACCGACGGCCTGAACTGGACCCGCTCCCAGGCGAATCCGCTGGTCCGCGACGCCTGGGTCGAAGACGTGTGCGTCGTCCGACACGCCGGCTGGTATCGAATGTTCGCGGAGGGAGAGCACGACATCGCCCACCTGCTCGTCTCGTGCGACCGCATCCGCTGGCAGCGCTGCGGGCCGCTCGACATCCGCCTCGCCGCGGGCGGGCCAATTCCCGATGGGCCCAGGGGCACGCCGGCCGTGTGGCTCGACCGTGGCACATGGCACCTCTTCTATGAGCGCATGGACCGTGGCGTCTGGCTCGCGACCTCACGCGACGGACGCGTGTTCACGAACGTGTCCGACGAGCCGGTGCTCGCCTGCGGCCCCGACCCCGCCGACCTCCATGCGATCGCCGTCGACCAGATCGTGCGGCACGCGGGCCGCTACTACGCCTTCTACCACGCGAGCCCGCGCGCGGACTGGGCCACCTGGCAGACCTGCCTCGCCACGAGCACCGACCTCGTGCACTGGACGAAGTATCCCGGCAACCCGCTCCTGCCGGTCGACCCTGCTGCGCCCAAGCGGTCGAGCGCCACGCTCGTCCACGATGGCAAGCGCTTCCGCCTCTACACCACGCACCCCGACGTCCGGGTGCGATTCGGGGTCCACGCCCACGCGGCACGCCGGTGATCCCGGCGCCGCCTCGGCTGCTCAGGGCGCCGGAACAGGCAGATCGAAGTCGCCCGTCCTGTCTCGCCACACGCAGTGGACGTGGTTCGCGGGATTCCCCTCGGCATCGGGCTGGTTGTTCACGAACTCGACACTGAACGAAGGGCCTTCGATCCGATAGGCGTGGCCGATGCCCGGCTCGAGCGGCCCCAGCCAGGCGAATCGCACGGCGTCCCAGCCGCCGGCCCCCGATTCGATGAGCCGCAGCCGCTCTGCCGCCACGTCCTCGGGCATCGTGCAGGCGTACGTCTCGACCAGTTCGCGCAACACGTCGCGCTGCGCTGGCTCGAGGTCGGCATGGGCGATGCCGGCCGGCGGATCGAGCGCCGGCTGCGGTTCGCCCGCGGCCCGGATCTCCCGCGGCGCCTCCGCCGCGAGTACGGCCTGGTCTCGCTGGGCCGCGTCGAGCGAGCGCACGAGGTCGAAGGCGAGCGCCTCCTCGTCGCCGAGCACGCGGTGGCCGGCCTCCGGCAGGCCGGCGAACGTCGTCTTCACCTCGGCTGGATTCGCCCCCAGGAACTGCGGCGTCGAATCGACGACGACACCGTCGCGCACGACGATATTGAACGACAGGTGATGCCCCTCGATCGAGAGTGCCCACGTGCCGCCCTCGGCCGGCGTGCCGTAGA
>Ga0214917_10006762_pt1 | contig 11805 bp, 16 predicted proteins | sample LL_1208_BB_MetaG_FD_177983 | JGI IMG/M metagenome (GOLD analysis project Ga0214917, IMG submission 177983) | Freshwater microbial communities from Lake Lanier, Atlanta, Georgia, United States - LL_1208_BB | ecosystem: Environmental > Aquatic > Freshwater > Lake | place: USA: Georgia | collected...
ACCACCTGTAAGAGGACCAGTTGTAGTAACAGGTGTAGTAGTTGTAGGACCACCTGTAGTAGGTGTAGTTGGAGTAGTAGGAGTAGTAGCACCACCCTGACCAAAAGTTATGCCAGTCTGATTCAATGCCTGTTGCGTCAATGCATTCTGAGCAGCGCTTGCCGCTTGGATTCCTGCAAGATCTCCTGCGGCAGCCGCGGCAGCAGCAGCTGCACTGCCACCATAAGCACCAGCCGCTTGAGCTGCATAGGGGCTAAGAGCACCACCTGCGCCAGCCGCACCAGCACCAGTTGCACCAGCACCGCCACCAAAACCAAGATTACCAGCGGCCAAATTAGCACCTAATCCAGCTAAGATCATGGGGCCTAAATCGCTAACTAAACCACTTACAAAACTACCAAAACTTCCACTATCCTGTTTAGTTAAATCAAAGACTCCATAATCAACAATTTCGCCTTTTGCATTTATTTTTGGTATAGATGCTATGTTTGGTTGGGTTGGATCAGGCGTTAAGTATTCGCCAGGCTGTAACGTCAATTGCTTGAAATTACCTGATGCATCATATTGGGCAACAAGTGGTTTGCCTTGAAATGTTTGTTCAGTAGGTATTGTGTATCCCTCAACTTGCCTACCACCACCCATTCCTAATGCTGGTGAACGATCTGCATAGTCTGAATATTCTGGTGCAACTTGTTCAGATGCTTGTGTAAATCTTAAACCACCCAACCATGTTGCTGGAGTTGTAACTATAGGCAATTGAGTGGAAAGATTTGCTAATGAGTTAGGGTCTAAAGCTTGTCCTAATGATGGCAAAGGCTCAGGCTGGGGCTGAAATTGCTTTAAAAAATTTACATCAAAAAATTCACGCAATCCAGTTCTAGGATTAATTGTTCCAGCACCACCCCTAGCTTTCAACAAAGCCGCTTCTTGAGGATTAATATGGGCAAGCATGGTGTCACCATGTCTACCCTTTGACGCAAGATTCTTATATTGACCACTGAGCATATCAAACATATTTATCCCCTTAATACCTTAAATTTTATCTCTTACCCATCGCAACAATGTCCAGTCGCATCACGCCAATTCGCCAATCGGCCAGTACATCACCTGTTACAACCATATTGAATTGCCGACCCGAAAACCTCACGCTGGTGGGATTTGATGCCGTGTATGGCCCAAAGGTTGACTCTGTACCTGTTGGGTATAGTCTAGTCTTAAACGACACTTTTGCCTCACCCAAAGTCTGCTCATCGGGTATAACTTGGCGAATATTAAAGACATTGTCGCCATTGCCAATTTCCAATGGTCCAGACTCGGCGAACAATGTAGCTCCATCGTAATTAAAGCCGACTTCATGTTCGTTAACTTTGCCAGTCGAATCAACCATCAATGGCAATGTGAAAACGCCAGCGTCAGCACCTGCCAATCTAGACAATACTCCAAGACTCCAATGGTTTTCGCGGTAGTTATAAGTTACATACGAATCATTCTCTATGCCTGCATTACTGGGATAGAACCACCAAATCTCGCCAAACTTGGAGTTATGAACCGCAACAACCTTTGATCGCTGATCTAGGTTGATATTGCTAAAAACATAATCAGACACATCGCACTGCAATGGCTTGACGTATCCATCATATATAAAGAAGCCTGACTTGCTCATCCAAATCGCTGCGGTATCAATCGCGGCCACTGATTGGGTAGAAATCAAACCGCAACCAGATCCAGCCTTTTCAAAGCTATATACGAATGGCGCACCAACATATTGAGCAGTATGCACATCAACATCAGTAAATAACAAGTTGATTCCTTTGACCTTTTTACCAGCCATCAGACTGCCTGAAGTTGTCAGATCAAAGTCACCAGCTAAGTTGTCTGCCGCTGGAGTCCACAAAGTATTGTTTTCTTGATCACACCACTGAACTTTTCTAGGATTTCCACCAGCACCAAGTGCGAAAAGAATCCTGTCGGCAGTCACCATAATTGCTTTGTTGTTAATTGGTGCATTGGTGATAACTGCTGCTTTTGTAGGCGTTGTAAAGCCTAATTGCCATTCGTAAATCTTGCCGTCATAGTCGGAGCAACCAACTAAGTATTCTCCCCAAGTATCCAAACTCCAAGTCGTAGCTATGTTTGCTGATCCAAGATCTGGCCTTGGTACGCCATAGGCAAAACTTCCATAAAGATTTTGTCCATATCCGGTGGTACTGGTTGCATCAGCAAATCCAGTTGTAAATCCTGTAGGTGTAATGTCTTTTAAGACGCCACTGGTATTCATTACATAGAGTTTGGAGTGAGTACCAAGACCAATGTAAGAATTAGCAGAGTTATCACGCCAAGTAATGATGGCTCGACATGCGCCTGTTACAGTTGATGCAGATCTCTCTCTCCAGCCATTAACAGGCCGAATTGTGTTTTCGTACCAGCGTACTAAGTTGGCGTCAAACCATCTACCAGTAGCCTGATATTCTGTGCCGTTGCGGTAAACGCCTGGTGGGAGCTTAAGAGGTATGTACATGATGGCTATATTGTCGGTAAGTTGGACACAAAACTCATTGTCGCAATAACTGATGCCGTTGATGGATAACTTCCTGACGCAGCATAGGATTGAATAGTAACAGCAGTGTTATCAGTCTCCCACCACAATTCAACATAATCATTTGCATTCAAGCGTAAAAAGTAATTCCAGCCAATAATAATATGACCATTAACACCGCCATGACTACTTGGTATTGATACAAATCCAGTTGATCCAGTTAGTACAGTGCCATTAATTTTTAGCCAAATTCTTGCATCCTGATCTTGTACAGAACTATTCTCAAACTGACCGGACCATTGAAGATTCCAAATACCACTATCAGCTACTGTAATGCGTGAGTTACTGACAATACTTACGCCATTGGCGTAGTCAGTCGTGTTTAGTGTTATGGCGTATGGCGTATTAGCCACCGCTGCTGTTTGGTCTACAGTGCTTTGAAAAGCCCCATATGGATTGTTTAAAAACTTTCCACCACGAATGCCAAACAATGCCCCAAGCGTACTGATCAGACTCCGAAAGTAGCCGTTCAACGCTCCATTAACTTCAGACACATATCGGCGCTCATACGCCTCCGGCGCAATACCAAGGCTGGGTACTGATGGGACTTCTAACTGTTGCTGCTTATTGGCCATAGCATATTATTTCACTTATGCCATGCCTGTGCCTATTAAGCCTGCAAACCATTCAGATATTGAGTCTTGCCGGCCACCTTGACGGCTGTCAATTCCTGCTTTTTGAGGTTGTTGGGATCATAGGAAACGTGAACCCATCCAGAATCAGGTACACCTTGGGTATAAAACTCCAAAATTAATTGGGTGTATTCCAAGTTATCCATGATCCACTGGGCTAAGTCGGCATTGGCAACGCCAGGTATCTCAATGTCTGCCGCCATACCTTTGCAGTGATCAGAAGTCTTTGACCCGCCAACAGCGGCATTCGACTCAGGACTGCGATAGGCAGAATTCACCTTGACGCCTTTTCCATAATGATCACGTACCGGCTGAAGCACTTTTTCGCATAGCAGTCTCAAATTCTCTGTTGCCTCGTTGTCTGGGGTATTGTCAAGACCCATACGCAAAGCTGTTTCAGACTTACACATTTCATGCAGTGAAAAATTGGCAGACAGATTCATTTCATTCCTTTCAGGGTTTCGTAGGTTTGGATACATTGGTTGAGTTTTCTGATGGCGGCATCTCCTTCTGCGGCGATGGCGATAAGAGTTTCACTAACCTGTCCACTAAGTTCGGTTCGTGTTTCTCCGCTGTTATCTCCAGCGGTAGTGGTGGTAACTGAGGTGGAACATACGGCGCTTTGGGTTGGGATTGACAGGCGCAAAGCGCCAGAGGCAACATCAGCGCGTAACTTAGTTTCTTTAACTTTTGCAGCATTCTGTGACTTTCTTAAGGTTTCAGCATAGGTATTTGCTACCTTTACCATTGCCTGCTCAGTATCCCTTGCCTTGGCGTTTAACGCTGCAATTTCTACTTGCTGGCGTGTATTCTCATCATGCTTACCCTTGAAGTATCCACCGCCAAATGATGACAATATCGCCATCAAAATGCCTAGTAATACCCAAGGATTAAATAGACTCATGCTGCTGGTGGCTCGTCATTGTCGTTGGCTTCTGCCTTGGCGCTGGCTGTAGCCATTGCCTTGACACCAGAGCGACCAGCTACACCGCCAAGTACACCAGTAATGAAAACCATGATGGTATTAATTTGTTGGGTGTACACCTTATCAATGGCCGCCATGCCATTCATGGGCTGAGTGACAAATGACACGCTATAAAGGAACATGGCAACAGATCCAAGAAGAATCATTGTCAATGAGAAGATGACAATTGCCCAAATCCTTACTTCAATTTCTTCGGCACTTAGGCGATTATTCTGTTTGTATCCAATGGTTGGCATTATTTCTTCTCCTGTTCGGGTTTGATTAATTGGTCAGGACAAGTACCTGTGGCGGTACATATTGGTGGCTTGCATTCGGCATTAGACCAATTTTGAGGATCTTGGCAAGGGTATCTAAACCTATCTTGGCAGCCAGTCAGTACCACCAGCAAAACAGACAGAATCCAAATTTGATACACATTCATTTGTCTTTTTCCCTTTGCTGTTTTTCAATTTCTCGGCGTAATTTCTCGACCTTTTCCAGCTGAACCTTTGTGTCATGTTTGGCGTCCAAGATGTCCAGATAGAGCATACCAAGCATAGGCAACAATAATGCGACAAGAACAACCGCTGCTATCCATCCCACGATTTCTTCCCCAATTGGCCTACGAACAGGAACCACATCCAAAGGTATAGGAGGAGGATCAAAGTTACTGCGAGGTACGCTGACTTTGCTTGGAAGTCTCTTTTTGCCTCCTGCCGTTGCCATGCCTTATACCTCTCTTTAGCCTCTTCCTTTAACCTAGCATTCTCCTGTTCTTCCTTGATGACGTCTCGCATCTCAAAGGTTTTTGAATAAATCGCACCCATTTCGGGTGGAGACTGATAGACCATGGTTTCCCTGATCGTTTTCTCCAGCTCGGCCATCTGATCTAACGCCATTACTCGTTTAAGTGCTGCCTCCATGAGGTTGGCGTCTGGATCGTAGATGTTCTTGCTTTTCTCTTCCTCTTCTCTGATATGAGCAGCTAGTTTTTCTTGTAACTTAAAGAACTCAGTGAGTTGTGCAACCACATCAATCATCACCTGAGTTTCATTTACTGCTACATATTTTTCCTTTTTGCGCGTCTGTTGGACAGGCTGTTTGGTCGCTGGCTTTGATCCGAATAGCTTTGACCAAAACGATCTGACCTCGTTGGCAACACCAACAGCTTCTTCAACAGTGGACTTGACCTCCATGAATGAGGATTTGGCCTGCTTGTAGAGTTCGCAACCCTCTTTGATTGCCGCAACACAGGCATTGGCTGCAAAGAGGATTGAAATGGGATCAATTTATAGCCCCAATATCTTCTTTACAAGCTCACCGGCAACGCCAGGGCCAAACAAGACAGTCGCAATTACGATATACAACAGATACTCAATCCGAGTCATGCGCTTATCGCCATCGACAAATGATTTTTCAATGGCGGCATAGCGCTCTGCACATACAGCTTCATGCACAGCTATCTTGGTGATGGTGTCTTCAGACATAAAGAATTCCTATTTACCACAGACATCGTTTGGCACACCATTTGGAATCATGTCTGGAGAAATAATTTCACCCTCTAGATCACGATGTGCATGAATACAATAAGCCACAGTGTTGTCTTCCAAAGCCGTTAATTCGTGCATCACATCTTTGTGAATCCAAATCATGTGAGGCGCTTTGTAGTCTGTTGTAGTGCCATCTACGTTGACGCGCAACGACCCAGAGGCCAATAGCGTTAAATGGTCAAACTGATGGGTATGCCCCTGCTCTACATCGCCAGCACGCACAAAGTGCATTTGACGACTGTAAAGATTCTTAACGCTACCAATTTTGATTTCAGGTTCGTTCATTAAGCACCTGAAACTGGAATGGCGGTCTCGTTAGTTTTAGCCAAGATTGCAGTGGCAGAAGCCTGAGATATATCACCAGAGGCAACCAACATATCCAATACTTCTTGGACTTTTGCCTTGAAGTTGGAGATACTTAGTTCTACTTTGGCAGTCTTGATTTCATCGCTTTTGTCGTTGTCCCACTTGACACGCTCGGCAAGAGTTAAGCCTTTGCGAATATCTTCAGCAGTCCAAAAAACAGGCTCTTGTTTTGGTTCAAAAACTATTGGTTTGACCAATGCGCCGTTTACCCAACCATCGCCATTGACGGCATCGTCAGGAACTTGTGTTGTGTAAAAAGCGGCAATATCAGGGTGATAATGCTCTGAAGGCTCACCACCTTGGCAAATGTCACGAATTTTGTCGTCTTGAATCCATGCATATTTCATAATTAGTATCCTTCTGTGAAGTAAAGAATCACAGCGCCATCGCCACCTTTTCCACCCCGACTACCAGTAGCATTACCCGAGGAAGAGCCACCGCCACCGCCGCCATTACCGCCAGCACCTCCAAACGCCCTTTGTGAGCCGCCGCTTGTATAGCAACCACCACCCCCACCACCAAATCCTCCAGCACCGCCAGAACCATCGGAACCGCTTCCGCTCGAATATGAGCCACCACCACCACCACCAAATCCTCCACTACCACCAAAAGCCTGTATGTTGCTACCAATAGCGCCGCCACCGCCGCCACCAAAACTACCTGACCCACCCAAACCGCGAGTGTTATAAGTATTTTGACCATAGCCGCCACCACCGCCACCACCGCATAACGCCCAATACATTAGGTAAGGGTTGCCGCCGCTCAAAGCACCTGCGGTAGTTCCTGCAACTTGAAGCACAGTAGCAGTGTTGCTAATTTGTATAAGATTTGCAGCAGTTCCTCCGCTTGGCCCACCACCATTTACACCAGCACCAGCACTAGCAGAACCACCGCCGCCACCACCATAATTTGAATCAGCAACTCCACCATCCTGTAAACCACCGCCACCAGTTGCTTGAGATTGAACAGTAGTTCTAAAGCCACCTGAACCACCAAAGCCTCCACCACCAATACCAGTCATGGCTTGAGCGACTCCAAGACCACCGCCATTGCCGCCAGTTCCGTAAATAGAGCCAGCACCACCACCACCTGTGCTTTGGTTATTACCACTAGTTGTTGCATAACCAGCCAAACCGCCAGTTGCGGTAAATGTTCGTCTTAAAGTTGGAGATGCCGTTCCTGTTCCACCATTTCCAGCAGAAGTTGAGGTTCTTAAACCTCCATCTCCACCAGTTGCTGTCAACAAAGTGCCAAAAGAAGAAGTTCCTCCAGCATTACCATTTTGGTCAAGAGCGCTAGTAATTGCACCGCCAGCCCCGACTGTTATGGTTGGCAAGACTTGACCGGGGATGACATCAATAATTCCCTGTGCATATCCACCACCATCACCACCTCTAGCGTAATTTGAGTTATACCAATTTGAAGTAGCACCAGAGCCGCCGCCGCCCCAAACGCAAACCATAATTTGATATACGTTTGCGGGAACAACAAAGTCGTTGTAGGTTCCTGCTTTTACATATGGATATGCGTTAGTCCATGCAGGAGGAGCCAAGCGGGTTGCCTGATTTGGCGGCATCCCAAAGCCATACATTCCTTGATTCATTAGAAGTCACCTCCATACGCAATTACTCGAACACCTGTCTGTGCTACCGATGTTGTAGCTCTCAATGAATATCCAGTTGGCAAATTTAAAGGCATGATGTTTGCATTGCCATTACTTGATAATCTTGCCGAAAATGCTGGTGCTGTTGTGCTTGATGTGATTGCAATTACAGGCACTTGATTCCACAAAATGTAGTTTGTACCATCGTAAACAAATAGGTTAATTAGCCCCGCCACTGTGGTTGCCACGCCCTGAATGTCGATGTAATCAATGCGAGTACCTGAAGATCCAGCAGTAACAATCGTACCGACTGTTGTTGGCGCAGTCAGTGATGTGTCTGCTGTTGTTAAATTTGCCGACCCGAATTTCGGGGTTGAGGCGTATTGTGCCGAGGTTGACATAGTTGCTCCTTAAATTAAGGCAATTGAAAAAGAATTCATTGTAGGTGCGGCAGACACGCCTTGGAACTGAGTTATAAATGCTTGTGCGCCGCCTGATGATCCAGCCGTTGACTGCCAAGTCGTGCCGTTACTTGTCAGCACATTACCAGCCGTTCCAGGCGCTACAAAGGATGGCGTTGATGTTCCATTGCCCAAAATGACATTATTGGCTGTAAGTGTGGCTAGACCTGTACCGCCATTAGCAACAGGAAGCGTTCCTGTCACACCAGTAGATAAAGGCAAACCAGTTGCGTTTGTCAGTGTTGCACTTGTTGGAGTACCTAATATAGGCGTAACCAGTGTGGGGCTTGTTGCAAATACCAAAGCACCACTTCCAGTTTCATCTGTAACAGCGGCAGCAAGATTAGCAGCTGTCGGTGTTCCTAAAAACGTGGCTATACCAGTGCCAAATGATGTAATACCTGTTCCACCATTGGCTACTGCTAATGTTCCAGCAAGGGTAATAGTTCCAGAAGATGTGATTGGACCGCCGCTTGTAGTTAATCCAGTTGTGCCACCTGATACAGCCACGCTGGTGACAGAGCCAGCGCCTGGTCCTGTAAACGCAATTTGAATAGATCCAGCGCCTGGGGTGATCGTCACACCAGACCCAGCCGTCAAAGATGCCTTGGTCAGCGTGTTTCCTGTGCTGTTACCAATCAGCAATTGACCATCTGTAAAGCTAGTCTGTCCAGTTCCGCCGTTGGCAACTGCCAATGTTCCAGTCACGGCAGTGGCTAATGGCACTCCTGTAGAAGCTCCTGTACCGCCATTAACGACTGGAAGAATGCCAGTAACGCCAGTGGTTAATGGAAGTCCTGTGGCATTGGTAAGCACAGCCGCAGAGGGTGTACCCAACGCTGGTGTCACCAATGTAGGTGAATTGGTGAAGACCAAATTACCTGTGCCTGTTTCATCGGTTACAGCGGCGGCTAAGTTTGCGCTTGATGGCGTAGCCAAAAAGGTAGCCACGCCAGTACCAAGACCGCTAACACCTGTTGAAATAGGTAAACCTGTTGCATTGGTCAATACGGCAGCAGATGGTGTACCAAGCGCAGGAGTTACAAGTGTTGGGCTATTTGAAAGTACATTGTTTCCAGTACCTGTACTTGTACCGACACCAGTACCACCCTTAGTTACCTTTAACAGTGGACCAGCGTCAAACAATGCATCAATTAAATCTAGGTCATTGTTGACCTTAGTACCCCAAGTGTTTGAGCTTGCACCAACTTCCGGCTTAGTAAGCAGTAGGTTAGTGGTGGTGGTATCTGCCATTTTTTAATCCTTAACCAAAAGTTTTTACCCGAGTTAACAGTTTTCCACCAGAGGTTGCGCCTCGGTCATCAGCCACTTGTAAATCACTCAATGCACGATCATACAGAGCTGACCACACTTGAATTCTCGCATCATCTAGCAAATATGGCGCTGCCTGCAATAGCGAACCATAAAGATAAATGTCAGGACTTGATGTTAAAAGAAAATTGGTAGCTACGCTTGCAGATAATTTGTTGAGTTTTGCAAAATACACAATTTCTGCCACATAAGCAGCGTCAGGTGTTGGAACAAAACGAAATTGAGATCCAATTACAGTGAAATACTTAGGTTTTCCACTACCAATATCTATTGTTGATTGCTCATCCAATGAGTCTATTGTCATAAACGTCAAGGGTGTGACTGGATTTGTTCCAGTCAACTTTAACGATCTAATCTCCAAAAAGTCAGCCGGTGTTGATTCAAACTCAGCATCAATCGTTAAGTTTGTTCTTGTGAGCATTTGGCGTGTACGCAACTGACGCTCAATTTGAGACTCAGCCAAAGAAATGAAGTCAGGAATTTGAGTAGTTAAATCAGTCCTGTTTAGCCAGTCTGCAATGGATGCCTTGAGCTCTGTATATGTACTAAGTGCCATTTAGACTTCCTTTTCTTTTTCCTCAAGCTCACGCATTACCCAAGTATGATCATGCTTGAATTCAAACATTCCAATGTGACCTATTTCTTTGCTCACATCGTGATCTATGTAAATTTTAAAGCCTGCGGCCTGTGCTTTCCTACAAAAGAAAATATCCTCACCAACATATCCACGTTTATCAGTACGCCATGGAGTTTCAAACCAAGGTTCGGTTAATGATTCAAATACTTTACGCTTAATTAGCATCACTCCCATACCAATTGAACCAACTTCCTCAACGCCAGTTGATTCAGGCATCGTATAGACCAATTGGCGCTCGCCATTTTCGTCATACTTCTGCGCGGTAGGTCCTGTTGGCATACGGCGTCTAGCGCAATTGGTTGCCACAATATCCAAGTCATGCTTAAGCAGTCGCTGGATCATATCCTGTGGGAAAGTCATGTCAGAGTCGATGAAAAGGATATGTGTACATCCCTCTCCCATCGCCTCTAAAGACAAATCAGCACGCTGGTTTTGAATCAGCGTGCCTTGTGAAATTTTTAGACTTACAGCATCGGTGGTATTGATGGTGTGATACGCCACCATATTGACCAAGCAATAGGCAAAATTAGCGTGAACCATGTCACGCGCTGGAGTACATACTGCGATGTAGTTCATACCTCTCCTGGTCTTACACGAAAATACTTGTTCTCAGGATCATTTAGCCAGCGCTTCATATACGCCTGATCATCCAGCTTGCCCTCTGCTCTGAGCTGTGCATACAAAGACATTGGTATGCTGGCAACGCGATGCCATTCACCTTTCCAATTAGCACGCTCATCAACCCGATTGAATTCTTGCTTGTTCTCTTCAATGATGGCAGACACATCCTGTTGTGTTTGGATAGTAGCCTCATCAGTATCAGGGTTGTAGTGCCAATAGCGAGTAATGCCTTGGTCTTTGTCTTCGCTGAATATTCGTTTTTCCATGTAAGTAAGGGGAGGATCACTCCTCCCCTTTTCCTCTTAGTTGATTAAGAAGTGATCAAGTCAGCGGCAATGCCGTGAGCTTTTTCGGTGAGGATTTTTAAGCCCCACTCAACGATCAGCATACGCTTTTCAGCGTCACCGGTCTTTGCCAACTCGACTTGTTGGTAAGGACGCAGGACAGTCATTTTTGCGTACTCAGGATCGATTACCCAAGCGTCACGCTCGCGTTGGAAACGGTTGGGTACTACCTGAACCTGGCCGAAATCTGAAACGTAGATGTCCGCGGCCCCGATGATGGTTGCAGGACGATCACCACCATTGATGTTGTAGCGAGCTGAAGCGATGCCAGAGAAACCTGACACACGCTGCTTGTTCACTGGACCAGTCATCAAAATCTTAGGTGTACCACCTTGTGTCCAGACTTGCTGAATCACGTTTTTGAGGATAGTTTCAGTAAATGTACGCACGTTGCCGTCAGTACGAGCACTGTTTGGCAGTGTGGTGTAGCTGGGGTTTGCGCCGTTGGTTTGCATATCGTAGTTGGTCTTTACGAATGCATTTAAAGAAGCAGACACGCGAGCTGTGGTGGTGTTACCGGCAACAGCAATGCCGCCATTCAACATCACATACTCTTGGTCACGCTTTAATTCAGAACCGCGCTTGGCGATCTGATAAGCCAACTCAGAACGGCGTCCTGCTTTGTTGACCACTTCTTCAGTGTTTGACAAGATGATAGTCTTGCGTGAAATCTGAGCATAATTGGTCAAGCGAACAGTT
>Ga0214917_10006765_pt1 | contig 11803 bp, 10 predicted proteins | sample LL_1208_BB_MetaG_FD_177983 | JGI IMG/M metagenome (GOLD analysis project Ga0214917, IMG submission 177983) | Freshwater microbial communities from Lake Lanier, Atlanta, Georgia, United States - LL_1208_BB | ecosystem: Environmental > Aquatic > Freshwater > Lake | place: USA: Georgia | collected...
GAAGTGCTGTAGTTTTGCAATTTGGCTCAGCCCAAGACGGTCTCCTCCCTGAAATGTTTCCTATGTCTAACCTTGTTCTCTCGTTGGTGACTCCTTCCAATCAACCTGCTGTTGGGAATTGGTACTTGTTTGGGCGAGGTCTTGATGATGTTCAAATGTCATGGGGAGTTGTTGCAGATCCATTCATGGTACATCCAATTAAATTTTTCAAGGTTGAGTACTCGGGTGCTCTCAACACCCGAACTCCACTGGCTGTATCATTTGAGATCATCGAGCGCATCCCTGCTGGTGGGTATATTCGTCTGTATTATCCAGATTCCCTCACGATCGATTGTACAACGTTTACCAAACTAACTCTACCATTTCACGATGATGTGGTCAAAAATATATGTGAAGTGACAACAGATCCAATAGGTCTGATGGCAAACTCGACTATCAAGATTCCAAGTCGATCTTTCACGATCAAGACAACCTCTGACTTGATTCCGGGTAATTTCACTTTTACCATTGATATCCTTACACCCTCCAAGATTATATCATCCCCGCATTTTTCCCTGGCTGTCGTCGGCCAAGACGGAAACGTATACGCATCGATCCTCAATATGACCGGTCATGCCTTTGATACCACAGATGTTCCCGGTCTTACTATTCCGAACAATACAAACACGAGATTCTTATGGTATCCGTCGATCGCTAAAGGAGAATCAGTTATGACAGTCGGATTGTCTGTGATGGCACAGCAAACCTTGGATGCTGGTAAAATTAACTCTTTCATGATATATTACCCGAAAGGGTTCATTAACGCGATCTCTGTCCCATCTGATTTAACTATATCGAACTCGTCGGCTCTCACGGTGACCATGATTGATTTCTCCAATCAAAATTTCCTAGTCATGTATGTTGACCAATCGCAGCAAATCCTACCCGGTCAGTTTTCCTTCAACTTCCCCGTATACGTCCCTCCCCAAGTACCTCCCAACAATATATGGTATCTGTGCGCATGCAATCAAGACTCATGCACGAACCCTTTCGATAAAGGTGTCATGACGTATTTCCCAGTGGCCGGATTCAATATAGGCCAAACCCATCCACTCACATCATAGCGTTCACTGTGGTACCAATCGTGACAGATATAATCTCATCACCTATCTAGAATTAATATAATTTGAATCATTGGAGAATGTGTTGAACTGTAGTGAAAATTCTTTCTTCATAAATCAATCAGATCCACTGGACTTGTATCGGGCGTGGCCATGAATGTTCTTTGATCATATTCATCTGAATGATCGTCAAGTCCAAACTCATCACATTCCAATGGAGCGGTAACGAACTCTGTTGAAGCACGAGTAAGGAGCTGTTGGTGAACTCGGTGCGCGGATGAACGAATAAGACGCGTTATACGATCGTCATCGTGACAGTAACTTGTTAAAATGAGGGTTCGCTGGATAACATCAAAATGCATTCCCCGTGATATTTCGCAAAAAAATTTTGTTGCTCCTTCAATCACAAGTGCGCTGAGGATTCGAAGACCATTATCAATAACTCTCCAATCAGAGCTAGGATCCAACGACACTCGCAGGTATTCAAATATCTGCTTTCGATTTGCACGGTGTCGGGCTAGTTGACACAGCTCCCGTAACCAGCGGTGCAGTTCCCGCGAATCATCCGTGGAGATCACAGGCCCAAGTTTGTCTAGTGTACCAAGAATCTTTTCGACTTCTGTTGAATGAGCCCTTGTATGTGACGAAAGCCAACCGAACATCTAATTCAAAGGTTTGGATTCATGAACGAAAACTCAAGAAAGGGAGTTCTAATTAGCATAAACTTTCAGATCCTGAAAACAGGAATTGGAGTATATATATTCATAAAACAGATATCATTTCAAACGGGGAGAAATCGGTCTAGTACTTGATCGGTAATTGTGATTATCTCGATGAGCAAGATTAGTGACCGTTTCCGGGGGTGACCGTGATCGGCTTATATACGGATCGTGCTGCCTATTCACTTTGGAATGCGGCGGTTGATTCATGGGCGGTGAACGGGATTGTCCAGCAGGGAATGGTAAGCTGCGTATTCCTTGAGACTCCTCGAAATTCAGTGCAGATGCGAGTGAAACTTCGCGGACCCCGACGGCTCTGGTCGCTTCTTCCAGAGAGATCATCACGGGTCCATGCTTTGTGTCCATATCCGGAAACTCAGGGGCATCTCTAGGGTGGAATACGGAGCCATCCCATGGATCGGGTGTAGCCGGAATAGAGAGAATCGAATGCGGATTATCACTGACGGGGGATCTCAGAAGGAAACAAACTGCACATGATGGTAATCCACATGTACAAGTCCCCGTGTCATGAACCATCTTATCATTTTCCATGAATCAAAACCCTACCTACAAGATGATTTTTTTTCGTTTGTTACAAAAAGTAAGGGTTAGCATGCAATTATATAACTTAAGGCAGGCTCTAGTGCCAAATTGAGTTTTTGCGGATCATACTTAATCTCCTCCTTTCGCGGACAAATCCTACTCTTATGAAGTTTTCCATGTGTGGAAACGATGAGTCAATGTCCTCCGAAGTCGCCATAATCGTCGGGGTGTCATCACGGGAGACTGGCGGCGTTTCGGGATGGATCATATTCGGAATGGCTTCTTTTTCATCGCCTAGGGACAGTTCAACGAAATCTGGATAATTCGTGGTTGTCTCAAAATGGGCCACCAACTCATCGCAACTATTTATATACTCGTTATCAAGCAACAGAAGCCGTTTGACGTAATCAATTCTTGGACTGTTGAAGGGATTGACGTTGGGAGGTTCTTCTTCTGTGAGTGCTAATGGATTAATTTGCAGATTCGTGGTCGTGGCTTTTCGTCGCCTTTTACGTACTTGAGTTTGGATAATAATCGCGGCACGAGACACATTCTTCAACGCCTTCCGTGTGGAGAATGATCTCCATCTCGCCTGGAGAATCTTAGCCGCATTTTGTGACGATTCGCGACACTCCAGACCATACAAATCGCTTGCGAGCATCACGATCCGGTCGCGGGAGGTGATCTCCCGAAGGCCTTCTGATATACCGTCTTCAGTACGAAGAGCGGTCACTTCACTGCAATTTACGGAACGGATTGTTCGTGTGTTCGAATCCTCGAGGATCATGAGCCTCTGCTCCTTCATTTGCTCACGAGCCATGTTTCCGATAAAATCTTCGTTCGACATAGCAACGGTTGACTGCGAGCGTATTAGACCGGAAGCATAACGAGTTCTAAGGCATCGTGTTTCCTCCTCAATCATACCATTTATAGACGTTTGGATGAATCGCTGCTCCGCTCGAAACATGGACGAATGTCGATCCTCGTTCCCGAATTCTATCTGCTCGCTGGAACGCTTGGATCTGTCACGTCTTCCAATAAAATCAGCTTCGACCATACCGGTTATATTAGAAACTAGTTCTAAAGCATCTGCGACTTCCTGATATAGGAGCTGATAACTCGCACAACAAGGCTCGACTGCATCGCTGTAGTTCACGTCCTTTCGTTTTTCAATGTCGGACTCTGGTGCACTTTCTGGGTATGCGTAATCAAACGTGAACGACTTGAAGGTGGTATCTAATCCGATTGCCCTCCGCCTATTCCAAATGTACTCCTCCATATCCATGGATACCGTATTCGCAAAAAATTTGAAGGAATATATTGAAACAAATTGACTAATCCTACCACTATTTTAGATCGATCTTTCGATCGTGTGTGATCTAACAACGCCGTCACTTGCTCCGGATAGAAGCTGTGATGCATTTACCCAAACGAGGCTTAGTGCACGTTCACTTTGTGGAAGTGATATTGATTGTACAGCGAAGCTTGTCGCCCGAGAGTCGAAGAGCTTGACGGATCCATCAATGGAAGCGGTTGCGACGATGCACGCGTTCTCAGGCATTGACTTGATATCAGTTATCATACGGGAGTGCGATCTGCAAGAATTTGTTGCTTCAATTGTGGCACAAACTTCGTCACTTCGGAGCTTCCAAAAGATTATCCTTCCATCAGCATGACCTGTCACGACAGTTTTCGCGTCCAACAGAGCCAGAGCTGAGATGGATCGGCTCGTATTGATGGTCGGCAATGATGTCTTGGATATAGGATCAACGATCTGGATTGTGCCGTCAAGAGATGCCACGATTACCTGTGACAAGCTGATCCACTCGATTCCCGATATACCAGAGAGCGACGTTGATTCAAGCTCAGCTCTTGCCTCTCCTTCCTGAACGTGAGAGCGCTTCTTCGACGTACTATTGGATTTAGATGGTCTCATGGGTATGTTCCATAGATACAACTCACCACTAGTTGACCCAGTAAGTGCGATGGTATTATCATATGGACATACAGACAATGTCTGGATTGGTGAGATACTGACACTGGTTTCGAATACTTCGAGGGTTGAAGCATCAGCGAAACGGACTCTTCCATCTTTGCCGGATGTTACCAGAACGTCACCGGATGTGCAGAACACCCCGGTCAAGGGTAGAGATGAGTGTTTTAGTGATTTAACCAGCTTACCTGATCCCAATTCGTACATTGATACATTACCATCCATCGAACAAGTGTAGAACATATCGCGATTGCTTGTCACGCCGCTGATCCAATCTTTCTCCGGTTCAGTTAGATTCGACGTATCCGGCTCTGACGTGGCGATTACGTACTCAATCTCCACTGTCTTCTCGGAAAGAATACCTCTATCGGAACAATGATCAACAAGTGAACCTCTGAGGAACTCCCCATTGATAAGGAAGTCATATGGTATGCGCTTTCCAACCGAGCTCATATCGTTGACCAAATCACTCAGCTCCAATCTGTTGACAGAACCCGGAACAATAATCTTATCATCAGGGATATGATATTCATCCGACAATCTCGTAGTGAACTTGATCTCGAATTGAGAAGATTGTGCGTTAGTGATTGGTGAATCATCCTCAGATGGGGTGTCGATGTCACGTTCTATATCAGTCATAGAATACTTCTGGCTAAATCGGAGAAATTATTTTTGAAGGTGAATTCAGAAGTTGATTCAGTTCATTTATCTCATGTCAACTGTTGCAAGAAGGCGATTGATTCGGGATTTGAAGAAGATGCAAGTATGTCCACATATAATGATTGATCTGTTAACTATACCAGAGCGATCCCCCTAATGGAGTATCTGCAGCTCCGACGAAAGATGATATCATGAAATGGACCGCGATAATGTTTGGACCTGAAGGTACGATCTGGGAAGGAGGCACGTTCCAATTAGAGGTCACATTTACGGAGGAGTTTCCAACGAAGCCACCACATGTTCGTTTCTTGAATCCGATGTTCCATCCTAACATTTATGCGAACGGCGAAATATGTCTTGACATTCTCCAGAATCAGTGGTCGCCGATCTATGATATAGCAGCTATATTGACGTCAATTCAGTCTTTGTTGTGTGATCCGAATCCAAACTCCCCTGCGAACTCCGAGGCCGCGAGACTTTGGAATGAAAACAGGCGCGAATATAATCGCCGTGTAACCCAATGCGTCGAGGACAGTTGGATGCTCGCAGAGAGTCTCACTGAAGATGTGCCTGATCCAGCAGGGCAGGACCCGAATGGTGAAATCGATGTACCTAGTCAGAGTAGCGGTGGTGAAATGGATTATCATTAGTTTATTCAATCTCCCAATTATTCCCTTTACAGTACCCATTCTCTAACACTCTGATTTCAATTAAGCTACGTCTAATGCATCATTCAGCCGCCTTCTCACTGCGGTTCCTCATATCTTCCCAGAATTTATTGTTCTTGTCAATTTGTTCGAGTTTATCGTTGAGTGCAGTGGGCCAGATCGCGGCCATCGCTTTCCACAAGGGCGAAACAATGTATCCAACAAAACTAATCTGGAGTTTAGCGAATTCGTTCACATGTGTTGGAGGATGTTTCATAAAGGGAGCCACTGCGAACCCTCCCTTCTCCTCTAGCTTCCCTTGAGCGTACATTTCCTCAACCACCCGGAAAGCCCAGTCGTAACAAGCTTTCGTTGACATGGTCGGATTAGCAAGATCTGCTGCATGCACAATCGATGTGAAAACCGTTTTTTTCTCCTCTGCGTTCAACAAGTTTGGTAAAATCGCACATGGTGAGCCATTATGAGAACTGTTTGAAGCAATCTCAACGAGTTTTGACGTTAATTCAAAATGCTGTTTCATATCGGTGGACAAGACAGACTGGATGAATATTTTTCGAAATAACGAAAACTGTTCTTCAGACCAATCTGATGTGAAATTGTTACTCCCTCGTAAAAGCAAATCAAACGAAAGGGAACAATGCATGTTCTCGAGCACGGATATATCGTTGTATTGGATTGCGAGCTCGTGTTTTGTTTTTATATAATAATCAGAGTTGAGACCGCGATGACCAACATCATGGCAAATAGCTGCAGTTAGAATCGAGAATTCCTCCAACTGAGTGAACCAATTGGGAGTACAGTTTCGCAACATGTTTCCAACAATTGCCAAAACAGAATGTGCATGATGGAAATTATGATACGCGTTCGATGCGCGGTAATTTTTTGCAACCGATTTAATAAAGGAGAAAAATTTATCCTTGTGTTTAACAAGGGGCGGAAGAGACTGGGGGGAGGGGGCAACAGATCCTCCCCCGTCTTGAGTGAGTTCGGGGAGGAGGACAAGAGAGGCGTCAAAGAAACCCCAAGAGTCAAAGATTTTGATTGAACGTGATACTAGTTCGGATCCCGTGAAGGCTAGGAAATCATTGTCCCAATCAATCAGTGTTGAGAGTAGAATATACGTTTTTGGAGTTCCTCCACTGATTGAGGATCTCGGATTTGAAGATGATGAAATCGGGGACATAGACGTGAGAGGTGACGATTCGAGAATCATACCATGTGGATCATCAGAGGAATCAATCCATTCCTTAATGAAAGAAGTGACCGATTCATTTTCCTTTTTCAAATTATCGGCAACTTGCCGAATAACGTCCGGAACTGCAAGAGAACCGGAATCAACACTTGCTCGACGAGAACAATTGAATGATGGAATGAAACCATCCCGACGAAGCAATGATCGCCGGGCAAACTCATACATGTGCAAAAGTGGATCTGAATCGTCAGACGATTTACTATAATCAACGCGCCACTCACTCACAAGACGATCAAACGATCCGTTGTCGCTGTTGGGAAGTGTTGATGACGAGGATGACATAGGATCTATGGAAATAATGAGAGGTTGTTTTTGAATGACGAATAGATGGTCTATACGAAACCTATACTGTTCTAATGATCTTATATGCGACGATTTACACCAAATCGTTTCGGAAAGCATAATCGAGTCCAGAGAAAACGACGGCACCCAACACGGAATTCTTCGCTATGGCTTTCACACTTGATGACGACTTGTACAAAGCCCCAGAAATAGCTCCAGCGGCAGTGGAATTGAACATATCTTCTTCTCCTCTAATCCAACCAAATATGTTGTTGAATCCGACATAAAACATAGTCATAATGGCAGCTTGATTAGCGAGATTCGGACCCTTTGTCGAGCATGAGTTCAGAATCGAGTTAACGCGGAGCTTCGTTGTTGCGCCACCCTTTGAAAGACCATGAAAGAAACCGTAAGTTCCACCTGCGAGAATTCCCAAACCGTAGCTGAGACCTAACGAGTAGGTCATCTTCTCTCCAAACTGACGTCCATAACCCTTCAGATAAAGATCCTCCTTCTTAGGAGCCGCTCGCCCGATTCGTCTTGATGGGGTTGAAAAGTCCGTGGATATACCACCACTTTGAAGGTAATCGGACTCGGATGCCATTTTATTTTTCGATTTTCTCTTGCGATTTCGGACAATGCAGAGAATTCAAATTCTTTCAAATCAAGTTAATCCGGACGGACAAGATAGGGCTGACATCCTCTGGCGCTCTTCTGAGGCATCTAACAGTAATATTGCAAGCTTTATCAATTCACTATCAGAGAGCGGCATCGACTTAAACTCCGACTACGAACAGTTACATCGATGGTCTGTAGAGAACCCACAAAGGTTTTGGATGGCCGTCTGGGATTTTTGTGGAGCGATTGGGAGTCGAGGCAACAGGATCCTTACCGAGGATGGAGACATGATGAATGCGCGTTTCTTCCCCGATTCGGAATTCAACTTCGCCGAGAACTGTTTGAGGAAGCGAGATCCAAACGAAACTTGCCTAATTTACCGGTCTGAATCGGGCGCCGACCGCCTCGTTTCCTACGAAGAACTCCATCGACTTGTTTCAGATGTAGCCATCACCCTTCGTACTGATGGAGTGAGGAAAGGTGACAGAGTGTGTGGTGTTGTATCCAACAGTCCCGAAGCTGTCGTTTGTATGCTGGCAACACTCAGTCTTGGTGCAATTTGGAGTAGCGTGTCTCCCGATTTCGGTGAATCAGCAATCGTGGACCGTTTCGCCCAAATAAGACCAAAAGTTTTGTTTTATTCGAATGATTACTCCAATAAGGGAAAGCGGTACACCGTTTCTGATAAAATCCAAAAGGTTATAGATAGCCTCAGCAATTTATTACCGGAAGGATCGAGTCGGTTGATTGCGGTATCATTGGACTGTCTTGGAGCGTACTGCTCAAGAAGAACCAATTCATTGCCTCTCAACTTTGAACCGACAAACTTTAATGATCCCGCATTCATAATGTTTTCGAGTGGTACCACTGGTAAACCAAAGTGTATAGTGCATCGACACGGATCTCTTCTTCAATTGATGAAGGAGCATCAATTACATTGTGATATTAAACCGAACGATAGAGTTTTCTACTATACCACAACTACATGGATGATGTGGAACTGGTTAGTAGCATCTCTGGCATCTCGTGCCACTGTTATGTTATTTGAGGGTAACCCGTTTTATCCATCGTCGAACACATTGTTTGAATTCGCAGCAGATTACAAATGTTCATTCTTTGGAGTGTCTGCGAAATATATCGACAGTCTGCGCTCCGATTCTCAATTCATTTCCCCTCCCCGCAACATTGAGTCAATACGCACCATAGCCTCCACTGGCTCTCCCCTGATCCCTGAATCCTTTGACTTCGTTTACTCAAAGATAAAGGCTGACGTCAACCTTGCCTCGATTTGCGGTGGCACAGATATACTGAGTTGTTTCATGTTGGGATGTCCAATCAAACCAGTAAAGCGCGGGTTTGTGCAATGTCGTGGTCTTGGAATGGATGTACGGATTTTTGACCCTGCAACTGGTGCCTCACTTATTAGCGAGAAGGGAGAACTGGTTTGTTGCTCCCCGTTCCCCTCACAACCTATAGGGTTCTGGGGAGACGATTTGCAGAAGTCCATGTACAGAAGGACGTATTTTTCTGAATGGAAAAATGTATGGAAACACGGCGACTATTGCATGATTGATTCTGATGGTCACGTGTTTGTATATGGTCGATCTGACGCTACTTTGAACCCGGGCGGAGTCCGCGTGGGCACGGCCGAGATATATAGGGCAGTGGAGACGCTTCCATTCATAAAGGAATCGATTTGCTGTGGGGTCGAGAAGACATTGGGGGAGGAATCGGTAGCACTGTTTGTGGTCCTCCGAGAAGGCACAAGTGTGCTCACTGATGATATGAGAAACACTATCAAGTCTGCTATAGGGGCGGCAACTAGTCGTCATCACGTTCCATCTCTGATTGAGCAGGTCAGGGATATCCCACGAACGAAGAGCGGGAAAATAGTTGAAGTAGCAGTGAAAAACGTATTGAAGGGAATGTCGGTGGCGAATTTGATTCCGTCTCTAGACAATCCCGAATCTCTCCAAGAGTTTAAGAGGTTTATGTGAGCAAGCAGTTGTGGGTTCTGAGAGTATACTGTACAAGTGTGAGGAAAAAATCCTGGTTTGCTCTTGCAATATATAATGGATCAATAGGAGCTACTAGGCGGGACATTCAGTCCCTTGAGAGTCTTATTGGTAATATTATGAATGACATCAGCGTCTGTGTGCGACTGTTAATATGACATGAATGGTGTGGAGCAATAGAATGCAGCAGATGGAGCGGCTGATGGATACTCAATAATGCTGCCTCCATGACCCATATAAAACGACGTCACCATCGGAGGTGGAGAGGTCATCGTCGGATGTGAAGATGGACCTACGTCAGTTGAATTGTATGGCCGAACTGACACAACACGGCAATTAATACTGTGAGGGCGTCGTGACTGAGCAGCTTGAACACGGTCAACGGAATCTGGAGACATAAACTCACAGAATCCAAAACCTCGGCTTTGACCTGTTTGACGATTCGTCACTATTGATGCTTCACGTATAGCGCCATACTTTGCGAAATACTCTATCAAGTCAGCCTCGGTTGTTGATGATGGAAGTCCTCCCACAAAAATTTTGCATGTAGTGCCTGGAATCGATCCAAGAACATTATCATCGTGACCAACATCTTTTTGGACCATATCAGGGGGATTGCTATGCTGAAACAATCCTTGCTTATTGGCCCACACAACTGAACACACTTTTCTTGAACCCGCTGAGGGTAGGCGAACTCCATCGAATTGCTGCATGAATGTAAGAGCTCGTTCATGAGTAGTGAAATTCAAAAACGCATAACCCAAGTTACAACCACTACCAGCATCCATTGGCAGATACAAATTATTACAATCACCCCCCGCTGGATCGAAACCTCTCTCGACCAAAGCAGCCAGCAATCCTGAACGAGTGTACTTGTTGGGAATGTTGCGTAGCATAATGGTCGTTATACCGGCCGGAGTAGATGGAGATGACTGGGAAATCACACGAGACATCTCATTCTCTTCAGTGTCGGTTGTACTACCACCACTTCCGGCAGACATTACACAGTAGCTGGCTCCCGAAGACGATATTTGACGTTGTGGTTGAAAGTGAACTGAAGAATTATCCGTTTCACTGAAAGACCATGACGCGCTACCTGCAAACGTAGCATCAGTAGTGGGTGGCGAGAACCACTCAGGAACAACATCGCGACTATCAGCCGGAGGAGTGTCAGGGACGCCTCCATATGTTTCGGACGTATCTATACCCGTGAGGATCGACTCAACAGACGCCTCAGCAATCTCCTGCATCATAGCATCACACGAAGGGGAAACTCTGGTTGTGATTCCGACCATCTCCGATCCTTCGACACACACTGGAACACAAAGAGAATCTAGGGGTGAAATTAGATATGCATTCGAATGTGGGTGAAAGAATGATATCGAACCAGGAATTTTACGAAGCCTCGAATTTATTTTCCGCTACATCGGATGATGAACGAGGAGAGCGATCTTTGTTGCGACGATTTGTTGCAGGAGATTGCACTCGGGTCCGTCGAAGGATTGCTCAACGACAGCTTGAGTGATGTTTACGACATGGATATACCGTCTACACCTGAAGGTGAGTCCTCTTTTGATGACTTTTCACGATCGAATTCCGCGATCACATCGCCGGACTCACACGTGTGGGGGACCGACTCATACGTGTTTTCGAACATGCCAATCGGATCTGGGAAAGGTTCAGAGATCACCACAGTGATGTTGAGAAACATTCCGAATAAGTATACACGTGCGGGATTGTTGACTGCGTTGTCTGATTTTGGTTTCGACCCAGCGACTTGCAACAACCTCTATCTTCCGATGGATACTGATAGTGGTTGCAATCTAGGTTATGCGTTCCTTAATTTCGTGAGTCACGGCCACGCATTGGAATTCAAGGACAGGTTTGATGGATGTCGTTTGCCATCCTCAGGATCTCGTAAAATATGTTCGGTTGTATGGGCAAACAAGCAGG
>Ga0214917_10006767_pt1 | contig 11801 bp, 2 predicted proteins | sample LL_1208_BB_MetaG_FD_177983 | JGI IMG/M metagenome (GOLD analysis project Ga0214917, IMG submission 177983) | Freshwater microbial communities from Lake Lanier, Atlanta, Georgia, United States - LL_1208_BB | ecosystem: Environmental > Aquatic > Freshwater > Lake | place: USA: Georgia | collected...
ACAAGGTGTTCAAGGCCCGCAAGGTGTTCAGGGCACTCAAGGCCCGCAGGGTACGCAAGGTACACAAGGTGTGCAAGGAAATCGTGGATTTAGAGCTGGTGTACTCTATAGATTTCAAATAGAAACAGATTTAACCAAAGCACCTGAGCTAGGCAGATTTAAGTTTAGTCATCCAGTGGTTGTATCTGGAAATTCAAATGTAGCAAATATTACTCATATTTTATTGAGCCCTGGCTCACTAGAAGGAGTTGATGTTAGCGGCTGGATTCAAAACTTTACTAATAATCCTACGCATCCAGTTGCTGGTCAAATTATAATACAACCAGATACAAATGCTTTTAGTGTAGTAGCTGGTAGTCCCGTACTACTAAATAATGATTACCTAATATTTAATGTAACTGGTGTTACACAGGAGTTAGGTTACACAGACAGTGATTATTTAAACCTAAATCCTGCTACTAATTACTATAAAGTCAAGGTTCAGTATGTATCTGGACGTGCCAATAATTTTATTGGTGGTAGTTTAAGTGGTACTGTTTGTTCAATATTTTACGCTAATACTGGTGCACAGGGTACTCAAGGTTTACAAGGTACTCAGGGCACACAAGGCTTACAAGGCGTGCAAGGTCAAACCGGTGGGTTTGGCGGGGCTAGCTTTGACTATACATTTGATATTACTGTAGGTGCTCCTAACGTACTAGATGGTATAGGTAATGGCATATTAAAATTTAATAATAGCTCATTAAATAACGCCACGGTACTATATATTAGTAAGTATCAAGACGGACCGTTTAGTATAGAGCAGTTTTTATATACTATACAACAAAGTACTAGTTCATTAAAAGGACACTTTAAAGTTGCACTAAAGGGTAATAGTGCAGCTTTTGCTATGTTTACTATTACAAGCATTACTGCTTGGAATAATTACTATCAGATTACTTGTGCGCACGTATCATCGGCCGGTGCAACTTTTGTTAATGGCGATGATATTATTATTACCTTTGCTAGAACTGGTGATAAAGGTGATCAAGGTATTCAAGGTGCACAAGGTGTACAAGGCGTTCAAGGCGTTCAAGGATTACTAGGTCCTGGTTTAAAGTGGACTGGTAATTTCAATTTTAATAGCCAAAATTATACAAAAGATGATGTAGTTTATTATAATGGCAAAAGCTATATATGCGTAGCTACACAACCATTTCAAGAAGAAGCACCAGAATTTGGCACTAATGATGTTAGATATGTGCAGGGTGCTAGCAATATAAATACACCTTACTGGAACTTACTAGTAGCTCAAGGTACTCAAGGTATACAAGGCTTACAGGGTGTACAAGGTACTCAAGGTTTACAAGGTATTCAAGGCTTACAAGGCTTACAGGGTGTACAGGGTACTCAAGGCATACAAGGTTTTAGTATTGTATGGCGTGGTATCTGGGATCAAAATACTCCATATTATAAAAATGAAGTTGTTACTTATCAAGGTAACAGCTATATAGCTAGTGGCGATGTATTCTTAACAGCTCCAGATGCTGATCCTACTCCTTGGAACCTAATGGTTGCACAAGGTGTACAAGGTCGTCAAGGCACACAAGGCTTACAAGGCGTGCAAGGCTTACAGGGTATTCAGGGCATTCAAGGTACACAAGGTATACAAGGCTTAGATGGTATTAGCCATAATCAGGGCATTCAAGGTATACAAGGTATACAAGGTACTCAGGGCCTACAAGGTTTGCAAGGATTTGGTTTTGTTTATCGAGGTATTTGGGACAATCAAGTTACCTACACCTATGGCGATATAGTATTTCACGAAAATGATAGTTTTATTGTATCTACTCCAAGCAGCATAGACAATGCTCAACCACCTAGTAGTGTAGTTGGTGGCGTTGTAGTAAATAATACCACATACTGGAGCAGAGTAACAAAAACTGTTCAGGGTATACAAGGTGTACAAGGCATGCAAGGTGTTAGCGGAGCTAACTGGCGTGGCAATTGGACACCTGATATTACTTATGCACTAAATGACACAGTACAATATAATGGCAACTCTTATATTAGTCGTATAAATGGCAATGTAGCAATACAACCAGAAGGTAATTTAGGGGATTGGAATTTAGTAGTTAGCCGTGGTTTACAAGGTATACAAGGTAGTCAGGGTACTAAGGGCAATCAAGGTGACGAAGGTGTACAAGGACCTCAAGGCGAACAGGGCGTACAAGGTATACAAGGCTTAGATGGTATTAGTCACAATCAAGGCTTACAGGGCGTACAAGGTATAGGTTTTGTATGGCGTGGTAACTGGTCACTGACAACTACCTATAATACTAATCACGCTGTACATCACAATGGTACTAGCTGGGTTAGTATAGCCAATAGTAATATAGCAAAACCTCCTGGCGAACCAGCCAGTGCATCTTTCTGGGAAGTTATTAGCAGCCAAGGAATACAAGGTATCCAAGGTATCCAAGGTCTTAGTGGTCAAGCAGTATTCAAGGGCGATCAAGGTACACAAGGCTTACAAGGACTAGAAGGTCCTCAAGGTTTGCAAGGCATACAAGGTCGTGGTTTTACACCACGCGGCGAGTGGACTTACTTAGGCAATCCACAAACTGGTGAGGGATACTACAAAAAAGATGATGTAGTATACTATCAAGGTCAGGCTTTTGTAGCTACTCAAGATTCACAAGAAGAAGCACCACTGTTACCTAGTGGACTAGTACACAATAGCTTCTGGAAAATACTAGTTGCACAAGGCTTGCAAGGACCACAAGGTACTATAGGTAGTCAAGGTACTCAAGGTTTAACTGGCCAAACTGGTATGCAAGGCTTACAAGGCCTGCAAGGTTTTAGTATTGTATGGCGTGGTGAGTGGAATCCACAAATTACTTATAGAATCAATGACGTAGTTTACTATCGTGGAACAAGCTATATTGCAGTTTATCCATTTAGTAATGTAGCTCCTTACGGACTTTTCTTTGGTCAGTATCCAGAAGTTGATGGTTATTTAAATACTGTATACTGGGCTAGAATGACTGTACAAGGTGTACAGGGCTATCAGGGCATACAAGGTAAAGATGGTATTAGCCACAATCAAGGTTTGCAGGGTTTGCAAGGCTTGCAGGGTTTGCAAGGTACGCAAGGACCTCAAGGCTTACATGGTATGTTTGCTGGTCAAGGTGTACAAGGCCCGCAGGGTACACTAGGCATACAAGGTACGCAAGGCATACAAGGACCTCAAGGTACACAAGGCACACAAGGTATTGGTTTTGAGTGGCGTGGAGAGTGGTTTCCACAAAATGAATACCAAAGCTATGATGTAGTTAACTTTGAAGGTGCTTGGTATGTAAATAACGCAACTTATCTTTCAAATACACTTAGTAACGTAGAAATTAAAAATGGTGGTATAGTTGAGTTTGATACTCCGCTTAATCCTACAATTTTTGTAGGATCACCATTTTATGTTATAGGTATTAATACAGGTAGTGGTTTACTAGATGATTATAGTGAAAAAGGCTCAATTTACTATGTAGCAGCCTATACTAGATTAACCAGTAATGCTGTAACACCAAGTAACCCACTTGGACTTACTGTATATACTGGTAGAAGTCAAGTACTACTAACAAAAGATATAAATAGAACTATAGGTGTACCAACTACTCCTGGTACACCAACAGGTAGCGGTTTATTAAATATACTTGGTGTTACTAGAATTCCTGGTACTGCAATTGGTCCAATACAATTTACTTGCCCAACCTATGTTCCAAATATACACAATGATTTAAACTATTCAGTAGATGTAAGCTATAGAGTTTGGGACAGAGCTGTTTCTCAGGGTACTCAAGGTTTACAAGGTAGTTTTGGACCTACTGGCGGTCAAGGCTTACAAGGTTCGCAAGGCTTGCAGGGTCCACTAGGTCCACAAGGTATTCGTGGCTTACAAGGCATACAAGGACTACAAGGAAATACTGGCTTACAAGGTGAGCGCGGACTACAAGGTGTACAAGGTCCTCAAGGCTTACACGGTATGTTTGCTGGCCAAGGTGTACAAGGTATACAGGGTGCTCAAGGTGTTCAAGGTAGAACCATACAAGGTATAACAGGTCGTCAAGGTGTACAAGGTTTGCAAGGTGTACAAGGACCACAAGGTAGCCAAGGTAGCCAAGGTAGCCAAGGCTTACATGGTATGTTTGCTGGCCAGGGTATTCAAGGTATCCAAGGTTCTACAGGTAGTCAGGGTGTACAAGGTCGTGGTGTACAGGGTGTACAAGGCCGTCAAGGTGCACAAGGTGTACAGGGCGTACAAGGTATGTTTGGTGCACAAGGTACTATAGGTGCACAAGGTCTAAGCGGAGCATTTGCTGGTCAAGGTATACAGGGTAGCAGAGGTATTCAAGGACCACAAGGCGTACTAGGACCACAAGGTTTACTAGGCCGTCAAGGTATAGCCGGACCACGAGGTGATGCAGGTATACAAGGCTTTATAGGCTTACAGGGTATACAAGGCTTAGATGGTCAATATGCTGCACAAGGTGTTCAAGGATCACAAGGTCGTCAGGGCTTGCAAGGACTACAAGGTTTTGGACTGCAAGGATTACGTGGACTACAAGGCCTACAAGGTACAGCAGGTTCACAAGGTATTCCAGGACAGTTCTCTGGACAAGGTGTCCAGGGTATGCAAGGTCTTGCTGGTATGGCAGGTGCACCAGGTCAACCTGGTATAAGTGGTCAACCAGGCACACAAGGTGCACAAGGTATGAGTGGTGCCTTTGCTAGCCAAGGTATACAAGGCCCACAAGGTACACTAGGCCCACTAGGCATGCAGGGCTTGCAGGGTAATCAAGGTATGAGTGGTGCTGCAGCATTTCAAGGTGCACAAGGACCACAAGGTATTCAAGGTCCACCTGGAGCTGGTCCACAAGGTATTGCAGGCCAATTTGCTGGACAAGGTATACAAGGTATACAAGGTATACAAGGATTAGGTTCTCAGGGTGTTCAAGGTCCTAGCGGTGAAGCAGCTTTTCAAGGTTCGCAAGGTATACAAGGACCACAAGGACCACAAGGTTTAAATGGTAAAGGATTAAATTGGACAGGTTCCTATAATCCAAACCGCGGTTATAAACTAGGTGATGCAGTACACTACAATAGAAATAGTTATGTACTAATATTCCCAGAACCCTTTGAAGTAGTCAATGAAGCACCACAGTTTCCAAATGGAGCTACAAATTTAGTATACTGGAATGTACTAGTAGAAAATATACAAGGTGCTCAAGGTATACAAGGATTACAAGGACCACAAGGCTTACACGGTCAATTTGCTGGTCAAGGCGTGCAGGGTCCACAAGGTCCACTAGGACCAACGGGCATTGGCACACAGGGACCAAGCGGTGCACAGGGACCAAGCGGTGCACAAGGTACTGGTGTAGACATAGCTAATGTTAGTGGCAGCTTAGTACCAAGTCAAAATGAGTTATTTAATCTAGGTAGTCCTACTAAGCGTTGGAAAGATTTATATCTAAGCGGCAAAACTATTGATCTTGGTGGTACCTCAATTAGTACAGATGATACTGGTGGTTTAGCACTACCTCCAACAACTACAATTGGCGGTATTAATCCTGGTACTCTAACACTAAAAGGTAGCAGAGACGATCCTTCTCAACTACCACAAACAAATGTAGCACCTGGTGATGCTTATTTAATAGTTGGATACTTGTGGGTTTGGGGTGGTGAAAACTGGATTAATGTAGGCAAGATTGAAGGCCCACGCGGTGTTCAAGGTCTAAAAGGACCACAAGGTAGTTCTGGTGTACAAGGTACTGTAGGACAGCCTGGACCACAAGGTATACATGGTGAAGCTTATGTACAACAAGCATATACAGGACCACAAGGTATACAAGGTCCACAGGGTATACAAGGTAATCTAGGACCACAAGGTTTAAGTGGCTCAGCTGTTGATAAGGGTGATCCAGGACCACAAGGTGTACAAGGTAAATTAGGCCCACAAGGTATACAAGGTAATATAGGTCCACTAGGTACGCAAGGTTTTGGAGGTACACAAGGTTTTAGCGGCCCACCAGGACCACGTGGCTTACAGGGACTTCAAGGTAATACTGGCACTACTGGTATTCAAGGTTTACCTGGTACACAAGGTACACAAGGTAGTCAAGGTTTGCGTGGTATGTACGACGCACAAGGTGTACAAGGTATACAAGGTGACTTAGGGATACAAGGCACACAAGGTGTTCAAGGTCTACGTGGTGAGTATGCTGCACAAGGTATTCAAGGTACACAAGGTGTTCAAGGTACACAGGGTAATCTAGGACCACAAGGTATACGTGGTATGTATGATGCCCAAGGTGTACAGGGTATACAAGGTAATCTAGGGGTACAAGGTCTTGTAGGACCACAAGGCGTACAAGGTAGCCGCGGTCAAATAGGTGTACAAGGTATACTAGGAGGTATAGGTCCAGACGGTGTTCAAGGCGTTCAAGGCACACAGGGCGTTCAAGGCACACAAGGTCTACAAGGTATACAAGGTTTTGGTTACAATCAGCTACAAGGTATACAGGGTACTCAGGGTGTTCAAGGTACGCAGGGTATACAAGGCTTAGATGGTACGCAAGGTACTCAAGGTGTTCAAGGTACTCAAGGTGTTCAGGGTACACAAGGCTTAGATGGTACGCAAGGTACGCAAGGTGTTCAAGGTACGCAAGGTGTTCAAGGTACGCAAGGTGTTCAAGGTACACAAGGCTTAGATGGTACGCAAGGTACGCAAGGTACACAGGGCATACAAGGTCTACAAGGTGCCCAAGGCTTAGATGGTACAATTGGTACAACAGGTGCTCAAGGTACGCAGGGTGTTCAAGGTGTTCAAGGCTTAGAAGGTACTCAGGGTGTTCAAGGTACACAAGGTGTTCAAGGTACACAAGGTGTTCAAGGTATTCAGGGTGTTCAAGGTGTTCAGGGTACGCAAGGTGTTCAGGGTACGCAAGGTGTTCAGGGTACGCAAGGTGTTCAGGGTACGCAAGGTGTTCAGGGTACTCAAGGACTAAAAGGCGATACTGGACTAGCATTTACTATAGCTAAAACTTATAGTAGTGTAACTCAACTAACAGCTGATACAACTCCTAGTGGTATAGTAGCCGGACAATTTGCTATTATAGACACTGGCAATGCTGGCGATCAAGATAATAGTAGATTATACTTGTGGAACGGTACTAGTTACCAGTTTATTAACGACTTAAGTGGTAGCGCTGGTATACAGGGTATTGCTGGTAGTCAAGGTGTTAGTGGTTATGTAGGCAGTGACGGTGCTCAAGGCGTACAAGGTACGCAAGGTATAACTGGTACTGGTACGCAGGGTGTACAAGGTACGCAAGGTATAACTGGTACTGGTACGCAGGGTGTACAAGGTACGCAAGGTATAACTGGTACTGGTACGCAGGGTATACAAGGCGTTAGTGGTTATGTAGGTAGTAATGGTGCTCAAGGTGTACAGGGTACGCAAGGTATAACTGGTAGCGGTACACAAGGTACGCAAGGTGCTCAAGGTGTACAGGGTACGCAAGGTATAACTGGTAGCGGTACACAAGGTACGCAAGGTGCAACTGGAACAGGTATACAGGGTATACAAGGACCAGCTGGCACCGGTGGTACTGGTGGCAGCGGTAATGGTGCACAAGGTACACAAGGTATTCAAGGTTTAACCGGTACAAAAGGTGTACAAGGTGCTAGCGGTAGTACTGCAATTATTAGTGCCAATTACGTTACTTATACATATACTGCTAATGGTACTCAGACTAGTTTTGCAGCTACCAGCGGAATTACAGTAGATAATATACTAGTATTTGAAAATGGGGTAGCCCAAACACCTACCAGTGATTATACTATAAGTGCTAGTAATGTAGTATTTACTACAGCCCCACAAAATGGTGTACTAGTACAAATAAGAGTACTAGGCGCTATTGGATTACAAGGTATTACTGGTAATCAAGGTACTCAAGGTACTGGTGTAGGATTAGCAGTAACCGAATATACAACATTTAGTTATACTGCTGATGGCACACAAAATACTTATGCGGCTGCAAGTGGTATCACAGTACACACTGTAATAGTAACCTTTAATGGTGTTACACAAACTCCAACTACAAACTATACTGTAAGCGGTAGCAATGTAATATTCCCCGCTGCCCCTCCTAGTGGTACTAAGATACAAATTAGAGTACTTGGCGGTTTAGTAGGTATACAAGGTTTACAAGGTACTAGTGGTTATATAGGTGTTGACGGTGCACAAGGTACACAGGGTACGCAAGGTATTAAAGGTAGTACTGGACTAGCATTTACTATAGCTAAAACTTATAATAGTGTAGCTCAACTAACAGCTGACACAACTCCTAGTAATATAGTAGCAGGACAATTTGCTATTATAGACACTGGTAGTGCTGGTGATGTAGACAACAGCAAGCTGTATTTGTGGAATGGTACTAGTTATCAGTTTGTTAATGACTTAAGTGGTAGTGCTGGTATACAGGGTACTCAAGGTACTCAGGGTCTACAAGGTACTCAGGGTATTCAAGGCTTAACAGGTACTCAAGGTATACAGGGTCTAGGTGTTGGACTACCGTTTACACAGTATCAAACATTTACTTATACTGCAAATGGTACACAAACCTCTTTTGCAGCTATAAGCGGAGTATCAGTAGATAACTTATTAGTTACATTTAACGGTGTAACACAAACTCCTGGTACTGATTATACTGTAAGTGGTAGCAATGTAGTAATTAATCCAGCTCCAGCTAATAATACTAAAGTGCAGATTAGAGTACTTGGTGGTTTTGCAGGCTTGCAAGGCACGCAGGGTATTCAAGGTCCATCAGCACAAGGTATTCAAGGATTAACTGGTAGCACTGGATTAGCATTTACTATAGCCAAAACTTATAGTAGTGTAACCCAACTAACAGCTGATACAGCTCCTAGCGGTATCGTAAGCGGTCAGTTTGCTATAATTAACACTACTGATACTAATAATGCAGATAATAGTAAACTATACTTGTGGAATGGTACTAGTTATCAATTTGTCAATGATCTAAGTGGTAGTGCAGGTATACAAGGTATACAAGGTACTAGTGGTTATATAGGTGTTGACGGTGCACAAGGTACTCAAGGCTTACAAGGTCCTGGTGGTATTGGTATACAAGGCCCATTAGGTACTCAAGGTATACAAGGTATACAAGGTATACAGGGTGCAGGAGCCGGACTAGCAGTTAGCGAGTATACAACTTATACTTACACAGCAAATGGTACCACAGCAAGCTACTTAGCAGTTAATGGTGTAACAGTACACAATGTGTTGGTAACCTTAAACGGCGTAACACAAACACCTACTACAAATTATGTAATTAGCGGTAATAACGTAGTGTTTACCGAACCGCCTGAAGCCGATACACTAATACAAATTAGAGTATTAGGTGGCTTAATAGGTCCGCAAGGCGTACAAGGTATACAAGGTCCCGCAGCACAAGGCATACAAGGCCCTGCTGGTAGTGGTAGTACAGTATCTTATAATAAAGTATTAGCAATGATACTTACATTTGGTTAGGAGTTTTTATGAGTGCACCTAATTTAGTTAATTTAACTAGTATAGTGCCCCATACAATTAGTATCACACCGAGTGATACTAATCGTACAAGTTTAGTAGCGGCACCAACCACAAACAGTGCCCATAAAATAGATCAAATATTAATAACAAATGTTGATGGTATTACAACAGCTAGCGCTACTGTAGAACTAAGATTAGCAGATGGTACAACACATCGTAGTCTTTGCTATCAACTACCAGTACCAGGCGGTGCTACCATAGAACTATTAACTCGTGGTACTACATTATACTTACTAGATACCTCAGTTAGTGGCGAAGCTAGTACACTACATGCAACAAGCGGTACCGCTAATAAATTAACATTTACTTGCTCATACAGTACAATTTCTTAAGGACCTAGCAACATGGCCCAATTTCCTTCAACATCAAGTGCTAGTGGCATTTGGCGATTAAATACTATTCGTGAAGCTTTAATGGGCTTTAATTGGCCTTATAGTGGTTTTGAAGTTGTACAAGTTTTTACCAGTACCTCAACGTGGACTTGCCCTGCTGGGGTGACGAGTGTTGATTATTTGGTAGTGGCTGGTGGCGGGGGTGGTGGTGCGTCAAATTCTGGTGGAGGTGGGGCAGGAGGGTTTAGAACTGGAACAGGTTTATCTGTAACAGCAGGCACAGATTACACGGTTACTGTTGGTGGAGGTGGCTCTGGCGGCTCTCCTGGGTCAAGAGGCGCATCTGGAGCAAATTCCGTCTTTAGCACTATTACTTCTGCCGGAGGTGGCGGTGGTGGTTCAGAGGCTGCTTCGCCTGCTTGTAATGGAATTGATGGTGGTTCAGGTGGAGGAGGTTCTACAACAGGACCGTCAACTATTGGAACTGCCGGAAGCGGAAACACACCTAACACCACTCCATCACAAGGAAATAATGGTGGCACTGGAGCGGTTACTCCTTCAACAAGAAGCGGAGGCGGCGGAGGTGGAGCAGGAGCTTCTGGAAGCAATGGAAGCGGTGGAACGGGTGGTGCTGGCGGCTCTGGTTCTGCATCAAGCATTAGCGGAACATCCGTAACTTATGCTGGTGGTGGTGGCGGAACAAATGGTGGTGCTGGCGGCTCTGGTGGTGGTGGAGCTGCTGGAACATACCCAACACCGAGCGCAACCGCTGGAACGACTAACACTGGTGGCGGCGGCGGTGGTGGTCAATACTTAAACGCAGGCGCAGCAGGCGGCTCCGGTATCGTCATACTCAAGTACACCGTACCTAGCCAAACCGTTTTCGTATTCAAAGGCACGACTACGTGGCGATGTCCTACGGGTGTGACCTCTGTTGACTACCTTGTGGTTGCGGGGGGTGGAGGTGGTAGCACAAGCGGTGGATCAGGTGGTGGCGGTGGTGCTGGAGGGTATAGAACTGGATCAGCACAATCAGTTAGCGCCGGAAGCGATTACACGATTATCGTAGGTGGTGGGGGTGCGGCTAATAATAACGGCAACAACTCATCTATTGTTGGCGGGTCTAGTCCATCTCCTTTTGCATCGCCCGGAATTGTTTCTACTGCCGGTGGAAGAGGTGGTTACACAGGCGCTGCAAACGGTGCAAGCGGTGGGTCAGGTGGTGGTGGTGGCGACGGTACTGGTACTGGTGGATCAGGTAATACACCTTCAACAAGTCCTAGTCAGGGCAATAATGGCGGCACAGCAGGTCAACAACCCGGAGTTGGTTTAGCCGGTGGTGGTGGTGGTGGCTCTGCTGGTGCAGGAACCAATGGTGTTCAAGTCGTTGCCGGAAACGGTGGTGCTGGAACTGCAACCTCCATATCCGGTTCTTCAGTAACTTATGCTAGTGGTGGTGGAGGTGGTGCTGGAGGTGGAACACCTGTTGCCGGTACGGGTGGTTCGTCATTAGGCAATGATGGAGGAACACCGACAAGCAATGCAAGCCCCGGACCTGTATTTAGTGGTTGCGGTGGTGGTGGTTCCATCAATCCTTCTTCTGCTGCTGCGGGTTCTTCCGGTATCGTAATCATCAAAATCAATCAATAACATGACTACAAAAGTTTATAAGTTCCTAGGCATAGACACAGCTATGCACCTGCTTCATACTAGTGCAAAAATATTTTACAACAACCAATTTATACGTAGTAAGTAATATGACAACAAAAGTTTATAGATTAATGGGTATTGACACAGCAATGCACCTGCTTAGACCAGGT
>Ga0214917_10006768_pt1 | contig 11801 bp, 10 predicted proteins | sample LL_1208_BB_MetaG_FD_177983 | JGI IMG/M metagenome (GOLD analysis project Ga0214917, IMG submission 177983) | Freshwater microbial communities from Lake Lanier, Atlanta, Georgia, United States - LL_1208_BB | ecosystem: Environmental > Aquatic > Freshwater > Lake | place: USA: Georgia | collected...
ATATTCGATGTACTCCGTCTGTTGGTACGAGGGCAACGTGTTCTCAGACGCCGACCGAACGGCTGCGCAGAAGCTGCCATATTCAAATGGCGAGGCAACCAGCGACTATTGCCAGAAGTAGTGCGGTGGGCCTGTCGCTCGGCGCCGAATCAGACTGATCGGCTCACCCACCCAGGTGGAAGCCATCACCGCCAACTTCGAAAAGCGCGAGCCCAAGTTTGGGGAAGTGGGGTGGTTCGAACGAACGGAAAGGGTCTTGACGTCGCTCACCTTGTCGGCCTGATTATGAAGAAGTGCCTTTGCATCGCCAGAATTGTGCAGACGAAGCGGCTCAGTGTACTCTCTGCGCATGCTCAGATTTCACGGTGAAAAATCTGTGTGGCCCATTGTTAAGAATCGAATTAGGAAAGCGAAGAAATCTCAGCAGCTCTTTGCAGCTGTTGCGTATGTTGGGGCTGGTGCGACAAAAATCCTGCCCCTTCGCCGAGGTGATGTTCTCGTTTGTAATGCGTCCGATGCAGCTATCAAGCAGGGTTCAACCTCAGCAAAGGTGCTTGAGATGTTCTTTGACCGAGGTGTAAAGATCTTTAATGAGCCACGACTACACGGGAAAGTGGTGGTGCTCCCCGGTCGCGCCTTTGTTGGCTCGGCGAACGCGTCAAGTCGATCGAGGGACGTGCTGTATGAGGCGGTGGTGGAAACCACAGACTTCCGAATAGTTACTGCGTCTCAACGTTTTGTTGAACGTCATGCCAGACAGTTAAGGCGTCTGCATCGCGAAGACGTCGAACGGCTTCTCAAGATCCGAGTGAAGCGAATTGAAACTGACGACCCACCGCCAATGGATCCACCTGCGAAATTGAAGCTGCCGAAACAAGTTCCGCGATTGAGAATCCTCCCGGTGGGGTTCGTTCAATTGAGCACAGCAGTGGAGAAGGCAATTAGCAACACGAGAAGAGATATTCGGGCCAACTTCTTTGATGGTGGACTCCAGGCCAACATCGAGGCAGAGCAATGGGATTCATCTTGGTGGGATCAGTTCCGACCAGAGATGTGGTATGTCGGAGTCACAAAGTCTGGGCGCATTTATAAGCCAAGGAAGGTGATAAAGCTTTCGAAAGTCACAAAACATCAGGGAATTGTTTGGTTGGCAAATCCCACAGACGGCAAGAGTTTTGTCAAAGACCCAAAACTTTTGTTGCGACTTGGATTTGACTGGTCCTCCGAAACATTCATTGAATTGAGAAATGCAAAGACCGAGGGTCTTCTCAGGCTGTTTCGCGACTAGGGCCGCCCATTTCTGATCGCTTGGTAATCTTCCGTAACTGCCGAAGGTACACAAGACCATTCCACTCGCTGTCAGCGATGCTCACCCGTTCGCGTGGGTCTGTGAGCCCAAGTTCCTCCAGCGTGAAGTGTGCTTTCCCAAAATTGCAAGACCAGCAGCTCGTCACAAGGTTCGTCATATTGTTGACGCCTTCCCCCTTGAATCGTGCGGCCGGAATCACGTGATCGAAAGTCGCCTGAACGATAAGGCGGATTCCGTGGCGTGCACGATTGGCGCGACCGCTTACCAACTCGGGGACCTCGAGAAGTTTCGCGGCCACCTTCAACTCATCTAAACAAACCACACGTGAACCGCAATATCGGCATCTGAAGCCATCGCGTTCGAGGAGCGCGTATCGGAGCTGACGTGGGTAATCGGCTCCACCAGAAGTTGGCGGTTTCGGCACGTTTCGGACCGATGCTCTGTAGGTGCCCGACCATTGCCCCACGCCGATGTACCAGTCTTGAAGTTCCCTAGAACGGATCTCACTGAGAATTGATTGACAGCGCTTAAGTGATGCCCCGCCCGCTGTGCAGCGAACCGCCTCAACTAGTAGGTCGACCTGACCGGTGAACCAAGAGGGGGCGCGGATGAGAACATCTGTCGGGAATCCGTCTGGGTCAGTACCGAGAGCTCTGCGGAGCGCCTCCCAGTTCACTGCTGCCACACCTTGACTCTGCAGCGAGAGCGAGCCTTTCGCATGCGGCATTTGACTCTACATTTCGCAATTGACTCGAGCCTCGGCGTACTGAAGATTGTCTGACTTTTGCTGTGACTTCCTCAAGCTGGCTCATTGACGCTTGCGGCTCTGATTCGGTACTTCTTGGCACCTAGCGCCTATCTTTGTAAGGCTATGCACATCACACCCCGCTTCAAGCTTGGTAATTGTGAAGACCGCAAAAACTGATCTCAGGCACCAACTCAGACTGATGGCAAAAGGGCTGAGATTCGATCAGCTGAAGAGCGTCAACAATCCTCGGTCAGTGCATGGAATCTATCCGTATCGCGGAAAAATCTCATCGGTTGATGCGTCGAAGATTGTGGCTCAGATGCCAGAAGGAATCTCACTGCTCGATCCCTTCTGTGGTTCTGGAACAATTGTCTATGAAGCCGCGAAGTTCGGACTTGATGCTTCGGGTATCGATGCAAGTCCTCTTGCAGTCCTTGTCTCAAACGGCAAGCTTCAAATTCCAGCAGACTTTGAGGAGGTTGAGTCAGAGTTGAGCGAACACATTAAGCGAGCTAAGGCATCAAAGCTCGTGCCGCTGAAGCGTGAATCAGCTCGTCACTTTCACCAGTTCACGTGGAACCAAATCAGTCAACTTGCTCGCCGCTACGAGAAAATGTCCCCGTATCTGAAGGCATGCTTTGTAGGCGCGATTTCCTTGTCTGCGCGAGGATGCAATTGGTACAAATGGACTTCGAGTTCGGTCGGCAAGAACTTTGATGTGAAGAAAGAGATCGACTTCAATGAGAAGTTTCAGGAAAAAGTGAGAAAACACTTTTTCCCAATCGATTCGGTAGGGAAGGTATTCCTGGGTGACGCTCGAAAGCCAGAGCAAACCCTTCGAAATACAAGCATTGACGCCGTCTTTACAAGTCCTCCATACTTCGATTGTCTCGACTACACGTCATATTATGCGAGGATTGTATTTGATGTTCTGGGGTGGGATCGCGAAGGTGTGAGAACATCACTGATCCAGACGTACAAGTCTTATGAATCTGATATGAAAGACGTGTTTGACGGTCTTAGCAGAGTGATCAAGCCCGGTGGGGTGATCATTTTTGTGGTTGGCGACAAGAAGATTCACGGAGAGGTTGTCAATGGTGGAGAGTTCTTTAGAAGCATCGCTCCGTGGAGGCATGTGAGAACTGTAGAACGTAGCTATTCGGGAACCAGTTCCTCTGTATTCGACTCAATTAATAAGACAAGTAGACGTGAGCAGATTGTTGTTTGGGCAAATGACTAAGAAGCTTGAAATTGGTGATGCTGTTATCTACTTCAAATCGGCGACGACGATGTCGGAACTGCCTGATGCAAGTGTGAATCTGATCGTTACAAGCCCACCGTACTGGTCACTCAAGGATTATGGAGTTGCCGACCAGATCGGTCTTGGTAGTGGCACCTTCGAGACGTATCTCAACGGTCTCAACGAAGTGTGGGCTGAGTGTGTTCGAGTTCTTGCTCCAGATGGAAAGTTTTGTATCAATATCATGCCGATTCTTCTCACTGGTGCACAAGCTGCGCATGGCAGACGCGAAACGAAGCTTCTACTCAATGAAATTGAGCAGTTCATGACTTCAACAGGAGTCATGTTTCAGTTTGGTCTTTATATTTGGGACAAACGGAAGATCGCACGGTTCAGTTCCTTTGGCTCTTATCCGTATCCACCGAATATTTTCAGCACATTCCCCTATGAATGGATCACTATTTTTTCCAAAGCTGGAAAACGGCCCAAGGTCGACTCGGAAGTGAAGAAGAAGTCACGTCTCACCACGAAGGAGTGGCAAGACTGGGCTGTCAATTCAATCTGGGAGATGCAGCCGGCGAAGGCAAAGTCAGAGGGCCATCCTGCGCCATTTCCGGTCGAGCTTCCACGGCGAATCATCAAGCTTCATAGTTTCTGGGGAGATCTCGTTCTTGACCCGTTCATGGGCAGTGGAACGACTGCGCTTGCCGCACTCGAACTATCGAGACGTGTGGTTGGCTACGAACTGAACGAGTCCTATAGTTCGTTGGCTGAGAAGAAGCTAGGCGGAATTCAGATTGGTTTACCAATTGAAGACTCTTGAACTCATCGTAAATTCGCAACTGAAACCGGATAGCTCGATTACACATGGGGGTAGACCCCAGACGTTCTTGGTCGAGCCACTGACTCGTACCGCGAGTGCTCGAAGGGTGTATCTCGCGTCAATACTTCTAAAGCTCGGTTGTTCTGATGTTGCATTGAAAGTGCGGGTCCCCCTCGGCCGTCGAGATGTTCGTGTTGACCTAATGGCCAAATTCTCAGACCTCATTTTGATCGTTGCCGTATCGAGTGAGGGCAAAGCCCAAGTTAACTCAGCCCAGTTGAAAGCAGTACAGGAGAGAATGAAGGCTGACTTGGTTCCTTCAGATGTGACAGTTAGGGGTCTAGTGGCCGTTGACGGATCAACCGCTCGAACAGGGAACCTTGACCGTAGCCTCTCGGGATGGGCTCACGCGGTCTCAATGTCAACCGCCGAATCGTGGTCAATCAGTGACGTTCTTGGTCAATAGAATCGCCGCGAGCAGAATTGAGTGTTTGCACGCTCTCGTTAGGCACATTGATGCTGATTCACGATTGACTTCAGGTTTTCGCAGCACTTCCGACGTGAAAGTCCAAGCGAGTGGACATTTGATAACGCATGTCTGCTCACAACTGATAGTCGACAATGCCCTGGGGCGCACCTATTGTCCGTTTAAAACGAATCCCCTCGACAAAGGTATCTGTTATCTGACGAATTCATCCGAAAGTGACACGACAAAGAGTAAAGAGTCGAGCAACAGTGTGAACTCGTTGGAGGCTCTTGGATTTCTTGAGAAATCGAGTGATGGAATGTTTGTGCTCTCTAGCACGGGTCGGCAGTTTTCTTCAGTTTCAGTCGGGAGTCGCGAGTTCACTCAGCTCGTGAGAAACGGCGTGACTAATTACGGACCGGCCTTTGGCTTCCTAGCCCAGTTGGTGAACAACAAGGCAATGCTTTCAACACCCAGCCGAGTAATTCTTGGATATCCCCCAACGATTGAGAGAGTAGTTGTGGGTGGAAAGTCCCTACTTCTTCCAGTTGGATCCAAAAAGGACTCGAACAGCCGCACGCGAACGACCCTGCTTCGGTGGTTGGTGGCTGGTGGGTGTCTAGTGCCGCTTGGATCCAAGGCAACAGGTAGAGAGCCAGTCATTGAGTATCGGAGTTTGCTGAATTCGTCCACAATTCCCAGAGCGAAATTTGCTGTCACGGACGTCGGGATGGCAGCAGTTGAGAATTGTCCAAAGGTTCGGGCACCACTTGACTACGAAAACACGTTGAAGAAGCTTACGCTGCGTGAACTTGGCCAGCAAGAACAACGGAAAGCTCTCTTGAGATGTGCTGACATCGTTCGAAACCGACGAGCCGCCATCGCGCTAATGATGAGCAATGCCGCAGAGAGGGGGACTTCAGTATCGATTGACGAGATTCTTGAGGCGTTTAAATCCAATCTAGACCTATTTGGTATTCAGGGGAAAGTGGACCGATCAGTCGTCGAGAGCGAAGTTAGTGTCGCGTTCTCAGTTGGGGTGCCATTTTCTCGAGCGAAGAATGGTGAAATGACACCAAGGGCGACCATAGACAAATTTGTCTTGCTGTCAACCGCTACAGACCAGTTTATGGAATATGCCGCAAGATTATGAGCGAGGTATGTCCCCATTTTCCCGAAACGCAGGTCCCTACGTGTTATGGCGTGACGACACAGAAATTCAGCTCTTTCGAAACCTTCCTATCGCAATACAAGGGAGAAGAACGTCAGGAGTTATTGCCGATCTATAAGCAGTGCATGACTAGGACAAACGGCAAGTTATCGATCACTGATGGGTGTATCGGATGCTTGCACTGCGTGATGGGGTGCCCCGGGCGCTCGGGGACAATTTCGTTTGCACCGAGATCATCTGATTCGGGGATTAGGACAGTCGAGATTCGAGTCAAGGACTCATGCGGAAAAAGGCAGTCGGTCGAAGACTTGCGACAGATCTGGCAAAGCATTCGCCCGTTTGCTGGCGATGTAATTAGGTTTGCGGGTCTCGTGGTCCAGCAAGATGATCACGAGATTCTTGACTTCGACTCATTCTTGGCAGTGGATGAGACCAAGAGAATTGCGGTGTGGACCGCTGCAATAGTTCGCGCACTTTTTGGTGATGAGTCGATGATTGGGCTTGAAATCCCAGTTCCAGTCGAAGGGAAACCTCGCGCGGGCCGAATTGACGTCTCAGTTAGAGCTCAATCGCTCGTCTTTGCCATCGAGACCAAGACAGACTTTGATGACACGATGAAGGATCTTCGATTGTTTGAACAGATCCCCAACTATCAGAGCCACCTCGACTTACTCAGCGAGAAGTTTTCTTTGCCGGGCATCAATCAATTCGTGGTCATTGGTGGTGATGAGACAGCGATGCTGCCACAAGAACACCCACTTTGCGCGTCCCAACTTGGCGGGCGTGCCCGAGGCTTCTATGACCATGTAAAGAGAATGAAAGCTCCGGTCATAAGTGCGCAAGCCTTGCTCCTTCTTGCGCTGCGTTCACTAGTTGCAGAAGACACTGGGGATCTCTTTTATGCGCTCGTTTCCGATGAGAAGACGTTGGCGTTATTGTCAAATGGTGTGGTGAGAGCTGTCGGGAGCGGTTATCAGGTGTTACCAGTTGACGAACTTATTGAGCTTCGCTAACACCGACCTACGGCCACTTCCTTGATTTCCCGCCACGATCCCAAAGGATAACTCTCCCCACCAAACTCTCTTGTACACACCAAGAGACCATGCCCGTGATCCATTGACTCGGAGACCAAGACGCCAACCCGTATGACGATGACGACTGGCGCCAATGGTGGGACAACTATGAACCACCGTTCGACGAGAATAAGTGAAGAGTCCAACAAAAACTGCTAGGAAAGAAGACTCATGGCAAAGAAAAGGATGAAACCAGTGAAGCCGCAAAAGGCCGCAAAGAAGGCACGCAATGAGGCGGCCTCAGGCACCAACTTCCAACAGGTGTTTCGCGCTGTCGATGACACACTGCGTAAAGATCCAGGTTGTACGTCTGAGCTTGACTACACCGAGCAGTCATCCTGGTTGCTATTCCTAAAATACCTGGATGCGCTCGAACAAGATCGTGAGGTCGAAGCGAAGCTTGAGGGCAAGAAGTACACCTACATTCTCGATAAGAAGTTCCGTTGGGGTGTTTGGGCGGCACCAAAGAACGCTGCTGGTGAAATTGACTACAACGTTGCACTCACGGGCGACGACCTCGTCAAGTTCGTCAACGATGAACTCTTCCCGTACCTGAGTAGTTTCCGTAGTCGTGCGAGTGGTTCCAACACCATCGAATACAAAATTGGTGAGATCTTCGATGAGGTCCGTAATCGTTTGCGCAGTGGATACGCGCTGCGCGAAGTGATTGACGCTCTCGACAAACTGCAGTTCCGCTCACAAGATCAAAAGCATGAGCTGTCCGACCTTTACGAGGTCAAGATCAAGAACATGGGGAATGCGGGTCGTAATGGCGGTGAGTACTACACGCCGCGACCACTGATTCGAGCAATCGTGAAAGTCGTAGACCCCCAGATCGGTGAAACTGTCTACGACCCAGCTGTTGGCTCGGCGGGCTTCTTGTGTGAAGCCTTTGACTACATGAAGCAACACGCCGACACGGTGAAAAAACAGCAGACACTGCAAGAGTCAACCTTCTTTGGAAAAGAGAAGAAAGGCTTGGCGTATGTCATTGGCATTATGAACATGATCTTGCACGGCATCGATGCCCCGAATCTTCTGCATGTCAACACCCTCGGCGAAAACGTCTCACAAATCCAGGAACGTGATCGACACCACGTAGTTCTCGCCAACCCACCCTTCGGTGGCAAAGAGTTCGACACCATCCAAGAAAACTTCCCAATCAAAACCGGAGAGACCGCCTACCTGTTCTTGCAGCACTTCATTAAGAGCCTCAAAGTGAATGGCCGCGCTGGCATTGTCATCAAGAACACTTTCCTCTCCAACGGAGATTTGGCCTCTGTTGCGTTGCGCCGAGAACTCCTGCAGAACTGTGATCTGCACACCGTTCTTGACCTCCCATCGGGCACCTTCCAAGGTGCTGGTGTGCGCACCGTGGTGCTGTTTTTTGAAAAGGGTAAGCCCACCCAAAAAGTGTGGTATTACCAACTCAACCCAGGACGCAAAATGGGCAAGAATACACCGCTTAACGACACCGATCTTGAAGACTTTGTCGAACTGCAGAAGTCGAAGAAGGACTCTCCGAACTCCTGGACGTTCAACGTCGTCGATATTGACACCACCACTTACGACCTCACCGTGCGAAACCCAAATGCAGCAGGTCCAGTCGAACTCGGCACACCCCAAGACATCTTGAATGAAATCAAAACACTCGACGCACGAGCCACAACACTGCTCGCCGAACTCACAGAAATGCTGAAATGACCGACTGGCCCGTCAAAACCCTCGGCGAAGTCTGTGAATTCGTTCGAGGTGTTACCTACGACAAGGCTGATGCTCGTTCGGAGATTGAGAACGGTTTCATCCCTCTGTTGAGAGCGACGAACATCACAGAGAATGGGATACTTCACGAGGGTTATGTATTCATTCCAAGCAATGGTGTGCGGGCCGATCAGAAGTTGAAGTCCGGTGATGCTCTGATAACAATCGCCAGTGGTTCTGCATCCGTCGTCGGTAGAAGTGTGCTTGTGGAGGATCCGGGTGAGATGACTTTCGGAGCATTTTGTGGAGTGCTCCGACCAGGTCCTGAGATTCTTCCAAGGTACCTGTCTCACTTCATGGCATCTCGGACAGTTCGAACCGTATGGTCGGAAGCCGCGCAAGGGACGAACATTAATAACCTTAAAAGAGACGACATTCTTCAGACTGAGTGCCTCCTGCCGCCGTTGGGGGAGCAGCGACGGATTGTTGCGTTGCTTGATGATGCAACGGCACGCATCACTGAACTGACGGCGTGTTATGAGGAAGCCCGTGCTCACGCGAACAATCTCTTTGCGAGCGCCTTGCGAGATGTATTGGAAAGTAATCCTGACTGGCCCGTCAAAACTCTCGGGGACGTTTGCAACTTTCAGAATGGCTACGCATTCCGAAGTTCAGAATTTGTAGAGAGTGGTCATGCACTCATTCGAATCAAGAATGTTCAGCAGGGAGAGGTCATTCCTAGCGATGATGCCTATGTACAAATACCAAAAGATGGATCGCTCGATCAGTTCGTACTTGACGCTGGCGATATTTTGATTTCATTAACTGGCTATTTGGGCCGTGTGGGTCGAATAGGCAGATCGGATCTTCCTGCAGCTCTCAACCAACGTGTAGCAAAACTGACCATAAAGTCTTCGGAAGCGATGTGTGATGGGTTTCTATTTCGGGTTCTTGACAGCCAATGGTTTCGGGATCAAGTTGAGATGTTCGGTCGCGGAGCTGCTCAACAAAATGTAGGGACATCTGACATTTCCAAAATAAAGATTGCTGTTCCGCCGGTGGATGAGCAGAGGCGGATTGTTGCGCGATTGGATCAGATGCGGATGAAGACGTCGGAGATGGTTGCTGCGTATGACGCTAAGTTGCAGGCGGCGATGAATTTGCGGCAGTCGATTCTTGAAGCTGCGTTTGAAGGGCTTCTGTGATGCCAAAAGTTGACTGGCCTGTCAAAACTCTCGGTGACATCTGCGAATTGTTCGATGATGGAGACTGGATTGAATCAAAAGACCAAGCGACTTGTGGTGTGCGGTTGATCCAGACCGGCAACATCGGTGATGGGGAATTCAAGGATCGGCTTGACAAGGCACGATTCATCTCCGAATCAACCTTTTCTCGCCTTCGTTGTACTGAGGTTTTCCCAGGCGACTTGCTTGTCTCAAGATTGCCCGAACCAGTGGGACGTGCTTGTCTGATTCCTGATACGGGTTCAAAGATGATTACAGCAGTTGACTGCACAATCATGCGAACTCACAATGAGATTGTGTTGCCTCAGTTCCTCGTGTTTTCAACACAAACAACTGACTACCGTGAGCAAGTGCAGGCCAAGATCACCGGTACCACCAGAGATCGAATCAGCAGAAGCAATCTTGCAGAAGTCAAAGTCTTGGTTCCGCCGGTAGATGAGCAGAAGCGGATTGTTGCATTGCTTGATGATGCGACTGCTCGTATCACTGATTTGACGGCGTGTTATGAGCAAGCCCGCACCCATGCAACCGACCTGTTCACGAGTGCTTTGCGTGATGCTTTGGAAAGCAATTCTGATTGGCCCGTCAAAAACCTTGGCGACATCAGTGAGTTGGTGAGTCGCGGCCGACCGCCTTCATATTGCGAAGTAGGCGGAGTCGTGGTTCTTAATCAGAAGTGTGTTCGGAACGGGAAGCTAGATTTCGGTCAATCTCGACGTACCGATAGCAGGGTCAAAGAAATCCCAGAGTGGGCTTACTTGCGTGAGGGCGACACACTCATCAATTCAACGGGTACGGGAACATTGGGTCGGGCCTCATTCGTGTCAGAACTAACTGAACCAACCACATTTGACACGCACTTAACTGTTGTTCGACCTCTGAAGGAAGTTTGCTGGCCAGCTTTCATCGGTCTTGTGCTAAACGGTAGAGAAGAGGACATTATTGAACTTGCAGCTGGTACTACTGGACAGACTGAACTACCTCGTGAAGCAGTGCGATCCTTTGGAATTCCTGTTCCGCCGTTGGATGAGCAAAAGCGGATTGTTAAGCGGTTGGATCAGTTGCGGGCGAAAACGTCGGAGATGGTTGCTGCGTATGACGCAAAGTTGCATGCGGCGAAGAATCTGCGGCAGTCAATTCTTGAGGCCGTGTTTGCAGGGGAGTTGTGATGGCGCGTAATGAGGCCGAGACGCGAGCCGATCTCATTGATCCGCGTTTGCGTGAGTGGGGTTGGTGGTCTGAGGGTGATGTTCGGGTGTCGCGTGAGTATCAGGTGGCGCCAGGTCGAATTGTGGGTGGTGGACAACCGCAGCAGCGCATGATTTTGGATTATCTGTTGTTGATGAAGGGTCGCAAGTTGGCGGTGTTAGAGGCCAAAGCTGAAGACAAACCTTTGACCGAGGGTTTGGCGCAAGCCAAGCAATATGCGGAGAAGTTGGGTGTGCGTTTCGCGTATTGCACGAACGGTCTTGGCTATTACGAAGTTGATATGCATACGGCTGTGGAGCAGCCAGTGTCGGTTCTGCCTTCACCAGCGGATTTGTGGCTTCGATCGATTGCTTCTGAGCCGCCGTTGAAGATTGAGTTGACGACAGTTCCGACGGAGACAAAGGGCGGCACATTCAAGGGGCGCTACTACCAAGAGCGTGCTGTTGAAGCCGTTCTCGGTGCAATTGCGGAGAACAAGCGCCGTATTCTGTTGACGCTCGCGACCGGTACCGGAAAGACATACATCGCTTTCCAGATCGCCTGGAAGCTCTTCCAGGCTCGTTGGACTTCCGATGGCACTGGCAAGCGTCGGCCCCGGATTCTGTTTCTGGCAGATCGTAACGTGCTGGCAAACCAAGCATTTAATGCCTTCGGTGCTTTTGCTGATGATGCAGTGGTCCGCATCCGCCCAGCTGATGTTCGCAAGGCGGGTGGTGTGCCAAAGAACGCGAGCGTCTTCATCACAATCTTCCAGACGTTCATGTCGGGTGTTGATGGTCAAGGGGAAAAAGACCCGTACTTCGGTGAGTACCCCGCC
>Ga0214917_10006769_pt1 | contig 11799 bp, 11 predicted proteins | sample LL_1208_BB_MetaG_FD_177983 | JGI IMG/M metagenome (GOLD analysis project Ga0214917, IMG submission 177983) | Freshwater microbial communities from Lake Lanier, Atlanta, Georgia, United States - LL_1208_BB | ecosystem: Environmental > Aquatic > Freshwater > Lake | place: USA: Georgia | collected...
GCATTGCCGCAGTAGAGAAGTTGTCGGCGACGGTCGGCACCAACAAGCGTTTGCGCGACCTGGGTGCGACGAGCGACAACATCAATGACCTCACGCAAGATGCGTTGCGCGACCTCATCATCTTGAACACACCGAAGTACCCGACTCGCGGCGATGTGCACGAGCTCTACGCCCGCGCGTTGTAGTTCGACGCGCTAGGCGGTCAGTTCGCGACGCACGAGTTCGGCGATTGTCGTCCAGTGGGCAGCGAGCCCCGGGTGTAGGTCGTAATCGGCCACGTCGTGCAGAGGCACCCACTCGATGTCGCTCGTCTCGTGATTGGCGGCAAAGATGCCAGCGTCATCCTGGGTGAATGCGATGACCGTGTCGTAACGCCAATTGCCATGGTCGTCAGAGAACACCTGCCGTACCTCGAGTCGCGAGTGGTCGACGCCGACTTCCTCAGCTGCTTCTCGCAGTGCTGCAGCGATCACGTCTTCGTGGGAGTCGCGCGCTCCTCCGGGCAAAGCCCACGTGCCGCCGCCGTGTGTCCAGCCGGCTCGTAGTTGCAAGAGCACGCTCGGCTGTTCTAAGTCGGTTCGTACGAGCAACAAACCTGCGGCACCGTGCAGACCCCAGTGGGCATGGCCGCACTCGCAGCGGATGAAACCGTCGCCGTCGCGGTGCGCCATGGGCTTAGACGTGTGTGGGACTGACGGCCGTATTCCCGCGCGTCAACCAACGTTCGCCTGCGAGTACTCGTGCACCGACGATGAGCAGCGCCATCACGACGGCCGTAATCGCGAATGTCGTGGTGCGGCCGAGCACCTCGTACGACAAACCCGCGAATGATGCAGACACACCGCCGGTCAATGTCTGCGCCCCGCCGAGGAGACCTTGTGCGCCTGCCTGACGCTCTGATGGCGCCACCATGCCGACTGCCACGCCTGCACCAGTGACGGTCATGCCGTCATTCAGTGTGTGCACAAGGAAGACAGCCATCAACAGCCACGGCACAGAAAGTGCGCCGTACAAACCCATGCAGGCGGCACCGAACAACATTCCGAATCCGCCGGCGCGAAAGGGCCCGATGCGTTGCACGAACTTGCCGCCGTACGGCGCCATGAACACCATCGGCAAGACAAATACCGTCACGCCGGTGTTCGCCATCCATGTAGGTGCACCGAGGTCGTTCATCATCAGCGCCCACAGTGAGTCGAACGTGCCGATCATGAAGAACACGGCGATGCCGATCAGCACGCCGGCGGTGACGGCACGATCTTGCAGCAAGTCGACGGCGAACCGCTCGGTCGGGTGGTCCTCAGCCGGCACCTCGGGGATTGGCATTGCAAAGATGACGAGGGCGACAGCAGTGAGGACGGTACCAATCACGATGAAGGGCGCCGGTATGCCGAACGGTTCGACGAGGAACGTCGAGACGACCGGACCAGCAGCGAACCCGCCCACCTCGCACGACAGCACTCGCCCGAGATTGCGGCCGAGATGCTCTTTGTCGCTCACGATGATGACCCGGCGCATTGCCGGCAGCGCGCAACCAAGGCCAAGTCCTGACAGGAAGCGTGATCCGAGCAACTGCGGCAGAGTGTCGGAGAACGCCATCGCGAAGTTGCCGATGATCGCGAGCGTCAGACCGACGAAGATCAACTGGCGCGATCGGCCGCGATCTGCCAGCGGAGCGATGGTGAGTTGGGCGAAGAACGAAGTGAAGAATCCGATCGCTATGACGAGACCGAGCGAGCCCTCGCTGATGCCGAACTGTTCGCGATAGTCGTCGAGCATTGTGAACATCACGCCGTACGCCGACGACTTGACCGCGATGGCGACGAACAACGCGAGCAACAAACGCTTTCGAGCCACGGAGCGAGGCTACTGAGCACATCTGCGACAATGGACGAATGGCAACCGTTGATGTGATCAATCCGTTCGATGGTTCGGTCGTGGGCAAAGTTCCGCGCGCCGACATTGCTGATTGCTTGAGCGCAGTTGAGCGTGCCGACGCGGCGTTCAATTCATGGCGAGCCACTGCACCGCGCGCTCGCGCAGAGGTATTGCGCAAGGCGTGGGAGTTGATGATGGCAGAGCACGAGTCTCTTGCACGCACCATCGTGCAAGAGAACGGAAAGGTGCTGGCCGACGCGAAGGCCGAAGTCACGTACGCGGCAGAATTCTTCCGCTGGTTCAGCGAAGAAGCCGTTCGCATCGACGGCGACTACCGACGCGCGCCGTCTGGAGCGAACTGGCTGCTCGTATCTCGCCAACCAGTCGGTGTGTCACTGCTCGCGACTCCGTGGAACTTTCCTGCGGCGATGGCTACCCGAAAGATCGGCCCGGCACTCGCTGCCGGATGCACCGTGGTGCTCAAGCCGGCGAGCAACACGCCCCTCACCGCCATCGCAATCTGCGAGATCCTCCGTCGAGCTGGCGTGCCCGACGGCGTGGTGAACGTGGTCGTGCCCGACCCGTCGGGCCCTGCGGTTTCGGCGATGCTCTCGTCGGGCAAGGTTCGAAAACTGTCGTTCACTGGCTCCACTCCTGTGGGTTCGTTGCTGCTTGCGCAGGCAGCCGAACGCGTCATCAATTGTTCGATGGAGCTAGGCGGCAACGCACCGCTCGTGGTGTTCGACGATGCCGACCTCGATGTTGCAGTCGAAGGATCGATGCTCGCCAAGATGCGCAACGGCGGTGCTGCTTGCACAGCTGCCAATCGGTTCTTCGTGCACGAAAAAATCTATGACAAGTTCGTCGACGCATTTACCAAGCGGATGTCAGCCCTCGTGCTGGGTGACGGCCTTGACCCAAAGACACATGTCGGACCGCTCGTGTCGCGCAAGGAGCAAGACCACGTCGCGACGCTCGTCGACGGAGCGGTTGCACAAGGAGCGACGGTGGCATGTGGTGGCAAGCGGGCGGGCGACAACTCGTTCGGCTACCACCCGACCGTGCTCACCAACTTGAGGTTTGACGCCGCAATTTTGAAGGAAGAGATCTTCGGGCCTGTTGCCCCGATCGTGCAATTTGCCGACTCCGACGACATCCTTGCGCACTGCAACTCGGTGGAGCACGGCCTCGTGTCGTACGTCTTCACTCGCGACGTCGGCCGCGGGCTGAAGTTCGCTGAAGCACTCGAGACAGGCATGATCGGTCTGAATCGCGGCCTGGTGTCTGACCCGGCTGCTCCGTTCGGCGGCGTGAAGGCGTCGGGCCTCGGTCGCGAGGGTGGGCACGACGGTCTGCTGGCCTTCCTCGAAACGAAGTACGTCGCCGGCAACTGGTAGGCCCCTCCCGACGAGGTGGCAACGGGTAGTCGCCGCGCATTTGCGCTGGCACACTAAGAAAGGTGAGCAACGGCGCTCGGAGAATCTGCGTCGACCTGCTGAACGAGGCAGGCGTATCTGTCGGCGGAAGTGAGCCGCATGCCCTGCGTGTGCGCGACGAACGGCTGTGGGCACGGGTTATCGCGCAGCGCCAGCTCGGTCTCGGTGAGGCATACATGGAAGGTTGGTGGGACTGCGACCAACTCGACGAGATGCTCACGCGAGTGATCTCCATCGACGCCGCCAATCGGATTCCCCTTCGGCCACGCATCGCATGGCACGCACTGCGGTCGACGGTGAGCAACAACCAGACGAAGCGTCGTGCAGCGAGCAACGCCCAGCGCCACTACGACATCGGCAACGACTTGTACGAGCGAATGCTCGACAAACGAATGATCTACTCGTGCGGCTACTGGCAGCACGCCGACGACCTCGACAGCGCGCAGGAAGCGAAACTGGATCTGGTGTGCCGAAAACTCGAATTGCAGCCCGGCATGCGAGTGCTGGATATCGGCTGCGGGTGGGGTGGCTTCCTGCAGTTCGCCGCCGAGCGATACGGCATCATCGGTATGGGGATTTCACCCGCCGTACACCAAGTGTCGAAGGCGCGAGAACGATGCGCAGGCTTGCCGATCACCATCGAAGCTGTGGAGTATCGAGACCTGCAAGGAAGCTTCGACAGGATTCTCTCCATCGGAATGCTCGAGCACGTGGGTCCAAAGAACTTGAAGACCTTCTTCGACACCTGTGACCGCCTGCTTGAGCCTGGTGGCATGATGCTGCACCACACCATCGGATCGACGATCTCCAAGCATCACACCGACCCATTCTTCGACCGGTACATCTTCCCGGGCGGTGTCTTGCCTTCGCTCGCACAGTTCTCGAAGGCCGCCGAACCGAAGTGGGTCATCGAGGATGTGCACAACTTCGGCCCCGACTACGACCGCACGCTCATGGCGTGGAACGCGAACATCGAGGCACGCTGGAACGAGATACCGCGCTACGACGAACGATTCCGTCGCATGTGGCGCTTCTATGTGCTCGGGTCGGCGGCAGGGTTCCGCGCTCGCTCGCTGCAGTTGTGGCAGATCGTCATGCGACGACAGGGTCGTGCGGCGCGCTACACCGCCGCGCGCTAGACGGTACCTGCGTCGGAGACGACGCTGCGAGAACGACGCGCCAAGGCGACTGCCCACCAGATCATCGGAATCTGAAGCGGCAGGCGACCATAGGCCACGAGTCGATCGGCGAGCTCACGGTCTCGCCAATCCCACGCCATATAGAGGTTGGCAGGGTAGACCGCCACGAAGAGCGCGGCGGCCGACCACAGGGCGTAACGACGAGTCTGCTTGACGAGAATGCCGAAGCCAACCAGTAGCTCGGCGACTCCGCTCGCGTAGGTGGCGAATCGCGCCGAGCCCGGAGCCCATGGCGGCACGATCGCGTCGAAGAAGTCAGGATTCAAGAAGTGCGCAGCACCAGCGACGAGCAGGAATGCAGCGAGTAGTTTCTCAGAGCGAGTCATGCGCGAAGACTAGGTCGCGCACGACCGACACCGCTACGACACGACGACGAGATGACCGACCACATCGACACCCGCACCAATTGGCTCGACCCGCAGCAGCTGGATGCTGTACGTGGGCAGGTGCCGCTCGTCTACGTCGACGCCGTACCAGTGCGCGTCGACGCGATGGGAGTCGTTACGCATGTCGGCATGCTGCTTCGCCAGGCGCCTGACGGCAGCATCTCGCGCACTGTCGTGTCGGGTCGCGTGCTGCTCAACGAACGAATCCGAGAAGCCCTGTTGCGGCACCTCGAGAAAGACCTTGGCCCGCTTGCCTTGCCGAAGATTCCGCCCGAGCCGGCGCCATTCACCGTCGTTGAATACTTCCCGGATCCTGCAATCTCTGGTTTCCACGACCCGCGGCAGCATGCGGTGAGCCTCGCCTTCGTCGTTCCCGTGTCAGGTGACTGTCACCCGACGCAAGCAGCACTCGACCTTGCTTGGTACACGCCCGAGCAGGCGGTGAGCGAAGGCGTGCGTCGCGACATGACGAGCGGACACGACCGTTTGATCCGCCTCGCGCTCGCCTCCGTCGGCGTGCTGCCTTGAAGGTTGCAGCCGAAACAGCCGCAGCGGAATAGCGAAGATTTACTCGGCGACGCGTCGGCGACGCACGGCCCGCGAACGCCGGCGGCCAGGCGGTGGAGCAAACACTTCGAGCACCTCGCCATCAGCTTGCTCGAGGGTGAGCGAGATTCCTTTTTCGATGTCTTCGGGTTCAGTCGACGCCTCGATCACCACCGCAGGTTCTTCTTTGGGTTTTCGACCCAGCAGACGGTCGAACACCACCATGCCGCCGGCCAGCATCGCTCCGACGGTGCCGTAGCGCTGGGCCGCACGACGCACCATCTGGGCATCTTCGGGCAGGTTCGGCTCGGCGGGAGCGCTGTCCGTTTGCTCGCCGTCGAATTGGTCACCGACCGGTGAGGTGGTGCCCGGTGGTTCGTCGCCAGGGGGAGTCGTCGTCACGCCACACAACCTACGGCGAGTTGACGAAGGGGTGTTCTCAGTGAGCGCAGCCCACCAATTTTGGTGACGTGTCGCGACATTTCTCTGGAGAATCACGCAACAACATCGCCGAGCGCAATACTCTTTTCGCCATGCCGGAGGGCGACACGATCTATCGAGCGGCCGCGGCGCTGCGGATTGCCCTCATCGGCAAGAAGATGACTCGTTTCGAGGCACCTCGCTTGACGTCGGTGTTGCCGCGCGTCGGGCAAACGATCGAAGAAGTGCGAAGCCGCGGCAAGCACCTCGAAATCGTGTGGGACGACGGCATCGTGTTGCACACGCATATGCGGATGACGGGCTCGTGGCACCTGTATCACCCAGGTGAGCAGTGGCGTAAGCCGTCGCAGCGTGCACGCGTGGTGATTGGCACCCTCGATTGGGAAGCCGTGTGCTTCTCTGCGCCGGTCGTCGAGACGTACCGAGACTTTGACCCGCGCCGACATCCGATTCTTGGGAGTCTCGGCCCCGACCTCTGCCAACCGTCGCCAGATTTGGATGAATGCGTGCGACGAATGATGTCGTACACACCGACCGAGACAAGCGTCGCAGAAGTGTTACTCGACCAACGAGTGATGTGCGGGGTCGGCAACGTGTACCGCTGCGAGTTGCTGTGGACGACGGAGATCCACCCATGGGCGCGTGTCGGAGACCTGTCACACGACGAGTGCCGAGAACTCGTCTCGCTCGCGCACGAGATGCTACGCGCAAACCTCAATCGAACTGCACGCATCACTGCGCCGCGCGTCGATGGTGGTCTCGCGGTCTACGGTCGACAGGGAAAGAAGTGCCCCCGCTGCAGCGAGCTGGTGCGCGTCACGCACCACGGAGAGGCGAACCGTGTGCTCTATTGGTGCAGTGGTTGCCAGACGGCGCATACGCCGCAGATCTCGGCACCTCGACGACTCGCCGACGACACGCCGACCGACAAGCATCCGGCCGCCCGCGTGTTCGCAGAACGCCTAGACGACGCGTCGTAGCTGACTCAGTGCGAGTGGTGCCGGTGTGCAACCGTGCCGCGGGACCGCGTGGCAGCGAACGCGCGCCGAGGTCTCAGGTCGTGCTGATTGCCTCGACGATGTTGACTTTCGTGGCGCGTCGCGCCGGGTAGATTGCGGCGATCACGCCGAGCACGAACGAGATGACGACAATCCAGATGGTTCCGGTGACTGGTAGACGGAACGCGAAGCCGTCACTGCCGTCAGCGAGTGCTTGTACGACGACGATTCCCATCACGATGCCGAGTACGACGCCCGTCACGGCACCGAGCAGCGACGTGATGACGCTTTCCCAACGCACCGTGGATCGCACCTGTGAACGGGTCATGCCGACGGCGCGCAAGAGACCAATCTCGCGACGACGTTCGAACACCGACAACAGCAGCGTGATAATGATGCCAACGATGGCAATGATGATCGAGAGCCCGAGCAACCCGTAGATCAGCCCGAGGATCTGGTTGACCTGTGCCGCTTGGTCATCGATGAACTCTTCTTTGCTCTGCAACGACCCGATGCCAGCGTCACTGCTGATTGCAGCGATACGCGCTCGCACATCCTTGAGTACGGCTTCATTCGAGGCCTTGATGTAGACGAACGAGTCGAAAATTGGTGTCGGCGCATCAGAGAACATCTCCCGGCTGGCGACGTAGTTGGCAAAACTCGTGTCTCCGGAGAGCAGGCCGCGAACTTGGGCGTTGATAACTGCCCCGTCGATACGCACAACCTGCAACTTCGTGCCGATCTTCCATCCGCGCTCGGCGGCGCGCTCCGAATCGACGAAGAGGCCGTCGCGACCGAGCGTGGAGAGGTCGCCCTCGGTGACACCGATGTCGAAGAGGCCCTGGATGGTCGACGGATTGATGGTCTGAACGAAGTTGCCGCGCATCGATGCAGCAGGGTCAGCTGTGACGTCGGTCGGGTCAACGATTCGCACAGTAGTAAAACCGATTCCTGTTGCCCGATCGACACCTTCAAGTGTCGCGATCTGGTCGGTGACCGACAACGGGATGCCACCGAATCCTTGCGAATCGACAGTCAGGGCGAAATCTCCGCTGAACGCCGCGCCGAACGTGTCGCGAATCTCGGAACGGATGCTCGCGGCGAGCGCGGTGAACGCGGTGACCAGAGCGACGCCCAGCAAAACCGGTGCGGCAGTGCGCGATGTGCGTTTCGGGTTGCGGGCCGCATTCTGCCGAGCCATTGCGCCGCTCACGCCACGGAGGGCGGCGACTGGACGGCCGAGCGCGAGCGCAACAGGACGAGAAATCGCCGGCCCGATCACCAAGACTCCCGCAAACACGCCGAGCACTCCGAGGCCGAGCACCTGGATCGGTGCATCGTTGCTCGCCGCGACGAGACCGACGACCCCGAGTGCGACGAGCACGAGACCGATGATCACGCGACGCTTGAGATTGCCAGCGGTGTCGAGGGCCGTGTCACGCAGGGCAGCGAGCGGCGGAACACGACCAGCGCGACGAGCGGGTAGCCACGCGGCAAACACAGTGACGCTCACACCTGCAATGAGCGTGTTCACGAGGGAGCCTGACCGAATGGCCAGGCCGCTCGTCGGCACTTCGAAGCCCGTGGCTTTGAGTAGCGCGTTCAACAGCTGCGACAAGCCGATACCGACGCCAAAGCCGAGAAGCGAACCGACGACACCCATGAGCGTGCCCTCGACGAGCAACGATCGCGACACCTGTCGCTTGCTTGCCCCGATTGCGCGCAGCAGCGCGTTCTCGCGTTGGCGCTGTGCCGCAGTGATGGAGAACACGTTGTAGATGACAAACGATCCGATGCCGAGCGCGATGTATGAGAACACGATCAGGAACGTCGAGAAGATGTTGAGCACGTCTTTGATTTGCCCCTGCACTTCTGCGGTGATTTCCGCACCTGTGAGCGTCTCCAACTTCAGGTCGTCGGCGAGTGCTGCATCGATGCGCTGGGCGAGCACTTCGTCGCTGACCGAGTCGTCGCCTTCGACGAGAAACGCGTCGACGAAGCCAGGTTCGAGCAGAAATTCCGATGCAGTCTCCTGGTCGAAGAGTGCGAACGTCGCGCCACCTGGCGACGAGATGTCGCCGTAGCTTGCGATTCCGACGAGCGTGAACTCGCGGGGTCCGCGTGCGGCGACCACCCGTACGGTGTCGCCCACGACGTAGCCGCCATTTTCGGCGGTCGCACGGTCGAGCATCATCTCTTTGCCGCCCTTGGGCAAGCGACCTTCGTCAACCGTCCAGAGGCCGGCCGAGTCAATTGATGCGATGCCACCGAACGTCGGAGGGCCGCCGCCCTCACTGCCGAGAGGCGTACCGTCCTTGCCGATCACACGCGCGAACGCCTGGATGTCACCGGTCGCGGAAACGACGCCTGGCACCTTGCGAACGGCTTCGAGAGCGGAGATCGGCGTGCCGGCGCGTTGTTCGCCTCCGAAGTCGAGCTCGATGAACGACGTCGACCGCACGTAGGCATCGACGTCGCGGAACACGTCGGAAAAGAGCCGGTCGAACGTCTGGTTGATGGTGTCGCGGAAGACGAACGTGCCTGACAGAAAACCGGTGCCGAGGATGATCGCGAGCGACGTGAGGACGAGGCGACCCTTGCGGGCCAAGGTCATCTTCAGGGCGAGACGCAGCACGTGCGACCTATTCGCCGAGGCGCTTGAGGTAGTCGAGCACTTTTTGCGCAGTCGGCGAGAACATTTCGCCAGCCACCTTGCCGTCGGCCAAGAACACGATTCGGTCGGCATAGCTCGCCGCTGTCGCATCGTGGGTGACCATGACGATGGTCTGGCCAAGGTCGGTCACGGCCCGCCTCATGAATTGCAACACCTCGCTGCCAGTCTTGGAGTCGAGGTTGCCTGTCGGCTCGTCGGCGAAGATGATGTCGGGCTTGCTCGCCAACGCTCGAGCGATAGCGACGCGCTGTTGTTGACCGCCCGACAGTTCGCTCGGTCGGTGCTCGAGTCGGTCTCGCAGGTTGATGGTGTCGATGACGCGATCAATCCAAGGTTGGTCACCCTTCTTCTTACCGAGGGTGAGGGGCAGCACGATATTTTCCTCGGCCGTCAACGTGGGGATGAGGTTGAACGCCTGAAAAATGAAACCGACTTTGTCTCGGCGTAGCTGGGTGAGTGCCTTGTCGTTCAGCTGCGAGAGATCGGTGTCTCCGATGTAGACCGCTCCGCTCGTGAGCGAGTCGAGCCCCGCAATGCAGTGCATGAGGGTGGATTTTCCGGAACCACTCGGACCCATGATGGCGGTGAACTTGCCGCGTTCGAATGCGACGTCAACCCCGTCGAGTGCGCGAACCTCGCTGTCTCCGGTGCCGTAGATCTTGGTCGCACTTACCGCGTGCGCTGCATGGTTGACGTGAGCAGCAGAACTGCTGGGTGGGGGAAGTGTGGTCACGCCATCAGGCTAGTTGCGACACTTATTTAGGTTGTGGCAGCACTCGCAAGTATGACTTGACCGTCTTCCAACCTTGCGGGAACAACTTCCTTGCTTCGTCATCGCTCACTGCAGAGCCGATGATGACATCCTGACCCTGCTTCCAATTCGCTGGAGTGGCGACTTTGTGTCTCGCGGTGAGCTGCAACGAGTCGATGACGCGCAAGATTTCGTCGAAGTTTCGTCCGGTGGAGGCCGGATACGTGATAGAGAGCTTCACTTTCTTGTCGGGACCGACGACGAACACGCTGCGCACGGTGAGCGTGTCGTTGGCATTCGGGTGAATCATGCCGTAGAGGTCGCTCACTTTGCGGTCGGGATCTCCAATCATCGGGAAATTGACGGGCGTACCTTGCGTCTCGGCGATGTCCGACTCCCACTTCACGTGCGAGTCGACCGGGTCAACGGAGAGGCCAATCACCTTCACGTTTCGCTTCTCGAACTCGGGCTTGATGCGTGCAACATAACCGAGCTCGGTGGTGCAGACGGGAGTGAAGTCCTTCGGGTGGCTGAAAAGCACGCCCCACGAGTCACCGAGCCACTCGTGGAAGTTGATGCGGCCGTGCGTGGTATCAGCTGCGAAGTCGGGCGCGGTGTCGCCGAGTCGGATGGTCATGGGTGTCCTTTCCTGGAAGGGATAAAGAGGGATGAATGAGGTCTGATGACCGTCGAACAGAGTCAATCAAATGTTGACCACTTTTGTCAACTTTAGAGGTAGTGTTTCGGGACTCCCTTTTCGCAGGGCGTGCGGGCGTCAGCCCTTTGGTCGAATGTCGAGTCCGAAGCGCTCTTCGAACGCGTCGTAGTAGGCGTCGTCGTCGTGATGGTTGCCGAGCTCCACCCATTCTTCGTCGCTCATCGCTTCGCGAGCCGTGATGAGTTCGTCGGCGCCCCACGAGCATCGCCAACGCAACCGCGGCTCGTCCGTGGTGATCGACTCGAGAATCGTCGCTGCGGCGTCTTCGGCTGGTGTCGCCTTCGCAATTCCTTCCGCGTAGAACGCGAACAGTCGGCGGTAGTGCGCGTCATACGCGCCCGACTGATTCGGTGCGTCAATGTTCTTGGCGAAGATCGAACTGCGCGTGACACCGGGCTCGATGATCACTACGCGAATACCGAACGGAGCGAGTTCTTGGGCGAGACCTTCGCTCATTCCTTCGACGGCCCACTTGGAGACGTAGTACGGAGACTGGGCGATCGCAGTGATCTTTCCCACCACCGATGACACGTTCACGATGGTGCCGCTGCGTCGCGCGCGCATGCCGGGCAGCACCGCCTGAATACAACGCACCGAACCGTTGTGGTTGATGTTGAAGACCTCGTTGTAGGTGTCAATCGGACACTCTTCGGTGACCGCGTTACCCCCGACGCCGGCGTTGTTGACCAGCACGTCGACATGGTCGGTGGCAGAGAAGATCTGCGCAAAGCCGCGGGTGACCGACGCCGAGTCGGCGACGTCCATTTCTATG
>Ga0214917_10006770_pt1 | contig 11798 bp, 9 predicted proteins | sample LL_1208_BB_MetaG_FD_177983 | JGI IMG/M metagenome (GOLD analysis project Ga0214917, IMG submission 177983) | Freshwater microbial communities from Lake Lanier, Atlanta, Georgia, United States - LL_1208_BB | ecosystem: Environmental > Aquatic > Freshwater > Lake | place: USA: Georgia | collected...
GGCAACACTCCAGGTAGCAGGAGAGTTAGCCTCAACTGCATTAACCTTTTTGGCCTTTAATGCCATCTTTGTGTGCCCCTTTAGATAACCGGTATTTGTCTTGCAGCTGCAGCCGTCGCTGCCTCTATTCACCTCTACGGATTAAGTGGTTCTTTGTAGTGGATATAGGACAAATCGGACATTGCCCGCTCCTAATAGTGTAATTATAGCATTGTGGGCCCTGTCGGGATCGAACCGACGACCCACAGATTAAAAGTCTGTTGCTCTACCGACTGAGCTAAAGGCCCCTGCTCTTATTATGCTCATTTGCGCTTGCCGTTAGATCATGAGTTAAACAAGACACTTAATCCTACGCCATTTCTGGCGATTTTTGAAACTGATATAAAATCAAAGTGAAAAGTTCCATCCTGAGTGTGTAATACCCATTACGGTCTAGAAGTCATATAGTTGTCAGGAGTCGACCTGAAAGATTTGAAATGAAAAAAGTTGTGATTACTGGTGGTGCTGGATTTATTGGTTCAAACCTTGCAGCCATGTTAATTGATAAAGGGCATGATGTAACAATTATTGATGATCTTTCTACCGGCCTACTTGCAAATGTTGATAGAAAAAACTGTAAATTTATCGAACTTTCAATAACGGATGCTCCTCAATTGAAAAAGGCCGTAAAAGGAGCAGAAACGATATTTCATTTTGGGGCTAGAGGTTCAGTCCCACGCTCAATTAAGAATCCAGTTGCAACAAATGAAGTAAACGCAACAGGAACTTTGAATGTGCTTGAAGCTGCACGAGAATCTGGTTCCCATGTAATTTTTAGCTCATCTTCTTCTGTCTATGGAAGAAATATGCAACTACCAAAAGAAGAGAAGATGTGGTTGGGGCCAATAACTCCATACGCAGCAAGCAAGCTTTCCGCAGAAAGCTATGTAGAGGCATATGGATCTTCGTATGAATTACCTGTAACAATTTTAAGATTTTTTAATGTTTTTGGGCCTCGCCAACGCCCCGATCATGAATACGCGGCTGTAATTCCAAAGTGGATTTGGCTAGCAATGCAAGGAAAGCCTCTGGATTTATATGGTGATGGCACTCAATCGAGAGATTTTACATACGTAAAAACTGTGGTTGATATTGCAGTTTCTGCCATGGAAAACAAGATTACAACTGAAGGCGCAGTAAATCTGGCATATGGGAATCGGATATCCCTTACTCAAGTAATAGACACCCTAACGAAAGAATTTCCTGAGCTAAAAGTTAACTATCTTCCAATCCGTAAAGGTGACGTAAAGGAATCCCAAAATTCTCCTGAATTATTAAAATCATTATTCCCTAAAGTTGAGCCATACCCATTTAAAGATGCCTTAAAGGAAACGATTACTTGGCTTCGCGACGAAGGATTAACCGTTGCAAATGGACCTACTGTTTCAGATTAGAAATAAGTTCTTTATAGAGAAAGGTATGGTCTTTCACTAATCGATCGACACCATAATTAGCTCGCGTGTGAAGGTTAGCCGCAGCCCCCAAATTTGTTCTCAATTCTTCGTCGACTAACAAAGTATTAACAGCCTCCGCCAATGCTTTGGGAGTTAATTCTGTAATTAAGCCAGTTTTTCCATTTAAAACAATTTCCTGAACAGATCCGATATTTGTGGAAACCGTTGGCTTTCCAGCTAACCCAGCTTGAATTAAAGAAATTGGTGTTCCTTCATTATCGCTCGTAAGAACAACGATGTCAGAAGCGGACAAGATATTTTCAATATCTGAACGCCACCCAAGAAAAATAACAGGCAGGTCCCTGTCACTTGCAATTAATTTGCACTTCTCTAGCAAGTCTCCCCCACCGGCAACTAAGAACTTTACATTCTTATTCTTGGAAGAAACTATTTCTGCCATTTCAAGAAATCTGTCTGGCCTTTTTATTTGAGTTATTCGGCCTATGAAAGTTAAGTATGTAAATCTTGGATCTAGTCCAAGACTGGTAAGCGCTGTATCGCGTGCGACCAAATTTTTGAGTACTAAACCAGGGGGGAAAATGCGGAATTTTACTAACGTACCTATTTTCTTCTCGAGTAATTCATCCCGAACTTTTTCTCCAACTGAAACCAATATGTTGGTTTTCAATGCAAGTATTTTTTCGATCAAGATTACTATTTTAGTAATCAGCGGGCTGAAATATCCTGAGAGTAAGTGACCGTGAAAAGTATGAACACGCTTCGAAGGGTAAAGGGATAAAATCGAAGCAATTCGGCCGATCACGCCGGCTTTAGCAGTGTGGGTATGGATAACATCTGGTTTAAATTCCCGAATTTCCCTTATCAATTTAAATAAAATAAAAAAATCTGCTCGTGGGCTAACTTTTCTTCCAAGGCCATCAAGTTGAATGGCTTGGATATCAGGAGCCTGCTCTTTAATGTAGTCAGCTTCATCGTCAGAGCAATAACCGGTATAAAGGCGATGATCGAATTCAGTTGTAGAAAGCCCACGCATTAAGCCACTTACTTGTACAGCAGGGCCTCCAACATTCATGCGAGCAATTATTCTCATTACCTTGATGCGTCGATTTAAAATATTATCTTGAGATTGACGCATCAATACTCCCATGCTTATATGATTTACTAATGACTAGCGTATCTCAGAAGTCCTTAGCAATCATTGGGCAAGGCTATGTTGGCCTTCCATTGGCCATGGCCGCAGTTGAATCTGGGTGGGAGGTTGTTGGCTTAGATAATTCTGCGACTCGAGTCGAAGATTTACATCGTGGCCACAGCCCTGTAGAAGATATTAGTAATGAAACTCTTGTTAATGCATTAAAAAGCGGCAGCTACAAAGCGTCTAGTAATTACGAAGATATTTCAAATGCGGATGTCGTCGCGATCTGTGTTCCAACTCCATTAGATGACAAGAAAGAACCAGATTTAACAGCCCTTCGCGGTGCCATAATTTCATCTGCTCCTTACTTAAAAAATGGGGCATTATTCGTTAGCGAATCCACATCGTATCCAGGCACTTTGCGAACCGAAGTTATTCCACTTGTTGAAAAAAATAGACCTACGGGGAAAACACAACTATTTTTTGCAACAGCTCCAGAAAGAGTCAATCCTGGAGATCGTGTCTGGAATCAGAAAAACACTCCAAGACTTGTAAGCGGGATAGACAAAGAATCTCACGAAAAAGCCTTGGAATTTTACAGCTCTATTTGTGATGAAGTCGTACCTGTAGAAACGCCCGAAATAGCGGAAGCTGCGAAGTTACTTGAGAACACTTTTAGGTTGGTAAATATTGGATTAATTAATGAATTCACTAAACTGTGCGGTCCCGCCGGCATAGATGTAAACAAAGTTGTAACTGCTGCCTCTACGAAACCATATGGTTTCATGCCATTTAGGCCTGGCGTTGGAGTTGGCGGTCACTGTATCCCTGTAGATCCTCTTTACTTAACATGGTGGGCAAAGCAAAATGATTTATCCTCACCAATTGTTGATATTGCGGAAAAAACAAATAGTGAAATGCACAAATACATCGCAGATCGCGCGCTGGAACTAGTGCTTCCTAAAGTGCAAAAAACCCGAGTACTACTTCTTGGAGTTGCTTATAAAGCCGGTGTCTCTGACGTACGCGAAACTCCTGTTTCATATTTACGTGCACACTTAACTCATAAGGGGCATGCGGTTGAATGGATTGATCCGCTTGTCACTTCATGGGAAGACACCAACCCAACCAAAGAATTGCACGGCTTTGACGTTGCAATTTTGACTGTAAACCAAACAGGACTACCAATTGCCGACTTACAACGAATTGGCACTCCAATACTTGACTGCACAAATTCTTATCCAAGACAGAGTGGGATTCAACCGCTTTAGGTACTAAGGTACTCGGCAACATCCTTAATAATTTGGGTTAAGTCGCGTTTTGGTTGCCACCCCGTTAAAGATTTGATTAGATCAATATTAGGCACTCTACGTTCCATGTCTTCAAAGCCATCGCCGTATGCTTCTGAATAGGGAATGTATTTGATCTCACTCCTTGAACCTGTTTCTTTAATAATTTTTTTAGCAAGGTCATTAATTGAAATTTCAAAATCATTTCCAATATTAATTACTTTCCCAATGGTTTTGTCTGAGAAAGCCACAGAAATTACCGCATCAATCACATCATGAACATGCCCAAAACAACGTGTTTGCTCGCCATTTCCATAAATAGTAATTGGTTCATTCTCTAGAGCAGTCAAAACAAATCTTGGAATCACCATCCCATATGCGCCTACCTGACGAGGGCCAACCGTATTGAATAATCGAACTATTCTTGTTGGAAGTTTCTTCTCACTCCAATATGCAAAAGCAAGAGTCTCATCAATGGCTTTCGCTTCACTGTATGACCAGCGCAAAGTTGTAGGGGATCCCAAAATTCTGTCGTCAGACTCCAATAAGGAATTTGCATTGTTCTTGCCATAAACTTCGCTACTGCTAGATAAAAATACGGGAATTTTTTTATTATTTCCAGCCGCTAAAACATTCTCGGTTCCCTGAATGTTTGTGGTTAAACTTGTAATTGGATCATTAATAATATTAAAAACTCCTACTGCTGCCGCTAAGTGAAATACATAATCAACTTCATCAACCAATGATTGTAATAACTTCGTGTCTAATATCGAACCAGTGACTATTTGCAAATTTTTATTTAGAAAGTGTTGTTTTAGATTAGACAAATTTCCAGTGCTGGAGTTATCTAAAACCACGACTAAATGACCATCAACAAGTAGCCGATCAACTAGATGAGAGCCAATAAAACCCGCACCACCTGTTACAAGAAACTTCATCTCATCACTTTAACATTAATCTGATTTTTTAAACACAAATTCATCGCAACCTGAACCAAAGAGACCAAGCCCAGGTGGCTGTGTAAAACTTCTCGATTCTTGAAAACCCAATATCTTCATCTTAGATCTCAACTCTTGCGGGCTAATCGATTCATATGGATAGCCGCCAAGCCAGTCATGTGCATCTATAAAAAAATTCATACCTCGACTGCTCTTATAGTTTTTTACGTAAGTTAAAAAATTTCTCCTTTTAATAACTGAAAAAACGAGGAAAAGTAAAGAGACGTATAAAAAAAATGTAATTTTTTGAACAAAATACGGTGATTTACTGTAAATTCTTTTTTCAATTTTCCAAAATTTACAAAATGGAGTTTTTCTATAGAGGGCAACAGCCAGCAGGCCGTGTTCGTTAACGAGCTTAGTTGCATTTTCAAGAGCTAAATGTAAATTTCCTGTGTGATGAAGTACTCCCCAAGCGTAGACGATATCATATTTATCTTTATGAAAAGTTTCTAAATCCAAAATGTTAGCTTCCCAAACATTTCCAGCTACTGGATATCCATTATTCGATAGTAAATCACATGTTGTCCTTACTGAATCTCGGTCGTAGTCTATTGAATCAACTTTCAAGGGTTTCAATTGATAAAACGCTGCCGAATGAATTCCAGAACCCGAACCGATATCCAGTACAGATTTTCCCACTAAATCTTCCGTGTCTAGAAGTTGAATTATATCCAAAGCAGCTTGTTGAACATCTGACTGATTTATTTTCTTTGCGAACTTAGCCCAGTTTTTACCAAATCTAAAATGTCTCATAGTTTATCTTATCAACTTAAAATCTTAAGTTTCATGTGAGCCATTCGCGTGCCCATAGCTCTAGTATCAGTATTGACCATATGTTGCCATCCAAGTTATTTCTAACTTTGTGTTCACTAAGTAAATTATTAATAGATGTAAAATCTAACCAATTATAAATCAGGGAGTTCCTATTGCAAATAACATCATTTACCAGTGGCGACAGGACGCTACCCAGCCACTGCTTTCTTGGTATACCAAATCCCATTTTTGGGCGATCGATCAAATTAGCTGGCAAATATTCCAAAGCAAGTTTTCTTAAAAGTATTTTGCCAAACTTTCCAACTCTTTGGTTTTCGGGAAGAGATAAACCAAATTCAACAACATCGGCATCCAGAAATGGGGACCTTACTTCTAATGAGTGTGCCATAGAAGCGATATCTACTTTATACATTAAATCGTCTGGTAAATATGATTCTATATCGTGAATATTTACATTTAATGAATCAGATATTTTTTTCGAGAAGTTCATTTTTTTAATGAATTCAAGATGAGGGGCATTCGATGAGTTTTTAAATTCAGGTCGAAATAAAGATTCTCTTGTGGTAGTGCCAATTATTGTCATCATAGCTTCGTACATTCCTGCCCTAGAATGTTGGTAGGGAACAGAGTCCATGCCACGAGTAACTTTTGCGGGAAAAAACTGGTTAGGAATCATTTTTTTGTTTCGTAAGGCTCGGGCCATAAAAAGTAAATAGGAATATTTAGCAAATTTTTTGTAAAGAACATACCGTTGATAGCCCCCAAACGCCTCATCGCCGCCATCCCCGCTTAAAGCAACCGTTACAGATTGTGCCGCAATTTTGCTCAATAGGAACGTGGGAATTGAACTTGAATCCCCAAACGGTTCATCATAGAATTTCATAGATTCCGTTAAACAATTTAGGATTTCTGCATTACTGAATGTAATTCGAGTATGTTGAGTTTTATACCTATCAACTACCATTTTTGCGTAATCTGATTCGTCGTATTCGACCTCAGAAAAGCCAACCGAAAAAGTTTTCAAATCTTCAACATATGGAGACATCATTGCGACAATTAATGATGAATCTATTCCACCCGATAGAAATGCACCTAATGGCCTTTCAGAGATTAACCGCTTGCGAACGGCATTTCGGATTAATACTTCAGCTTGCTCAACATTTTCTAAAAGTGAATTGGTATTTTTTTTGATTCCAAGCGTCCAGTACTTTCGCAAAGTTATTTGCCCATTAGCCCATGTTAGATGCTCTCCTGGTGCAATCTTGTTGACCCCATAAATTATTGTTTTAGGATTTGAAGTAAAACCAAATGCAAGATAGGTTGCAACTGAGTCAATGTCCACATCTGAAATTCGTGGCTTATCAATTTGATAAAGAGTTTTGATTTCTGACGCGAAGTAAATACTTCCGTTTGAGAATCTTTTGTATAGGAGTGGTTTTTTGCCAAAACGGTCTCTGAATAGATGCAATTCTCTATTGACTTTATCCCAAATTGCGATTGCAAACATTCCTTCAATTTTATTGACAAAATTAGTTCCAAATTCTTCATATAAGTGTGGGATTATTTCGCCATCTGAATCAGAGTTAAATTTATGACCCTTTGCTTCTAAAATATTCCTCAATTCTCGAAAATTATAAATTTGTCCATTAAAAACTGAAATTACTGATCTGTCTTCCGAAAAAATTGGTTGATGACCATGCGCAACATCAATAATTGATAAACGCCGTATTCCGAGGGAAACGTCTGAATCTCGATATTCACCATATTCATCTGGACCTCGATGGTGGAGTGTGTTTGCCAGGACTTCAAATTCAAGTTCCAAAGATTTTCTATCAGAAGATGCAAAACCTAAAACTCCACACATAAGGTAAACTTAGCATCTAGATTACTAAATCGAGGTTTAGAGCACAGGTAAAAATAGTAGTAACTAGTGCTGCGGGATTTATTGGTATGCATCTGTGTGAAAATTTGATTGAAAAAGGTCATGAGATCATCTGCGCCATCGATTCACTTAACTCGGTTTATGGCACAGACCTAACGAAAATTAGATCAATGAGGCTTAAAAAATCTGGGGTAAAAATTACCCAAATAGACATTGCTAAGGTCTCTATAGAAGACCTTGTTAAAGAATTTTTAGGCGCCGAAGTTATTGTGCATCTTGCCGCTTAAGGTGGTGTACGCCAGAGCACTATAACGCCTGCTAAATATTTAATTTTAAAAATTAACTAGCTATACAAAAATCTTGGAGATAGTAAGAATTGTTAAATCAGGCATCTTTTTATTTGCATATTCATCAAGCATTACAGTAAACCACTTCGACCTATCCTCAAAAATACAAATCTGCAATTGGTTTAAACCTGGTGTCCTACTATGCAGCAACTAAATGGGCTAATGAGATTCTGACACAGTGCGATGCAAAAAATGCAAAATTAATTCTGTCACAATACGATTCTTTACCGTTTATGTAACCTACAGTCGACCAGATATGGAATACATGGCTTTTTAAAAGATCTTAAATGCTGATCAAATCCAGCTGTTTGGTTAAAATGATGGAGAGCGCACTTTCTTTTCATTTTGGATGTAACTAATGTAATCGAGTCACTGATCGAAAGTGAGGCATAAGTTTCTAGGTTGAATAGCCAACAAACCACTTCGAAGCATTAAATATTAAAGTAGCAACACTGCTGCAGCGCGTGAAGTAACTCAATTTCTTGAACACGAATGCAATAAAAAAGTACAGATTAAGCTATTGAAGGACCACATTTTGATGTAAGTATAACTAGTACCTCTATGAAGAAAAACTTTTCTATTTTGGATCACAAACCAGAATTTACAGATTTAGCGGATGGAATTGCTGAATTTACACAGTGGTATGTTAACGATTTTTTAATGCCTGTAAGATAATCACATCCCAGAATGGTTTTGCACTTTTCCACGTGAATACGGCGCGGGATTTGACCGTATTTTTTGAAATTGATCTTAACCGATTTTCATTTTTTAAAGCCTGTTCAATCGTATTTGCAATTTGAAATGGTTCTAAGTTTTCAATTCTTTGACAAATGCCAAGTACTAACCAATCGTTAACCACATTCGAACTGGCCGTTGTTAGTACGGGAATTCCAAACATTATTGCCTCTGCAATGGTATTTGGATATCCTTCAACTTTTGACGTAGAAATGAACAAACTACAATCAGCGTAAATCTCAAACAAACTATTTGTCAGTGGCTTTATTTTTATTCTACTTGCCTTGTGAATCTTAATTAAAGATTCAATGTAGCGATTTGAGTCATCAGCAACAATCCAAAGTTCATTTTCGATTCTAGTTTCTAAAATGGCCCATGCTGAAATTAGTGAGTCATAGCCTTTTTCTGGCACAGGCCTACCCACTGCGATACAAGGGGATGAGGATGGTTGCAGGGAATAAGTTGAGTTTGGAATTTCAAAATGATTAGGCGTAACGTAACTCTCTACCCCCCAAAGAGATTTAACAACTTCTTTAAACCCTTCACTCTGCACGGAGCAAATAACACCATGATTATAAATCCAAGGTCTCAGGAGTCTTGCCACAAAAGAAGGGCGATAAACTTTTTTATCTGGAGAAGTTCTTTCAGAAGTAATTTGAGGAATTTTAGAAAAAATTAGTGATAGATATGTAATGCACCCCACTCCTGCGCCAAAGGAGATAATAAGATCAAAACTATGATTCTTAATTTTTCGTCTCATTAGTAACAAGTCAATAGGAACAGGCATATATTTAACAAACTTCGAAATATATTTCGGCAAAAAATTCCGAATTAAATTTGTATATTTAAAAAAATTGATTTCATCTGTGCTTGGTGAAGTATAAAAGTCGTCATTCCCTTGGAACAAGGTTCCAAATGTAACTGAATAATGATTTCTTAGGGAATTTGCCAGTTTGATTGCACTTTTTTCGGCACCTCCCAGCTGCTTACTACTTGTAATAATTAAAACTTTAATCATGTTAATAAACAAAATTCCTAATCTTTAATTGTACAGGTAGCTGAAAACCTGTTGGTCTAACCTTCCTAAGAAAAGGAAGTTTGTAAAAAATTATTCTTGAGAGTTCTTCGGAAATATTATATCTACGAATACCTCTTATGATTTTTATGTTACTAGGTTCTTTACATAGCCAAGCTTTCATCAAATCTAAATCTAGAGATCTCGCAAAATTCCTTAAAGAATCAAGAGTCCAATTTGTATTATAATGAGGTGGGGTGTAATGAACCTCAAGAGATTTAGAGTTTTCTTTCCGGTCTCTGTTTGGTACTGAAATCCAATCTAGCCCCTGTCTGGTTCCTGGAGTTGGACCAGCAGATACACACTTGAGTCCGCAGGTCAAAGAATACATTTCAGAATAAGGAAATTTCCTTGATGTAAACCAGATTATTGCTCTAACAATCAATCTGTCTATAAGTATAAAAAATATGTAGTGCATCAAGCGCCTGTTTGATTTAGGGGTACTAAAGATTCTGGGAAAAATTTAAGTGCTTTCTGGCTGTGGGTGACCAGAATTATTGTGCATTGATCTGAAATATCTTTAAAAATATTAAAAATTGCCTCTTCGGATTCCTCGTCCAGCGATGAAGTTGGTTCATCCAAAACTAATAGTTTAGTTTCCTTGAATAGTGCACGTGCAATTCCTAGCCGTTGTCGTTCACCTCCACTTAACTTTAATTCACTACCGAGAATAGCTTCCAATCTTTTAGGGTGCCTAAAGATAACATCCTTAAGGCCAACTTTCTCTAATACATCCAAAATTGATCCATATTCATGTGAATTTTTAGAGGGTTTACTCATAACAATATTCTCATAGAAAGACGCTTCTAATATCGAGGTTTCCTGCGGTAAGTAATAAGTAGAGTTAGGATTAGCAGCACGCCATACACCCGGATGAACATTTCCAACAAGAATTTTTCCATTGGTAGGTTCGATTAGCCCCAATGCAAGCTCTAAGACAGTGGACTTTCCAACTCCAGAAGGCCCAAAGATACAATTAACTTTCCCAGGCTTAAAACTGCATGATAAATTATTGATAATTTTTTGGCCAGGTTCATATTCAAAATCCACATTCAAAAATTTAATTGTAGGAAGTCCGAAATCAATATTTGATTTTTGAAATAGACGTGTTTCTAAACCATTTTCCGCCAAACTTGTAAAGAATTCTGACGAATTTTTGACTCTAGATCGGCTTGCTTCGTAAAGTACAAATGCTGACTGAAGACGAAGAAAACTTGGTGCAAGCCGAGTGAGAGCAACACTAAAGATAACCAAGGAAGTAGCGCCTTGGATTACATTAGATGGAAGTGCTGAAAATAAAATAATAACGACTCCAACAATTAATACAAAAAGCTCTAATGCGAATTTTGGAAGCTGTTCAAACCATTGTATCTTACTCCGAATTATATTTTCGCTCACTCTATGTTCTTTCATTTTATCCTGGTAGATTTTTAAATTATTAGAGATCGCTAACTCTTTAAAGGCTCTAAACAACTCTAAAGTAAATTGTTGATTTTTAATTAAATAAGAAACTTCTCGTTGATTCAAAACTTTGGACGGCTTTATAATAAATTGATAAATTACGAAAAAGAAAACTGAAAGTAAAGTACCTACTATTAGAGTTAACACAGGATTTAATACAGCCAGAAACATAGTTATGGTAATTATAAAAATAGTTTCAGCAATAATTATGTTGGAGCCAAGCAACTTTCCCATAAAATTCGAATTAATTCCAGGCCCAAGGTAGTATATAAATTCGGTACTTTTTTGTTTATTCATCCAATTGTACTTAACGTTTGCAATTTCTTTAAGTTTCTCAAGAGAAATTCTAGTCGAAATATTGCCAAGATTAACATTTAGCAGCTTATTCAGATAGATGCTGATAAAAGTTTTTAAAATTAACAAAAACACGGCTATGCCACCTAGTAAAACAAGAGAACTTATTTCTTTCGAAAATAACTGATTAATGGGAGGAAAAATAGTTTGAAACTTCAAACTTATCTCTTGGCCTGTAATTCTTGCAGATATTGCAATACTAAAGATTCCAATTAAGCCAAGCGATATAACTTCAATTACAGAATTTAAGAATTGAAAAACAGACAAAGTAACTAATCTAATTTTATCCTT
>Ga0214917_10006771_pt1 | contig 11797 bp, 15 predicted proteins | sample LL_1208_BB_MetaG_FD_177983 | JGI IMG/M metagenome (GOLD analysis project Ga0214917, IMG submission 177983) | Freshwater microbial communities from Lake Lanier, Atlanta, Georgia, United States - LL_1208_BB | ecosystem: Environmental > Aquatic > Freshwater > Lake | place: USA: Georgia | collected...
GCCCGTAGCACCTAACAACCCTGTAGAACCTTGTAGACCCGTTGAACCAGTAGAACCAGTAGCCCCTGTAGATCCAAGACCTGTGGCACCCTGAAGACCCGTAGACCCCTGTAGACCCGTTGAACCCTGAAGACCCGTAGACCCAAGCCCTGTAGCACCTTGAAGACCCGTAGCTCCTTGTAACCCCGTAGCACCTGTAGCGCCGGAGGACCCTCCGCCAGGTCCCGCTGCGCCAGTAGGACCTACCAAACCTGTAGCACCCGTGGCACCGGTAGGACCCGCAAGTCCATTCGTCGGTGTCCCACAGTACTTTATGCGGGACAATCGATCTCCAGCTGACATAATGTTCCTACTCTGGCGTCGCGAATAAAAAATTAATTTACTTTCCTTGGTTCCAGTAATGGTTGTTGGCCTTGTCATGATCGTCAAAGACGAAGAAGCCGTCATTGAACGCGCTCTTCGATCCGCGCTTCCCTTTATTTCCACCTATGTGATCGTGGATACGGGTTCGACCGATCGAACAAAGGAGATTATAGGTCGTGTGATGTCCGACATCTCTGGTCTTGTTATCGATCGTCCTTGGACCAACTTCGGTGTCAACCGAAGCGAAGCGCTCGCCTTGTGTGACGGTCGCATGGACTGGGCCATTATGCTCGATGCCGATGATAATCTGGATGGAACTGTCCCTCCTCCCGAGCTTTGGGCCTTAGACAACGTCGATGGATTCGCACTCCGTATCCAACACGGATCCATCTGGCATCAGCGGGTCCAGATCTTTCGCACCGGTATCGGCTGGGCCTACGAAGGCGTTGTCCACGAATCACCTCGGTGTCTGACAAAGGCGAATCCAGTTGTCGCGATGTTGCCGCCCCAGACCTACATGGTGACGCGGTGCGAAGGCGCACGGTCCCGGGATCCCCAGAAATATGCGAAGGACGCTGCGCTCTTGGAAGAGGAGATGGCGAAGAAACCAGGTGATAGTCGCACTCTGTTTTATCTCGCGCAGAGTTATCGTGATGCGGGTTCTAAAGAGAAAGCCGCCGCGCTGTACAAACAGTACCTCGATCTGAGTGGCACATGGGTTCAAGAGCAGTATATGGCCATTGTGAATCTGCTCGACCTCTTGACGGATGAAGACGAGAAAATTCGTTTGACGTGGCGTGCGATTGAGCTCTGTCCTGATCGCGCCGAAGCGCCGTTCACCTTACTCCGAAACAGGCGCGTGGCCGGTCTTCCTGCTACGCAACAGATGTATGCGATCGCCGCCGCTGTTACGAATAGGGTACCTTCGACCAATGCTCTATTCACGAATCCCGCGATCTACGACTGGGGGATCGACGATGAGCTCGCGATTGCTGCCTTCGCAACCAAACACTACAAGGAGGCATATGAAGCCTCGATCCGATGTGTTCTCAAGGCCGAACATCCTATACTGAGAGAGAATGCGATCCAAAATGCCAAAACGGCACTCGGCGTTTTTGGTTCTCTAGGAAAGTAGTCCCACTGCCATGAGGCTCGCCGACGATATCAAAGAAACGCCTGTGGTAGACGCTGTTAGAACAATCGTATATGTTCCTGCCGGTTGCGCCGTGGGTGTACCATAAAACAAAAAGTTGGAGGACGATGTGCTCGATACGATCGACCCATCGAGATTGATCTGTAGAGTAACGGGACCCCCTGATACGTCGACGGATGCCCACACTCCAACTTTTCCCGACACATCGGTTACCAAGGTTATACTACATAGATTCGCACTGGAATCGTTCAGAGATATATTTGTGGTAGAGCCGAACTGCATACTCGCAGGAGGGCCATTGTAGAGGGGGAAAAAGGGAACGGGGGACGGTTCACTGTTGTAAGAATAGACCACATCATTGCTGGATGAAAAACTGATCAGAAAATGATTGATCGCATCTTGATCTGAATTCGGAAAACATTGATTGGACCCCATCAGATATTTTAATCGCGCAGTCCAATCCCCCGATGTATAAGACATACTCTGCTAAGGTTCGGGAGGATTATTTCTTATAGAGCGCGGATCAAATCACGGGGCCAAAGTCTCCGATCCACGGAGAGATGGAGACTCAGAGGCTCGCATCGGCAGCCTTCGAAGAACAGGATGCGGGATCCGGTCCGGTTCCGAATTCGCCTATGCTCGGTCCCATGACGGGGGCGATTCACAACATTAGCGCCCGTCATCTCCATGATATTGGCACATCGGTGCCAGATGACCGTCAGTTCTTGAGAGCGTGGCGGCGCAGTCTTCAGGATGTGCTGGCGCAGCAGAATTCGAGGATTGTTCAGTTCTTGTTGGCGGACGTGTCTGGCTCTTCTGGTTCTTCTGAATCCGAGATTCAGCGTCGTTGTACGGATGTCCTCAACAAGTACTCGAAGCCCACGTGGAACTTCGCCTCCTCAACACGGGAACTCTCCCTGCCATCAAGCACAACAGATGCCGCCGCTGCGATCGAACAGGAGATCGGTGTCAGTCCCGCAACCATGAGAGAACAGATGCGCAAGACGATCCGCTTGTATGCGAACACGGCCTCTGCTCTATCGACTGCCGAAACACGCCTCGAAGAGAAGCTGCGGCGTCTGGAATCCCTCGTGGCCAAGGTCAATGATCTGATGTTCATGGAGCCGACAGCGGAACTCGAAGCGATGTCGGAACCCGCACGTTCCTATCTTGACAGCGTCATCGGAAAGATCAGCATTGAGGATGAATATCGGGAGGTTACCGAACAGCAAAAACGATTCGTGGTTCTCAAGGGACTCGTGTCTCTCGGATCCTTCCAGAGACAGACAGGGCCCACGTGTACGATCTGTATGACAAAAGAGGTGAGTCACACAGTTGCCCCGTGCGGTCACACATTCTGTGATGAGTGCTGTCGCTCTCAGATGACGGCATGCTTCATCTGCCGGGTTCAGATCCGGGATCGCTTGCGGCTGTACTTCAGCTAGATTGGGACACATTCACCGGTTTTAATGAACCGGTCCTCATAAAGCGCCAGTGTCTCAGGATTCCATCCATAGAATTCCGCAAGCAACTTCAATAATTGTTTTCGTCGGTTCACGATCAGTGTGGTCATGAACCGACGGATTTGACTCTCCGCAAATTCATCCGCGGTTTCCATTGTGCTAGCCCTTTTACCCGAGGCAGGTGACACGGTCACTTTTACAGACGGCGGATATAAAGCGTCAAGATGTAGTAGAGTCAATGGAAGACGAAGGTAATGTCAATCAGTTGCCCGGACTCATAAAGGAGTGGATGTCCACCGAAGATGAGTTGCGCACCTTATCCGCAGAGATTCGTGAGAAACGCAAACGCGTGAAAGTCGTTCGATCCATGATTGTCAAAATTATGAAGGGTGGAAAGATTGGCCGCCTCAATATTTCAGCAGGTGCGGTCACAACCACCTCAAAGAATACGAAGGCCCCGCTCACAAAGAAGTATATCAAGGAGAAGCTCACGGAATTCTTTAACGGAGATGCGGAAAAGGCGGAGGCCTGTGCGAAGTTCTTGGACGAACAACGACCGATGAAGTCTGTCGATAACTTGTCTCTGGATCCTGTTTAGACCCCTCTGTTAAAAATAAAAAACAAAAACCAGTCCATAGATAGAAACTATGTACGGATTGGCTTATTCGAATTTCGTCGATTTCATTCGCCGTGGCAATGACAGCTTCGACAGCGGATCACCCAGCACAGGTAGCATCGTCATCGCATCCCTGGCAATTCTTCTTCTTATCGTGATTCAGCTCTTCATCGTTCAGTGGCTCTGGAATAACGTGTTAGTCCGTGTCACGAACATCGCCAAACCCATTCCTTCTCTTCTTCATGTGCTCGGCCTCCTCTTATTAATTGGACTTATTCACCCGGGATGTGCGGTTCCTGTTTCTGCTTAAACGTCTTCGTGACTGCGTTCGTCTTCTACTGTTTGAATGATTCGGAATCCTATGACGACTCGCGACCACAGACTCCTTACAGAGCATCTTGGCCGCATCAAGTCCCATTGCGCCGGTCGTCGCCTCCAAACATCGTTCATATCTCTGTCGCATGTCCATTCTTCTGCTTTCTCTATTGATTTTCTGTCGGAGGATCCATAGAAAAATCGTTAGAATCCCATGTCATATTGTAATTTACCGGCTCCTCCTTTTTTGCCCTTATCGTCGACGGGCCTCAACATCGCAGCCATTGGTCGAAATGATCTGTCGTCTGGGATCTCGCGCGCCATTATTTCGGTGTTATGTATCCTAAAATGAACGGAATCACTCATCTTTTGTTTTGCCTCATTGTTCAAGGCGTCCAGCTCTTCTTTTCCTTCCTTGTCTAGGTCGCCCTTCTTCTCCTGTTCCAACAAATATACGATCCGATCCACCTCCTGTTTGAGTGTCTTGATTCGATCTTGATCATCGTCTGTTAGTGTCTTCTTTGTAAGGTTTTCTAATTCGTGGATCCTTGATTCTAACGCAGGACACGTGTGTGAACTCTTCGATTGCTTCCCGACCGCACTTAAAATAGACGATTGAATATTCCCCATTTTACAGTAGAAGTATAAAAATGTCGGGTGGAGGAGGTGGAGTCGATAGTGATGTATCTGGTGCGCAATCCCATATCGTTCAGGTGGAAACAAACAATCTTCCCGTCGCCGCTCCTCGACAATTTCTGTATAGTCAGGTGGAATCTACCTTTAATGAATCGTACAATCCGAAAACCTCGAACAACTCTACGATCTGCGACATCATTGCCGTGTACATCAAGGGCCAAAAAATCTTGTACACGGAGGCGAAAACGCATTGTGAACAGCGGCTGACCTTTCTCATGCTTCCCGCAATCTTCATTACCGTGTTGTGTAGCGTTCTGGGTGCCGGTATGACGTCGTATTCGTATGGACCTACAATCACCAGCGGTCTGAACGGATTGAATGCCTTTATTCTGGCTCTCATAAGCTACTTGAAGCTCGATACACGCGCGGAGGCGCATCGCACCTCGGCCTACAAGTTCGACAAACTCCAGTCCTACGTGGAATTCACATCGGGCAAAGTGCTATTCATCAACAAAGCGGCCAACGACATTGTGAAGGTCATCGAAGACATCGAAAAGAAGGTACAGGAGATCAAGGAGACGAACCAGTTCGTGTTGCCCGAAAAAATCCGACATTCGTATCCGAAATTGTGCGGAATCAATGTTTTCTCCGAAGTGAAGAAGATTCAGAACAAAGATACGCTGAACACGAACATTCTGAAAGATATGTTGAACAAACGCGAACAGATTCAGCATCGCATCAAACAGAATAACTTAACGGATGACACCGAACTAGAGGTCATCAGTGAAGATATCAAACGACAGACGAATCTGATTATTCGATCAAAGGATGAATATTTGAAAATCGACAAGGAATTCGAAGATGAAATGAAACGAAATCGGGAACGTCTGGGATGCTTTCAGTGTTGCGGATGTCTCAAGGTATGAGACCCTCACTTGGGAGTGCTACTGATTCCTTGGTACTGCGAGAGTTCTGCCACCTCCTCGGGTTCCCAGAAGCCCATGTCGCGGGCTCCGATGGGTCGGTCCATGGAAGGCTGTTTGCCCAAACAGAAAGAGGTCATGGCAAACAGAAGCCTGGCGACGACTCCGTCGAACTCCTTCTTTCCTTCTGTGATGTCGGTGCCCTTACAGAGTTTGTCGATGAGTTCATGACCACGGGCCTTGAACTTTTCCACGATGATTTCGATGTCACGTTTGTTGACTGCGTTCCGGAGGCAGCGGCCTACGATGGTGGAGGCGGGTTCCGTGTCCTCGCTGGTGCGGAACTGGAAGTTGATTGTGCGATAGACACCGGCACTGGGCGAAGCAATGTCCGCCTCCATACAGCAGAGCTTGCTCACCAGTTGGCGGAGTTCCGCTGCGTCCTCCTGCTCCAGTGGATAAGACGCAAGCCGGGCCAACAGACTCTGCGCATCCGTCGACCTCGTCACACAGGCCGGCATGACATTCAGATTCACGGCCGCTGCGGTCGAGAATCCCTCCGCGATCGCATGAGACCCCGGTCGAAAATGAACCAGCAGCAGGGCCAACACGATGAGTACGCCCGACAAAATAAGTGTATTGAACATCCTCCTCTATTGAAGCGCAAGAAGTTGTGGGCCTCTGGGAGCTTCCTGGCACGCTACTGGAATTTTTTGGGGTAGGATTTTTGCGCGATTCAGAACAAAGCCCGTACAAACATCTTCGAGGGCCGAGCTTTTGTAATCCTCCCCCGCAGCAACGATGTGCGGCAAGGCGACCTTAGAGATCCAGTAGCCCGCACCGAAACAATAGATGGCCGTCTGGTGCGTCGGTGTCAGGGACTTGTCATCAAACCGATTCTGGATGCGGGTTTGATTCACGGGAGCGGCCTTACACATTGAGTACGTGACACCCCAGTAATCGATGTTCGTGTTTGCGACCACGGTCGCCGCAAGTCTGGGAATATCGAACAACATGTCGTCATCCGTCTTAAAAATGCCTGGAATACCGGGTCGATTCACATGGATCCAGGCGTAGGCCGCGTGAAGCTTGGCGGGGAGGGCCTCGTAAGTGTCGACACTGTCCAGTGTGAGAATGCGTGTTGCCTCGTCGAAACTGGTCTCGGAACCGCCGCCACGGATTCCAATGATATCCCATTCAGGACGTGACATACGCTTGATGGCCGCATGAAGATACTCTTCGTATTTACGGCATCCGCAGATCAAAAGTATGGGTTTGGAGGCGCTCATCTTGTTCATTATAATTCGTTAATGTTTAGATTAGATCCACTTTGCTTTCTCCTTCTTCGCCTCCGCCTTCGCCTCCCACTAAAGAGGACCAGCTGCGAGCCAGCTCCTCAAAGATCTCCTTGGCTCGACCTGCTGCTGCCACGACAATCGACGTTACAATCGCGTCCCCTCCTGCGACTCCATCTCGAAACCCCAGGCGCAGTGTCATCTCACGTTTCAGTGGATGGCGAACCTTGTAGCCGGCGAACACAATGGGAGAATCGAGTGCCCCTCTGTCAATATACATCTCGGTGATCAATGTCTGGAGCAAGTTTCCTAGTGTGTGTTCCTGTCCATCGAACAAGAGATCGACTCCGTTCATACGACTGTCGGGAGCCTGAGAGGTGATGCCGAGGTCGGCCAGGGACTTCGTGCTATCCGCATACGGTGTAACCAAGGCGATGGTCGCACGGATTCCTTCGGCAACAATCTCCTGAACGGGACGAACACCCACCGATTCGACCGTGAAGCTGAACGAATTCGGCTCTCCGCGCTCATCGACTAAGAAACATCGCTGTATCGCCATGGTTTCCCATTCAGTTCGGTGCTTCGCAATCACTTCTGGCGCTACCTTCGTCATATCGTCGATCTTCTTGAAGGAGAGCAACCAGTCCTTGAAGAACTGTTCCTGGCGCACGGGGTCGGGATCGCGAGTATTCTCGAAGGAGCACTGGGCCACGGGACAGAACCCCATGAAATCGCGACCGGTTCCTATGATTGGATAGGCCGTGAGATCGATTTCCTCAGGGGGCTGTTCGGGATTCCACTGAGGGCGCAGTGTGACAATCAAAGAAGCCGACTTGGTGATCGGATTCACGGGAAACATGGCGGAGGCGGCGGGTAGACCCACATCGGCGAAGGTACCGTCCTCCTTTTTTTCGTGGACTCGGAAATCGGCAGCGGTCACATGAAGGATATCAGCGGCTGCGGCACCCTTTTTGTCGTTCTTGACAGTGAGTACACACTGGTATTTGCTGGGGTCGAAGTCATCGATGCGTCTTACACCAAGAGGCAGCAATGTCAGTCTATGAGCCAACATCTCGTTGAAGATCACACTGGTGTTCTTGCGAATGGTGACACCGGGGTCCTCGGGATTCGTGAGATCGGCTCGGAATCCGACGGAGCGAGTTTCTGACAAGATACAGCGACGGAGTGTGTTTGCCACTGTGGTACTCGTATTCTCGAGAAGAAATCGTCCTGTGTCCTTTGCGTCAGGATCTGTAAGAAGGGCTTGTCCGGTTTCGGTGTAATTTTTAAACATCGTGCGGACCTATCTGCTGTGGGCTGATGTTTGTCAAATTTTGATTGGTTTTGATTGGTTTTGATTGGTTTTGATTGGTTTTGATTGGTTTTGATTTGGGGAGACGCGTACAGTTCACCACCGAAAATCCAGCCCCCTGAACAATGAGTCTGCCCAAGAATCTCTGCTTTTTCAGCGCCCGGTGCCGCTTCAGCCAGAACTTCTTGGAGGAACTCGCGAAGACTCCGTATTCTAAGGAGTTCCGATTTATATCCGTGGATCCTCAGGTGCCAAATGGCCCCCGTCCTCAGTTGCCGGCTTACGTGAAGGCTGTGCCGACGCTCATGATCGACGGTGAACGGGATCCCCGCACGGATTCCCAGGTGATGAACTGGTTGTCTGAGCGTCGTCTTAAAGACACCAGCTCTTCTTCATCGGCCTCTAGAAGCAGTGGTCTTGGAGGAGGTTCGATGTCAGCAGCAGAAGGGGCCGATGGACTGATGGCCTTCAGTGACGAGATGGCTATAAACGGGGATGAGGGGTATGCCTTCATTGGAGAGGATGCGACCGCCACGAAAGGGACCATGGTGCGCATGGTGGGAACAATGGCGTCTATCAATGATCTGGCGGGTCTCGGAACATCGAACGATCGTGCTCAAGGAGAGTCTGCTGCTGCGCGAGGATCGAACATTGGAACGCCTCGTCAATCGGAGAAGGCGAAGGCGCTGGATGATGCGCTCATGGCCTACCAACAGATGCGCGATAAGGATCTGCGTCCATCGGGACCGGCGACTCTGGGCTTGGGAGGGGGAAGACCGAGCGCGAACCAGGGATTTTCGGCGGCGACGTTTGGTAATCGACGATAGTCGATTGACGCTAGCCTGAAAGGCTAATCGACGATAGTCGATTGACGCTTCTCCTTCAGAGAAACCGTAGGTGACCGCGCTAACGCTTCTCCTTCAGAGAAATCGACGTTAGACCAAACACCTAAACCCACGTCACGTTACACCAGTAGATGTCAGCCCTATCAGCGTTTTGTAATCAACTTATTGCGTTCTTCGAGGATCTCGCAGAGACCTATCCCGAAGAAGGCGATATTTCCAAGGCCGCCCAGGCCCTCAAGCTAGCCAAACAGGCGAATCCGCGCCTCGTCCACCGCATGTTCATGGAGAACGTATACAACGATTCCGCAACCCAGATTCTGAATGAAGATGAAGAGTTCTTGATTACCAAAGCACGGGAGAAGCTGCTTTCCGCCAACGGAAAACAACTGAACTACGCATACTGGATTTTCGAAAAACATTGGTCCACCATGTCCGAAACCAACAAACAACAGGTATGGCGTTACATTAAATCTCTGATTCTCCTGGCTGGGCGGGTGTAGGCGGTGAGATTCTCTCTTTTGATTTTTCTATCTCCTCCTCTATTTCCTCCTTGGTGGCAAGAACGGGTGAATGTGGATCTTCATCCGCCGTATTCATAAGGAGAGTCAGAAGATAAAGAGGATACGCCTCAGGGTTGGTCAATCCTTGTTTATTCTCGTCGAAAACACCCGCACTTTCTTTTAACGCACGTTCTACTATTTCAGCTAAATGAATCGTATAGCGAACACTCGAATCTACGGATTGAGAGGTCATTAATCGTTCTATATGTTTCATGAATTCGTAGGCTGTAGGCGCAGGTACCTGTGTCAGAAAATCCTTGAATTGTCTGCGAAGCGCATTCGCGATTGTACGGATATCCGATGTCGGATCACTCGGGTCCAACAGAAGATCGGAGGAATTCAGATCAAACACTAAATTCTCATTCACAAGATCGGACACACGATAGGATCCTAACTGAAGCGCGGGGTCGCTCGGATCCTTGTAAAATTTCGGATCTTGATCTCTGTTGTTAAATGCCGGTGTCTCATTTACGGCTTTTATCCATGCGTCGATACTGTCGATGCTCGCACCGCCCCTCTGTGGCGCCTTCGTCGATCGTCGTGTTCTGCGCCTCTTTTCAATCCGTTTCTTGTGCCGACGGGAATAGCGTGGCATCCTCTGACGGATGCGGTGAAATTTAGGGAAGCAAATCACCCGACATGAACAAGTTGACATGGCATCCTTCACTGCTACACTCAAGAGCTTCTGTCAAGAATTACTTCTTACATTTCCCGAGCTCGAAGCGCAGATTACCCGGGCAACAAGTCTCACGGCTGCGAATTACTGGCGATCCTGGCAATCCGGTCTCGAGGTTCTGCTTTCCCGTGACTCCAAGGCGTTGCTGGGCGATCGTGGTGGCTTTCTCATGGGTGCTGTCCGACTGACACCGGCTGTCTGGGCCGAGATTTCACCGGCGACTCAGGGGGCGATCTGGAGGTATCTGCGCACACTGACCCTCGAAGCTGCTCTGGAGATCGGAGTGGACGGCCTCGATACGGAGACGATGACGAAGCTCATGGCGATTATGACGACGGAGCGCATTGAGAAGGGGGGCGCAGAGGCCGAAGCGGAGACCTCCGAGATCTTCGACGAGTCGATGAAGCATCTGACACCCCTCATGGAACGTCTCAAGGGACTCATTGGCTCCGCTGGAGGCAAGGGCTTCATGGATCTGTCAGGATTCACCATGCCCGAAATCCCGGAGCGTCTCCGCAATGGGCGCATCGCGAAGCTCGCAGAGGATATGGCCAAACAGTTCGATCCCAAGGAATTCGGTATTGATCCGGCGCTTCTCGGTGGCGACAACGTGGAGGAGATCCTGAAGCGCCTGGCGGAGATGTATCAGCGGGACCCCTCTCTGTTGATCGCGGGAGCCAAGAAGGTGGCGGAGCGTATCAAGAAACAGATTCTCGGCGGGTCCCTGAATCGCGACGACTTGGTGGCCGAGGCCCAGGAGTTCATCAACATCTTCAAGGAGCACCCGCAGTTCAAGGAGATGATCGGCAAATTCACGGGTCTCATGGGACCTGGAGGGCTGTCTGAGATGTTTGGATCCGGTGGCGGCTCTTCGGAACCGTCGGAGCGCCGACGTGCTGTCCAAGAGCGCTTACGAAAGAAGCTGGCGGCTCGTAGTTCTTCTTCGGCTTCTTCTTCGGCTTCTTCTTCGGCTTCTAAGAAATAAGGGGGGTCAGAAAAGCAAAAACATCAAAGAGTCCAGAATAAAATACACCCAAACCGGTAAGGAGAATGGCTTGTCCAGCATTTTGGCTCGATGATCCCAGTGTTCTAATAACAGAAGCGAACGAATTCTTTCCCTTTACGGAGCACGATAAGCGCTGTACGGCATCGGCTCTCAATTCATTCACGCGCTTCGGCATCTACCTCGGTATTATCCTAGCTCTCGTGCGCCTGGAGCTGGCATGGATCCTCGTGGGTGTGGCCTTCGCCGCCTTTGCCGCAGGAGCGTGGTCTTACATGGGTTCTACTGGAGCTGTGCGTGAAGGGTTCCTCGCCGAAGACATCGATCGTCGCTTTTATACACAGGCTCCCATCCTCGATCCCCGCGATGTAATCAGCGAATACGTCCCCGATGTGATTGGGCGCCCCCCGGCGGATCGCACGGCCCCCACGGCCGCGAACCCCTTCATGAACGTGCTTCTGACAGAGATCGGTGACAATCCTACCCGACCTCCCGCTCTCAATTCCGACAGTATGGGAACCCGATCACAGCTCGATTCGTATTTCCAGACCATGTTCGCCAGCGATCCCGGTGATGTCTTTGGCAAGACTCAGAGCCAGCGCTCCTTTGTGACGAACCCTGTGACCACGATCCCGAA
>Ga0214917_10006772_pt1 | contig 11794 bp, 9 predicted proteins | sample LL_1208_BB_MetaG_FD_177983 | JGI IMG/M metagenome (GOLD analysis project Ga0214917, IMG submission 177983) | Freshwater microbial communities from Lake Lanier, Atlanta, Georgia, United States - LL_1208_BB | ecosystem: Environmental > Aquatic > Freshwater > Lake | place: USA: Georgia | collected...
CCGCCTCCGCCGGCCCGTGGCCCGCGGCCGCCAGCGCGGCCAAGTGATTGTCCTTGATCAGGATCGCGTCATAGAGGCCGGCCCGATGATTCCACCCTCCGCCCAGCCGGGTCGCCAACTTGTCGAGCAGCCGCCAGCCCGGAACGGTCTTGCGGGTGTCGTACACCCGGCAGCCGGTCCCTTCCACCGCATCGACCAGTTGCCGGGTCGCGGTCGCGACGCCCGACATCCGGCCGATCATGTTGAGGAGCACGCGTTCCACGGCCAGGATGCTGCGGGTGGCGCCGGAGAGCGTGGCGACGACCGTGCCATCGGCGACGACCGCCCCGTCGGCCACCCGCGGCCGCCACTCGAGCCGGTCGTCCGCCACGCCCGACACGATCGCCCCGGCGGCCAGCCCCGCGATCACGCCCGGCCGCCGACAGACGACGTCGAGCATGGCGACGGCCGCGGGATCCACCGTGGCCACGCTCGTCCAATCGCACTCGTGCCCCAGGTCCTCGGCGAGCCACTCCCGCGCCCGGGACGCGACGTGGTCCGCGAGATGGTCGTTCCACTCGGCCTGCCCGAATTCGGGGGTGATGTCGGCGGCGGGAGGTCGGGTGGCCATGGCGGCGGTATCCTATAGCACGATGGAGAAACCGTCCGGCGACACCGCGTTGGTTCCCGCCCGCCTGCAGCCGCTCGTCGCCGGCGTCGCGGCCGGGCTCACCCTCGCGGCCTTCGTCGCGCTCGCGACCGGCGACCGGCTCGTCGATCACGACGCACCGCCCGCTCCCCGGGGAACGTTCACGACGAACGTCAACGCCGCCCCCGTGGCGGAACTGGCGCAGGTCCCCGGCCTCGGCCCGGCGACCGCCGCGCGGATCGTCGCCCACCGGGAAGCGCACGGCCCGTTCGCGTCGCTCGAGGCGCTCCTCGACGTGCCGGGGATCGGCCCGGCGACGCTGGAGCAGATGCGGCCCCATCTGCGGCCGATTCGCGCTCCCCGCCCGCGGGAGGCGGCCCGGCCATGAGGGGCGATCCCGGCGTCTTCGAACTCGTCAGCCCCTACGCGCCCGCCGGCGACCAGCCGGCGGCGATCGACGCCCTGGTGCGCGGCATCGAGGACGGGCGGGCGTCGCAGGTCCTGATGGGCGTCACGGGCTCCGGAAAGACGTTCACGATGGCCAACGTCATCGCCCGGACGGGCCGCCCGACGCTCGTGCTCTCGCACAACAAGACGCTCGCGGCCCAGCTGTACGCCGAGTTCCGCGACTTCTTCCCGCACAACGCCGTCCACTACTTCGTCAGCTACTACGACTACTACCAGCCCGAGGCCTACATCCCGCAGCGCGACATCTACATCGAGAAGGACGCCGCGATCAACAAGGAGATCGACCGGCTGCGGCTCGCGGCCACGAGCGCGCTCGTCAGCCGGCGCGACGTCGTCGTCGTGGCGAGCGTGTCGTGCATCTACGGCTTGGGCTCGCCCGACGACTACCGCTCGATGGTGATCCGCCTGGCGACCGGCGCGGACCTGGGCCGGGACCGGCTGCTCGAACAGCTCGTCTCGATCCACTACGAGCGTGGCGACATGGCGCTCGACCGGGGGAAGTTCCGCGTCCGCGGCGACTCGATCGACATCTGGCCCCCCTACGACGAGCTCGCGACCCGGATCGAGTTCTGGGGCGACACGATCGAGTCGATCGCCATCATCCACCCGACGAGCGGCGAGGTGGCGGCAAGGAAGGACGAGACCTACTTCTACCCGGCGCGGCACTTCGTCATGCCGGAGGACCGGATCAAGGCCGCCGTGTCGTCGATCCGCGCGGAACTCGAGGCCCGCCTGGAGGAGCTCAAGGGCCAGGGCAAGCTGCTCGAGGCCCAGCGGCTCAACGCCCGCACCCGGTTCGACATCGAGATGCTGATGGAGGCGGGTTTCTGCCCCGGGATCGAGAACTACTCGCGGCCGCTCTCGGGACGCGCTCCCGGCAGCACGCCGACCACGCTGTTCGACTACTTCCCCGACGACTTCCTGTTCTTCGTGGACGAATCGCACGTCACCGTCCCGCAGGTGCGGGGCATGTACGCCGGCGACAAGGCCCGCAAGACGACGCTCGTGGACCACGGATTCCGGCTCCCCAGCGCCCTCGACAACCGGCCGCTGATGTTCGACGAGTGGGAACGCCGGCTCCACCAGACCGTCTACGTCTCGGCCACGCCGGGCCCGTGGGAGCTCGCCCGCACCGGCGGCGAGGTCGTCGAGCAGGTGATCCGCCCCACCGGGCTGCTCGATCCCGTCATCGAGATCGCCCCGGCCGCCCAGCAGGTGCCGCACCTGTCGGCCGAGATCGAGAAGACGGTGGCCGCGGGCCAGCGGGTGCTCGTGACCACGCTCACCAAGAAGCTCGCCGAGGATCTCACCACCTACTTCCAGGAACGCAACGTCCGCTGCCGCTGGCTGCACAGCGAACTCGACGCCTTCGAGCGGGTGGAACTGCTCAAGAACCTCCGCGAGGGGAAGTTCGACGTGCTCGTGGGCGTGAACCTCCTCCGCGAGGGGCTCGACCTGCCCGAGGTGTCGCTCGTGGCCATCCTCGACGCCGACAAGGAGGGCTTCCTGCGGAGCGAGACGTCGCTGATGCAGACGATCGGCCGCTCGGCCCGCAACGTCGACGCCCGCGTCGTGCTCTACGCCGACAGCGTCACCGAGTCGATGCGGCTCGCCGTGGAGGAGACCCGCCGCCGCCGCGCCCTGCAGCAGGCCTACAACGTCGCCCACGGCATCACGCCCGAGACGGTGCGGAAGGAGATCCGCGCGGGGATCGAGGCGGAGGCGGTCGCCCGGTCCGTGGCCTTCGAGGCGGTGGGGCAGGGGGAGGACGATCAGCGGCGCACGGCCGAACTGCTCGAGCAGCTCGAGACCGACATGATGCAGGCCGCGGCCGAGCTCGACTTCGAACGGGCCGCGCACCTCCGCGACCGGATCGCCGACCTGCGCGACGGCCGCGGACGCGACGGCCGACGCATCGGCAAGGGCCCGCGCAACCGCGGCCCCGGCCGCATCCCGCGGCCGAAGCGCATGTAGACCTGGCTCGAGCCCGGCCTGCGCCAACGCGCCCAACCCGGCTTCAGGCCACCCGCTGCCCCGTCGCCGGACGTTCGTTGCGCCCATCCTGGGCTTCACTCACTCGACTCCGACTGCGCTGCGGCATCCATGCCTCCGCTTGTCTGCGTACGCCGGCGACCGGGGCACGGGTAGCCTGAAGCCTCCTCGTGCCACTGACTCCCATGGGGGGAGGCTCGGGGCTGGCCGCTGCCCTCGAGCGGGCTGTGGGAGCGAGCGCAGCCATGGATGGCGCAGCGAAGCGGACACGCAGTGAGCGGAGGGCTGGAGGCCCGGAGCGAACGTCCGGCGAGAGGGCACGGCCGGCACCGGGCCGGCCGTGGCGGGAAAGCCGTTGCAAACAGGACGCTGCCCCAGCACTCACGCAGCCGGGCCGGCGGCGGCGACGTCGGGCGTGACCTGCCCGGCGTACTGGGCGAAGTTGCTCGCGAAGAGCCCGGCGAGCTTGCGGGCCGTGGCGTCGTAGGCCGCCGTGTCGGCCCATGCAGCGCGGGGCACGAGCACCTCCGTCGGCACGTTCGGGCACGTGGTGAGCGCGAGCAGGCCGAAGACCGGGTCGGCTGCGACGGGGGCGTCGCGGAGCACGCCCGCGTGGATCGCGTCGATGATCGCACGGGTGAGACCGAGCTTCATGCGGGTGCCGACCCCATACGCGCCGCCGGTCCAGCCGGTGTTCACGAGCCACACGTCGGCCTCGTGTCGCTTGATCTTCTCCGCGAGCAGGCCGGCGTATTTCATCGGGTGCCAGACGAGGAACGGGCCGCCGAAGCACGGGGAGAACGTGGCCTGCGGCTCGGTGACGCCCATTTCGGTGCCGGCGACCTTCGCCGTATAGCCGCTGATGAAGTGATACATCGCCTGGGCGGGCGTGAGGCGGCTCACGGGCGGCAGCACGCCGAAGGCGTCGCAGGTGAGGAAGATCACGTTCGTCGGATGCCCCGCCACGCAGGGGATCTTGGCGTTGCGGATGAACTCGACGGGATAGGCCCCGCGGGTGTTCTGCGTGATGCTCGTGTCGTGGAAATCGACGTGGTGGCTGTCCTGGTCGTAGACCACGTTCTCCAGCACCGCACCGAACCGCAGGGCCTGGAAGATGTCGGGCTCGGTCTCGGGGGCCAGGTCGACCGCCTTCGCGTAGCAGCCCCCCTCGATGTTGAAGATGCCGGCGTCGCTCCAGCAGTGCTCGTCGTCGCCGACGAGCAGCCGCTTCGGGTCGGCGGACAGCGTGGTCTTGCCCGTGCCGGAGAGGCCGAACATCAGCGATGCGGCCCCGGTGTCGCGGTCGGCCGTGGCGGAGCAGTGCATCGAGAGGATGTTTCGCTTCGGGGCGAAGTAGTTGAGCATGGTGAACACGCCCTTCTTCATCTCGCCGGCGTACTCCGTGCCGAGGATCACGAGCTCCTTCGACTCCAGCGACAGATCGATGCTCGTGGTGGACGTCATGCCGTGGGTGCGGCGGTTCGCCGGAAAGCGGCCGGCGTTGTAGATGACGGCGTCGGGCTCACCGAACGACGCCAGCTCCTCGCGGGACGGGCGGATGAGCATCGTGTGCATGAACAGCGCGTGGTAGGGCCGCGAGCAGATCACGCGGACCTTCAGCCGGTGCGCCGGATCCCACCCGGCGTAGGCGTCGACGCAGTACAGGATCGGACGGGTGTTGAGGTAGTCCCGCGCCCGTTCGAGATTGATCTGGAACGTGTCGTCGTCGATCGGCACGTTCACCGGGCCCCACCACACGTCGTGCGCGCTGGCCGGATGCCGCACGATCCGCTTGTCTTTCGGCGACCGGCCCGTCTTCTCGCCGGAGTAGGCGATCAGGGCGCCGGAGTCGGCGATCGCGGAGTCGGGCTCGAGGCGGATCGCCTCGGCGTAGAGCTCGGCCGGCGACGGGTTTCGCCGCACGTCGGCCACGGTGATGCCGTGGCCCGAAAGATCGATCCGTCGCATCGTCTCCTCTCCTGCCGCAGCCGCCGCTACTGCTGCTGGACGTCGCTGTCGTCGTCGTACGACGGCGCGGTGCGGAGGACGGAGTGTACCGGAACGTCGAGCGGGGCGAGCTGGTCGTGCCAGGAGAGCGAGGGCAGTCGCTCCAGCGTGCGGGTGGCGACGCGGACCTCGATCCGCTCGTCGCCCGCGCCGCGGTAGACGCCCTTGTTGGGAGGCACGTCGGAGAAGTCCCGGCCCACGGCCGTCTTCACGAAGTCGTGGTTGACCGGGCAGCCGTTCGTGGGATCGAAGCCGACCCAGCCCATGTCGGGCAGCCAGACCTCGCACCAGGCGTGGCTCTGCGACTCCCTGTTGGGCCGGTGGATGTAGCCGCTCACGTAGCGGGCCGGCACGCCACAGGACCGCAGGATCGCGATCATCAGGTGCGTGAAGTCCTGGCACACGCCCTTGCCGCGGGCGAGGAGATGGTCGATCGGCGACGTGGCCGACGTCACGTCGCGGGCGTACTGGAAGCGACTGCGGATATGCTCGGCCACCTGGCAGACCCACATCCCGACCCGCGCCCGCGGCGCCGGCCGCAGCTGCCGCAGGTGCGGCTCGAGCAGCGGCGTGGGACGCACCGGCCCCCGCAGCGGCAGGTAGTCGAGCGTCTCCAGCGGCAGCTGCCAGGCGTCGGCCGGGGAGCCCTCGGGAAACTCCGCCTGGCTGGCGATCGGTCCCGTGGCCGCGTCCTCCGTCTCGACGACGCTCGCCGCGAGGATCCGCAGCCGCGTGGGGGGCTTGAGCAGGTTGAAGTGATGCACCCGGTTGCCGAAGCCGTCGAGGTATTTCGCGATCGCCACCGGCTGCCCGAGGGTGATCTGGAACGAATGGCACCGCTGGCCGCGGTCGCTCGTCGGCTCCATGCGCAATTCGCACAGCCACTCGCTCACCGGCTCCGAGTACGCCATCGTCGTTTCGTGCTGGATTTCGAGGATCATCGGGTGGAACTCCCCAGGCCGGCCCGGTTACTGCAGCGCGTATTGTTCGTGGAGGTGATGGCCGATGCGGGCGCAGCGGGCCAGGGCGTCGCCGAGGAAGGCGTGCAACCGCTCACCGTCGAGCGACGTCCCATCGAGGTACACGAGGTCGTTGAGCAGCCGGCCCACCGTGCGCACCACCTCGTCGTCGCACCGCTCCGGCAGCCGGCCGCTGATCGCGGTGAGCGACTGCATGATCCGCGTCAGGCAGAACCGCACCGAGTGGGGGAAGTCGGGGTTCACCAACAGGAACTCGACCACCCGCTCCGGCTCCACCCGGCTGATGTACAGCCGCTGGTAGGCCTCGTAGGCGGCGCAGTTCTTGAGCACGGCGCCCCATTGCAGCGCCCGGATCGGCAGGTCGACGCCGTCGCCCCGCTCGAGGAGGCTGAACTTCGAGTCGAGAATCCGCAGGATCTTGTCGGCCCGCTCGAGGTGCCGGCCGAGCTGGATGAAGTGCCAGCCCTCGTCGTGCGTGAGCGTGGACTCGCAGACGCCGTGGAACAGCAGCACGCCGAGCTGCGTTTCCTGGCAGAAGTCGTGGGGCGACTCCGCCACGCGACCACGCAGCGAGGGATCGGAGAGCCGCCAGTGGAGCTTGTTGAGCTCGCGCCACATCGGCGGGCTGATCGAGCCGCGAATGCTGCGGGCGTTGTTGCGCGAGCGGTTCACGCACGACATCACGCTTCCCGGGTTCGCCATGTCGAGGAGCAGCCAGCGCTGCACGGCCGCCACCGGATGCTCGCCGTCGGCCACGGGAGGCGGCGGCTGGCGCAACAGCGTGAGCAGGGCGTTCCACTCGAGCTCGACGGGGTTGGCGAGCACGCCGTGGAGGTCGAGGTCGAGGTGAAACGTGACGTCCACCGCGCGGGCCAAGTGATCGGCCCGCTCCAGGTAGCGGCTCATCCAGAACAGCGCGTCGGCGACCCGGCTCAGCATGGCTCACCTCGCCGGTTCATGACCGCCCCTCCGCCAGCACCCAGGTGTCCTTGCTGCCGCCTCCCTGGGAGCTGTTCACCACGAGGCTGCCCTTCGGCAACGCCACGCGGGTCAGGCCGCCGGGCGTCACGGAGACCCGCTCGCCGCAGAGGATGAACGGCCGCAGATCGACGTGGCGTCCCTCGAGCCGCCCGTCGACGAAGGTGGGATGCGTCGAGAGCTGGATCGTGGGCTGGGCGATGAAGTCCCGCGGGTTGGCCTCGATCTCCCGGCGAAACTCCTCGCGCTGTTCCCGGGTGGAGGCGGGGCCCACGAGCATGCCGTAGCCGCCCGACTCGTTCACCCGCTTCACGACGAGCCTGTCGAGATTCGCGAGCACGTGGCTGCGCTGGGCGGGAATCTCCGGCCGGAACGTCTCCACGTTGTTGAGCAGCGGATCCTGCTGGAGGTAGTAGCGGATCATGTCGGGCACGAAGGGATACACGCCCTTGTCGTCGGCGATGCCCGTGCCGATGCTGTTGGCCAGCGCCACCGTGCCGGCGCGGTAGGCGTTCACGAGCCCCGGCACGCCGAGGGCGCTGTCGGGCCGGAATGTGAGCGGGTCGAGGAAGTCGTCGTCGATCCGTCGGTAGATCACGTCCACCCGCTGCCGCCCGCGGGTGGTCCGCATGAACACGCGATTGCCGTCCACGAGCAGGTCACGGCCCTCGACGAGCTCGATGCCCATCCGCTGGGCCAGGAAGCTGTGTTCGAAGTAGGCCGAGTTGTACATGCCGGGGCTGAGGAGCACCGCCGTGGGCTGCGTGGCCGACTCCGGCGCGATGTACTGCAGCACGTCGAGGAGGGCGGCCGGATAGTCGTCGTTCGGCAGGACGTCGTAGTCGCTGAACAGGGCGGGGAACACCCGCTTGAGCACCTGCCGGTTCTGCAGCATGTAGCTCACGCCGGACGGCGTGCGGGCGTTGTCCTCCAGCACCAGGTATTCGCCATCGGCGGCCCGGATGAGGTCCGTGCCGCAGATGTGGATGTAGATCCGCCGCGGCACGTTGACGCCGACGAACTCGCGGCGGAAGTAGCCGCCCTGGAGCACGAGTCGGGCCGGCACGATGCCGTCCCGCAGGATGTGCTGCTCGTGGTAGATGTCCCAGAGGAACAGGTTCAGGGCGTTGATCCGCTGGATCAGCCCCGCCTCGATCCGCCGCCACTCGGCCGCCGGGATGATCCGCGGCACGGGATCCATCGGCCACACCCGCTCGATCCCTTCCTCGGCCCGGTAGACCGTGAACCCGACCCCGTCCTGACGCATCGACAGGTCGGTCATCGCCTTGCGGCGCCGGAAGTCGTCGGCGCTCGTCTGCGCGAGCCGGCGGTGCAGCGGCAGGTAATGCGGCCGGGCCGACGCGTCGGCGGCGATCATCTCGTCGTAGGCGAGGCCGAGTTCGTAGTCGCCGAGGAGCGAGCCGACATCCCCGCCGACGTCGCCGTCCGCCCGGCCATGTTCGTGGTTCATTCCAACCGTCCCGCTCCGCACCGGTCGCGTCGCTCCGCACGACTCGAGGCTGCGCGGAAACCGGGCAGCGGGTGCCGCGATGGAAGGCACCGCGGCCGGCAGCCGCATGTGAAAACCGACATTTCCTTGACGAATGTGCCGCAACGGCTAGTCTGCGGCTCGCGTCGGATGAGCATCAGCAAGTCCCGCGCCGAATGGTCGTTTCCCGGAGTTCTCGATGACGTACTGCGTCGGCATCCGCACCCACGAGGGCCTCGTGATGGCCTCCGACTCCCGCACCAATTCGGGCATCGACCAGGTGGACGTGTGTCGCAAGATGCACACGTTTTCCACGCATGGGGAGCGGATGTTCACGATCCTGTCCAGCGGCAGCCTGTCGCTCACCCAGTCGATCATGACCCGGCTCGAGCAGGAGTTTCACGCCGGAGAGGGGCTGGCCGCGGTCTCGACCTTCTACGACGCCGCCCGCTGCGTGGGCGCGAAGGTGCGGGAGGTCGCCGCCCTCGACCGCGAATACATGGAACGCGACCACATCAGTTTCGCCGTGAACCTGCTCGTCGGCGGCCAGATCCGCGGCGAGGATCCGCAGTTGTACATGATCTACGCGCAGGGCAACCCGCTCCGCTGCACCCGCTCGTCGCCGTTCCTGCAGATCGGGGAGAGCAAATACGGCCGGCCGATCCTCGACCGCGGCATCCGCTTCGGGGAGACGACGCTCGAGCAGGCGGTCAAATACGCCATCATTTCGCTCGACTCGACGATGCGGTCGAACGTGGCCGTCGGACCGCCGATCGACCTGCTCGTCTACGCGAATGACGATCTCGCCGTCCGCCGGTACCGCCGGCTGGCCGCGTCCGATCCCGATCTCGTGGAGATCCGGTCGCACTGGGAGCGGGAACTGCGGCGGGCCGTCGGGCTCCTCCCGCAGATCCGCTTCGGCGAACCGCCGACCGCCGCCGAACTCGGGCCGACGACCTGACCCGCGGGCCGTCAGGCGGCCTTGCGCAGCGCGTCGATCGAGCGTCCGAGCCGCCGCCGGGGGGCCGTCGCCACGGCGGGCGACTCGAGCACGGTCTGCCCACCGACATCGCTCGGCGCGACGGCGAGCCGCTCGCGCAGCGTCTTGGCGAGCGCCGGACCGAGGTCCTCCTCGCGCACCCGCGTGCCCACGTCCTCCACGGCGTCGGCCAGGCCGAGCACCACGGCCTGCCGCACACCCTCGCGCACCCACTGGAAAAAGCTCATCGTCGAGGCCTCCCTGCCGTCGCTGGAACCACCTGCAGGGGAGGTATCGGCCGGCCCGCCGCGCGGATTGAACCCGTCCCCGCGGGCGACCGCTGCGGGACTCTACGCCGACTCTGCGGTGCGGCCCACGCACACGACGCAGATGTCGTCGCTGCGCACCTGGCCGGCGGCATGCCGCTCGACGTCCGCCAGCAGCCGCTGTCCGACCTGCACGGCGTTCCCGGGGGCGGAGGCGATCATCCGCTCCAGCCGCGCGAGGCCGTACGGTCGGTGGGCGTGATCCATGGCCTCGCTGATGCCGTCGGTGTACAGCACGAGCACGCTGCCGGGCTCGAAGAACAGTTCCACCGCCTCGTAGACCTGGTCGTGATCGACTCCCAGGGGAAGCCCCGCCTCCTCCACGCCGATCGCCCGCACCGTGCCGTCGATCGCCCGCAGGAGCGGCGGCATGTGCCCCGCGTTCACCAGCGTGAGCCGATGCGCTCGCGGGTCGAGCACCGCCACCACCAACGTCGCGAACCGATCCTCCCAGCCACTGCGGCACAGGCTCTCGTTGATCCGCGCCAGGGCCGTCGCCACGTCGCGCTCGCTCGCCAGGCAGTAGCGAACGTCGGCGGACAGCGCCGCCATGACGAGCGCCGCCGAAATCCCCTTGCCGGAAACGTCCGCCAGCACCACCGCCGTTCGTCCGTCCGCCAGGGCGACGTAACTGAAAAAGTCGCCGCTGATCTGCCGTGCCGGCTCGTAGTAGTCGAACGACTCGTACCCCGGGATCTCCGGCGGTCGCGCGGGGAGCAGTCCCTGCTGCACCCGGTGCGCCAGTTCCAGGTCGCGTCGCAGCTGTTCCTGCGACAGCCGCTGCTCGTGGGCCTGCGCCTGCTCGATCGCCCGGGTGACCGTGCCCGCGACACCGGCGAGGAGATCGAGGTCGGTCCGCTGAAACTGCGACTGCACGTCGCTCCTGTCGATCTGCAGCACGCCCAGCACGACGCCGTCGTCGCGCACGAACGGGACGCACATCACCGACCGAATCCCGCAGTCGGCGACGCTCATGTTGAGGTCGAAGCGGCTGTCGTCCGTGACATCGGCCGACAGCACCGCCTGCCGCGACTGCACCACCCGGTCCATCAGCGATCGGCTGAACAGCAGCGGTCCCTGCCGGGCCGCATCGACGAACTTGCTCGCCCGCAGCACGAGACGCTGCGTGTCCGGATCGACGAGCAGCAGGAACCCGCGTTCCGCCTGCGGAAAGATCTCGAACAGGCCGTCGAGGGTGCGCGGCAGAACCTCCTCGAGCCCCACGGACGACCCGATCGCCCGGTCGAGCCCGAGCGAGGCCCGGAGCATCGTCTGGTGGTCCGTGGCGTCGTCCTCGGGCCGCATGACGACCGCGACCTCCGAGACGATCACCGAGCCGACGGCGTCCTCGACGAAATCGGCGTCGCCGATCTCCCCGGAGTTCAACAGCCGTTCGGCCGTCAGCGGGGCGTGCGAACCGTACTTCAGCCGCTGATCCCCGATGACCACGGTCTCACCGTCCGCGAGCAGCCGGCGACCGGAGAAGGGCCGGTCATCGACGAGCGTGCCGTTGCGGCTGCCGAGATCCTCGAGCCACGTCTCGTCGCCCTCGACCGTCACCGCGGCGTGGTGGCGGCTCACGGCCACCGCATCGAGCACGATCCCACATGACGGATGCCGGCCGATGACGGTCCGCCCGGCGGCGAGTCGGAATCGCTTGCCGACGTGTCCGCCGGCGACAACTTCGAGGACACAGGTCGTGGGCACGTGACGGTCGAACCTCCGGCGCGGGCGCCCGCGATTGCCTCCCGCGGGGACCCGCGGTAGTCTCTTTCCCGCGGCGGGCACGTCGGACGACGCACCCGACCGCCCTCATTGTTGTAGCGTCCGTCGGTGCCGCCCAGTCCGCGGCATGTCGCCCGCCCGCGATTCTTGGGGAATGGTGTAACGGTAGCACGACTGGCTCTGAACCAGTTAGTCTAGGTTCGAATCCTAGTTCCCCAGTTT
>Ga0214917_10006773_pt1 | contig 11794 bp, 9 predicted proteins | sample LL_1208_BB_MetaG_FD_177983 | JGI IMG/M metagenome (GOLD analysis project Ga0214917, IMG submission 177983) | Freshwater microbial communities from Lake Lanier, Atlanta, Georgia, United States - LL_1208_BB | ecosystem: Environmental > Aquatic > Freshwater > Lake | place: USA: Georgia | collected...
ATTTGAGTTTGGCACTGGATTTTACATCAACCCCACCCTGCCTGAGGAGGCAGCAGGGATCTTGCGGGAGGCGGTGACGCGTGACTGACGTCGCCCTGCTCTGGCATCTCCATCAGCCTTCCTATGTGGATGTCGGCACCGGGGAGGTGGCGATGTCGTGGGTGCGGTTACATACCGTGCGTGGTTATGCGGACATGGCGGAGATGGCGAGGAGGCATCCGGGGGTAAAGTTGAACTTCAATCTGACACCCGTTTTGGTTCAGCAGATCGAGGAGTTGGCGGAGGGGAGGGTGAAGGATCGGTGGGCCGAGTTGGCACGGAAAGATGCGGCGAGTTTAACGACGGAGGAGAGGCATCAGGTGTTGGAGCATTTTTTCAAAATCAACTGGATGACCTGTGTGGATCCTTATCCGAGGTATCGGCAGTTGCTGGATTTGCGTGGGAGGAGGGCGGGGGCGGGTCAATCAGATCAGAATATGCGGAGATTTAGGGAAAAGGATCTGAGGGATCTGCAGGTCTGGTTTAACCTGAGCTGGTGCGGATTTGCGGTGAGGAAAAAGTATCCGGAGTTGGGGGAGTTGATTCAGAAGGGGCGGGATTTTACGGAAGAGGAGAAGCATCGGGTGTTGGAGATTCATCAGGAGATGTTACGGGGAATTTTGGGGGAGTATCGCGCGCTGGCAGATTCGGGGCAGGTGGAGCTGACAACGACGCCGTTTTACCATCCCATTCTGCCTCTGTTGGTGGATACGGATATTGCGAAGCGGGCGATGCCGGGAGTGCGGTTGCCAGAGCGGTTGCAGGCACCAGAGGATGCGCTGGCGCAACTGGAGAAGGCCCAAGAGGCGCATCAGCGGGTGTTTGGAAGAAAGGCGCGAGGGTTATGGCCTTCGGAAGGATCGGTCTGTCCAGAGTTGATTCCGCTCATCGCCAAAGCGGGATTCGAGTATTTCTGCACAGATGAGATGGTTTTGTTTCGAGGATTGGAAGCGCAGGGGTGGCACGGGAATCATTCCGAGCTGTTTCAGGCGTGGAGGGTGGAGGAGGGAGGGGCGAGTCTGAAGGCACTTTTCCGCGAACGGCCTCTCTCGGATTACATCGGATTTACGGCGGCAAGAACCGAACCGAAGATGGCGGCGGAGCATTTACGGGTTCATTTGCAGCATATCGCGCAGGTGATGCCGCAGGATGGAATTGTGTTGTTGGCATTAGACGGAGAAAACGCATGGGAAGCGTTTCCCGACAGCGGGGAGGCATTTTTGGATGAGTTTTATCTTCGTCTGGAAAAAACGAAGGGGGTGAGCTCGACAACCCTTGGGGGTTATTTGGATCGGCATATGGGGAGGCCGGCGGGGCGCCTCCATTCGGGTTCGTGGATCAGTGGGAACTTTGACATCTGGATTGGGGATCCGGAGGAGAATCAGGGATGGAGTTGGATCAAGCGGACGCGGGATTTTCTACTACGGGAGGAAGGAAAGGGAAAATTGGCTACGGAAGTGAAGTTGGCGGCGTGGGAGGATCTGTATGCGGCGGAGGGAAGTGACTGGTTTTGGTGGTACGGCCCGGATTTTCAGACGGACAGCGATTTGATCTTCGACGGATTATTTAGGGCAAGATTACAGAATGTGTATCGGCGTTTGGGGGTGACACCTCCAGCGGGGTTGAGCGTGCCAATCTGTAGTGCGGAGATACGGTTGGGTGTGCTGCCGACACGGGCGATTGAACCCAAATTAGGCGGAACATCGAGTTTTCTGGATTGGGCGGGTGCAGGAAGATACGAAGCGTGGAGAGATCAGGGTGCTATGGCTCAGGGGGATCGGCGTGTGAAAAACATTTATTACGGATACGGGGAAAAGAACTTTTATTTCCGCATAGATTCGAATGAGTTGGTGGGCGACGAGGTGATTGTAGATTTCCACCTGCCTGTGCCGGTTCGGTTGCGATTTATCCGCCAAGGCGACGGGTGGCAGGTGAATTTGGAAAAATCGAAGGACGGTGTGGTTTATGAACAAACGGATTGTGTGGTGGAAGTGGCGGAGGGAAAGGGATTGCAGGCTCAACTGCCCTTTTCCTCGCTTGGTTGGAGGAGAGAGGGGGGAGAGGTAAGCTTTTTGGTGCGGATCCTTCGCGGGGGGGCGGAGGTGGAGCGGTATCCCGAACGGGGGTTGATTGAGTTCAGCGGGCCAGTGCGTGCGTTGGACATGAAGAACTGGTATATTTAGGACTTCTGATGAAGAACGTGAATTTAGTTCTCGGATTCCATATGCACCAACCCGTGGGAAATCTGCCTGAAGTGGTGGATCGAATCACGGGGACGGTGTATCAGCCCGTGTTGGAGGTGATTGAAAAGCATCCAGGGGTGGCACTCAATTTGCATGTCAGCGGTCCTTTGATGGAGATGTGGGCGGAGAGGCATCCGGATTTATTAAAAAAAGTGAAGGATTTGGTAGCTACGGGGAGAGTTGAGATGATGTCGGGAGGATTTTATGAACCTGTCTTGGTGGAGTGGGCGGAGGAGGATCGAGATGGGCAGTTGCAGAAAATGAATAGCTGGTTGAAGGAGAAGTTGGGAGCGTCTCCAGGAGGGGCGTGGCTGGCGGAGGGGGTTTGGGGGCCGTCGTTGTGTGGAGCCTTTGGGAGAGCGGGACTGAAGTACGCGATTGTGGAGGGTTCTTTCTTTCAGCAGGCGGGAATTACTCCTGCAAAAATGAATGGTCACTATGTTACGGATCAGGCGGGAAATTTATTGTCTGTCTTACCGACGTGTCCAGATTTAGCCCGATTTATTCCGCATGGAACATTGGATGACCTTTTCGGTTATTTACGACGCATGGCAAATCGGGCGGAAGATATTACCCTAACGTTTGCTGGAAACTTAGAAAACTGGGGGCCCGTACCTGGCGGGGTGGCTGGTTATTTGGGGAATTTATTTACGAAGTTGCAGGAGTCGGCCAGCTGGGTGAACACGTTGACAGGGCAACGCCAGTTGGAGAGACAGAGTGCGCGGGGGCGAGTTTCCCTGCCACCAGGTACGCCTGCGGAGTTGGGGGGTTGGTCTTTGCCTGGAGTGGCAAGGAAGGAGTATTTTCGAGAACGAGGGCAGTTGGCACAGAGGTTTGACGCTGGGAAGTGGCTTCCGTTTTTCCGCGGAGGGTCGTGGTCTTCCTTTCGTGTTCGGTATGAGGAGTTAAACCTGCTTTATCGAAAAAATTTGATGTTGGGGCGCAGATTGAAAGCAAAGAGCTCTTTTCCCGGAGCTCGTGGTGTGATGGAGCGGTTGTGGCGGGCGCAGTGTTCGACGGCGCAGTGGCATGGGACGCAGGGGGGTGTTCACTTGCCCCATTTACGAGGTGCGTTGTGGCGGGAGCTTCTAATGGCCGAGGCGGAGATGAGGGCAGGTCAGACTGAAACGGATCTGGTGCGGGAAGATGTCAATGCGGATGGGCAGATGGAGGTGGTGGCGGGGCATCCCGCGCTGAGCCTGCTTTTTGCCCCCCACTTAGGCGGGGCTTGCCTTGAGGTCGGGTTACCTGAACTGGGGAAAAATTTAGCGGATGTGTTGACGCGACGAGATGAAGGGGTGAACGGGGCAAGCGCAGGTCCTGTGGATTGGTACGAGAGGCGACTTTTTCAGGATCACTTTTTTGCAAAGGGAACCTCCGTCGAGCAGTTGTCGGCGGGGACGTATCCTGAGCTGGGGGATTTTATTCTTCAGCCGTTTGAGATTAAGCAGATGCGCCAAACGGGCAGTCGGGTGACACTGGCTTTGGAACGGGACGGTGGATTATATCGCGTGGGTACTCGAATGCCGTGCTTGCTGGAGAAAACCTATGCGATTGATGCGGCGGGAGGCTTACTTGAAGTCTCTTATCGAATCACGAATACGGGGAAGTTGCCTCTGGAGGCAAACTTTGCGACGGAGCTGAATTTGAATTTAGGGCCAGATCAGTCGGGTCGGGGTGTTTGGCAATTTGGGGAAACCAAGAAATCTGACAAAGACATGTGGCACGGATCGGGGGTGACACGAGTGGTGGCCCTGACAGCAGATGGGCTTGAGGTAACGTTGGCTTCAGAAAATCTTCCCTTAGTCTGGGGATATCCACTTTTGGATGTGGAGCGAGGGCCTGAGGGTCCGATTCGTCAGGGTAACTGCGTTCTTTTTGGCCAACATTTGGATCTCAAGCCCGGAGAAAAAGCGGAAGGTCGGTTGAAGGTGACTTTCCGTAAGAAAGACGGAAGGATTGCCCCAAAGAAGTGACTGTGATACGCTTACAAATGATGAATTTTCGATGGATTGCATGTTTGGGTTGCCTTGGCGTTGCCTTTGTTTGGACGGGTTGCACCGTTCCCGGGGATGCCGAAGAGGTAACGACCACCTATGGAGATACGACGACTCCTGCGGCGAGTGATACTCCTGCGGAGAGTTCTTCAAGCACGAAACCACAAACGGCTACCAGTGATGAGAAGAAGCCTTGGACTCCGCCGGAAACCGCTCAGAAGAGCACTCCTACGAAAGCCAGTTATCCAAAGGGAGAAAAAGTTTCCGGTAAGACAGGAATGGTGCGAAGCCCGTATGCGCCTTACGCGGGGTTAGTGGATGTGAAGGGTTTTGCGCCTGGAACAGAAGTGAAATGCCCGTACACGGGCAAGATTTTCCTCGTCCCTTAAGTCCCTTACAGAGGGAACAAACCTGAGGTCTACCATGGATCCTCTCCTGCAAATTTTGAAAGAGCGAGGGCGTTTGCCCACGGCTGAACTGGCCAAACTTACGGGCAAATCGGAGGCTGAGGTCGAAAAGGCACTGCGGCGTTTTGAATCGGACCGAGTGATTTTGGGCTACCAAGCTATATTAGATTCGGACAAAACAGGGCATGGGGGTGTTCGCGCGGTGATTGAGGTAAAAATTACGCCTGAGAGGGATGGGGGTTTCGATCGAATTGCCGCTCGAGTTGCGCGATATCCGGAGGTGGTTTCCTGCCAACTGATGAGCGGGGGATATGATCTTCTGATTGTGGTTGAGGGACCGGATCTGAAGCGTGTCGCAGGGTTTGTAGCGGAAAAGTTGTCCACGATTCAGGGGGTGATTTCAACGGCGACTCATTTTCAGCTTAAGACCTACAAGGAGGCGGGAGTTTTATTTCTCCAGGATGACAAGGCGGAGAGACTCTCGATCTCGCCATGAAGAGTGGGGGGGAATTTCTCGCTGATCATGTAAAAGGAATTCCACGGTCTGGGATTCGGGATTTCTTTGAAATCGTGCAGAAGCGCGGGGATGTAATCTCGCTTGGGATCGGAGAGCCAGACGTGTCTGCGCCTTGGGCAGTCCGCGAGGCTGCGATTTACTCGTTAGAGCACGGACGGACGGGCTATACCTCAAACTCAGGCAGTCTCAAATTGAGAAATGAGGTGGCTACGTACGTGGAAAATATATTTGGGGAGCGATATAATCCAGAAAACGAAATTTTAGTGACCGTGGGAGTGAGTGAGGCGATTGATCTGGCGTTGCGGGCTGTTTTAAATCCGGGCGAGACAGTTTTGTATCATGAGCCGTGTTATGTTTCGTACGCACCGTCGATCACTTTGGTCCATGCGAAAGGTCGGGCGATTCGGACAAAGGCAGAGGATGGCTTCCGGTTAGATCCGAAGGCCGTGGCTGAGGCGGCAAAAGGGGCAAAGGTTTTGCTGCTGAATTTTCCGACGAATCCGACTGGGGCAGTGATGAGTGGTCGCGAGTTGGATGCTTTGGCCAAGGTGTGTGTGGAGAACAACCTATTGGTCATTAGCGACGAGATCTATGCAGAGTTGACGTATGAAACGAAGCATGAATCGATTGTCACGCGGCCGGGCATGAGGGAGCGAACGATTCTTCTGCACGGATTGAGCAAGGCGTTTGCGATGACCGGGTTTCGAATCGGGTATGCATGCGCTCCGGCTGCCTTGATTGAGGCGATGATGAAGATTCACCAGTACGCGATTTTGTGTGCACCCACGCTCAGCCAAGAGGCGGCTGTGGAAGCGCTCCGTGGAGCGGAGGTGACGACCCGGGAAGCGCGAGAGAGCTACCAGATGAGGCGTGATTTCCTCCGAAGGAAACTGGAGGAGGCTGGATTAAAACCGACGAATCCAGCCGGGGCTTTTTATCTTTTCGTGGATATTCGAAGCACGGGGCTGACCTCGAGAGAGTTTGCTTTGCAGCTGTTGGATGAGGAGAAGGTGGCGGTTGTGCCTGGAGAGGCCTTCGGCCCAGGTGGAGAGGGTTTTGTGCGTTGCAGCTATGCGACCGCGTTAGATCGGATCGAGGTTGCGGCGGAGAGAATCGGGCGTTTTGTGAAGAAATTGGGCCAGCATCGCTTGGTGGCAGCGAGGTAATTCTTTCTGGCGTACGACATTGTCGTGGTGGGGGCGGGGCATAACGGGTTGATCTGTGCCTGTTACCTCGCCAAAGCGGGGTTGAAGATCGCGGTGGTGGAGAAGCGGGATTACCCAGGGGGCGCGGTCTGTACAAGAGAAGATCTGGTTCCTGGATTTCGTTTTGATGTTGGGTCTTCTGTCCACATTATGATTCATCTGACTCCCGTTCTTGGGGAGTTGGATTTGGCGAGGGAGGGGTTGGAGTACATTGAGATGGATCCGTGGGCTTACTATCCCGTGGAGGGAACGGGTCGCGGAATATCGTTTTATCGATCTGTTGAGAAAACTTGTCAGAGCATCGCGGAGTTTAGTCCGCGTGATGCGGAGGCGTACCGACGGTATGTGCAGCGCTGGACGGAGTTGAACGAGGGAGTTTTCGAGACGTTTCTTGCGCCTCCTTCACCCGGGCGACTCTTTGGAACGATTGTGAAGAGGAATCTGTTTCGCCCCCAGTCTCGCAGATTGTGGTCGAGTTTAGATACGGCACGGCAGTTGATGGCACCATATGGGGAGGTGATTCAGGAGACCTTTGAAAACGAACACCTGCGGACGGCGATGCTTTGGTTGTCTGCCCAGAGCGGACCTGCCCCCAACGAAGTGGCCAGTGGAGATATGTTTGGATGGAACGCAATGATCCATAAGTGTGGGGCGAAGCGAGCCAAAGGGGGGAGTGGCTCTTTGGCGACGGCTTTGGTGAAGTGCCTGGAACGGCACGGGGGAGAACTCTTTTTAGGAAAGGGAGTGCAGGAGGTTCGGAAGAAGGGGGGAAAATGGGAGGTGAAAACCGAAGGGGGAGTTTATGAGACAGAAAAGGTGGTAGCGGCGTGCCATCTAAAAACGTTCTTTTGTGATCTGCTAAAGGATGGGGGTTCGGAGTTGCCAGATAGGATGAAAAAGGCGCGGATTGGAAATGGTTTTGGGATGGTGGTAAGGCATGCAGTGGAGGAGTTGCCTGTGTATGGGAGTGAGATTGCCAGCGGAGCCCAACCGCGGAGCTATCATTCGGCCATGCAGTTGCTGTGCAGGAATCGAGGCATGTTGGAAAGTAGTTATCAGGATTATCTGGGGCATCGCCCCCCCGCGAGTCCGAGTGTGGTCGCGATGACGTTTTCCGCGATTGATCCGACACTAGCGCCGGAGGGGAAACACACCCTGTTTACGTGGGCACAGTATCACAGTTATGAATTAAGAAATGGCGAGAATTGGGATCAAATTCGGGAGCGAGAGGCAGACAAGTTGTATGACTTGGTGTGCCAGTACGCACCGAATATGAAGGGGAAAATGATCGGAAGATATATTCAAACTCCTTTGGATCTGGAGCGGGACCTGGGATTGCTCCGCGGAAACGTGATGCACTTTGAGATGAGCTTGGATCAGATGTTTATGTTTCGTCCTTTGCCCGAGATCTCCTGCTATCGGGCACCCATGAAGAATTTGTATCTAACAGGGGCCAGCACGCATCCAGGGGGAGGGGTATTTGGGGCGAGTGGTAGGAATACGGCCAAGGTGATCCTGGGTTGGCGGGGCTGAGGAGAGGGAGTAGGATCTTTGCATGAGCGTGGCTACTCAAAAAAACCAAGCGGATCCTGTCCGCCAATTCTCGATCTTTTTAGCGAACAAAGCGGGACGCTTGTTGGAGTTGATTCGAATTTTGCACAGCCGACAGGTTCACGTAGTAGCACTGACCATCCTCGATACCACGGACAGCTCGATTGTGCGGATGGTGGTCGATGATCCGGATCAGGCGCGCGCGATTTTTCATGAGCAGGCGGTCGCTCATACTGAGTCGACCGTCGTAGCGGTCGAGTTAGGGGCAGCTACGGAGTTGCCTAAAGTGCTTTCGTCCCTGCTGGAGGCTGAGATTAATATTTTGACGACGTTTGCTTTTTTGGTGCGCCCTGAAGCGAGGCCAGCTCTTTGTTTGAATTTGGATGACAATGAGCTTGGGGCACAGGTTTTGGGGCGAGGGGGTTTCAAGTTATTGGGTCAGGGCGATATCTCGCGGTAAAACAGCCACGCCATGAGTAGTTTGGAGGCGAAGGTCCTGGAAGGAGAAAGAATTTCGGCTTCGGAGGCGGAGGAGTTGTACGGATGGCCTTTGGCGCGACTTGGGGAAGCGGCTGATCGTCGCAGGAACTTAGCCAAGGCGAATGATTATGAGGGACGGGGCAAGGAAGTGGTTACTTACATCGTGGATCGAAACATCAACTACACCAACGTCTGTGACGTTTACTGCAAATTCTGCGCGTTCTACCGAACGGAGAAGGATGCCGATCACTATGTACTGAGCCACGCGCAGATTGACGCCAAAATTGACGAGTTGGTGGCGGTGGGTGGGAATCAGATTCTTTTGCAAGGTGGACATCATCCGAAGTTGGACTTGGATTGGTACCTCGATTTATTGCGCCACTTACGAATGAAATATCCGCATGTGAATGTGCACGGGTTTTCGCCGCCGGAGTTCAACCATTTTGCGGAGGTGTTTGGAATTTCGCTGGAACAGGTAATCGGCAAATTTCGCGATGCGGGATTGGGAAGTATCCCTGGGGGTGGTGCAGAGATTCTAGTGGACCGGGTACGCCAAAAAATTGCACCAAGGAAATGTGGGGCCGATGCCTGGCTTCGAGTGATGGAGATTGCACATGGAATGGGAATCCGTTCAAGTGCGACGATGATGTTTGGTCACGTGGAGACGCCAGCAGATAGGGTGGAGCATCTAATGCGGTTACGGGATCTGCAAGATCGCACGAGAGGATTCACAGCGTTCATCTGTTGGACGTTTCAGCCTGAAAATACTGTATTGAAGGCCGAGAAGGCGGGGTCGCATGAGTATTTGCGAATGCAGGCTTTGGCACGGATTTTTCTCGATAATATTCCGAATCTTCAATCCAGCTGGGTGACCCAGGGACCTGCGATGGGCCAGGTGGCTTTAAAGTTTGGGGCAAACGACTTTGGCAGCCTGATGATGGAGGAAAATGTGGTGTCGAGTGCAGGAACCAGTTTTCGACTTACGCTGAACGAGATGCGTCGGCTGATCCGGGAAGCCGGATACGAGCCTAGGCAGAGGAATAACGAGTATCAGTTGGTCGATCCGACAGGACCTGAGTTAGTGGCCTGAAGGGCGGGTGAGGCAATCTACAATTACTTGTAGCGGATGGCGCGACCGTTGGCGCCGCCAGCGGGACCTGTGAACCGGAAACTGGTGTCGACTCGGTCGAGAATGACAGCATCGGCTTTCATTTTCCAAGCCTGCTTTTGGAGGGATTCCTTCATCGACTCCTCATCGTCCCAAAGAAAAATTTGGGGTGCACTGACCAAGCCGATGACTTCGTAAGGTTTTTCGGGGCGATCCAGAAGAAGAGTGACGTCGCTCCACGGGTTGGACTCGGAACTCGATTTCTTTGTCTTTTTCTGGGAGGTGGAGGTGCGGGAAGAGGTTTGCGAAAAGGAATCTGGCAAAACCACGAAAAGGGATAGGACAAGAGCTAAGACGGTAAAGATTTGTTTCATACTTTTTAATTAAAGAAATCGGCTGGGCGAGCAAGTCGGATGAAGGGCTGGTCGTGAACAACTGATCTGCTAGTTCAAGATAGATGAACCGCAGTCTAGGAATCTGGAGTCGGTTGGGTTGGGGGGTGGTTGCCCTGGTGGGGGCGGGAGCGTTAGGGGTGGTATCTTGGCAGAGGGGAGAGCCGGTCAATGCGCTTTGGTTGGTGGTAGCCACGGGGTGTGTTTATGCAATTGGCTATCGTTTCCACAGTGCGTGGCTTATGGCGACGGTGTTAACGATCGACCCGAAACGCGTCACTCCTGCAGAGCGGTGTGCGGATGGACGAGATTTCGTTAAGACGAACCGCTGGGTGGTTTTTGGGCATCACTTTGCGGCGATTGCGGGTCCCGGGCCTTTGGTGGGTCCGGTATTGGCGGCGCAATTTGGTTATTTGCCAGGGCTTTTATGGATTTTGATTGGGGCTGTTTTGGGAGGGGCGGTGCATGACAGCATCATTTTATGGTTGAGCGTTCGGCGTAGAGGCAAGTCGGTCGGGCAGATGTTGCGAGAAGAGGTGGGGCCAGTTGCAGGAACTTTGGCGGTCGTAGGGCTTTTGGGAATCATCACGATTTTGATGGCTGTTTTGGCACTGGTCGTTGTCCGGGCCTTGGCGGAGAGCCCATGGGGGTTGTTTACCATTGTGTTGACGATGCCGTTGGCTTTGGCGATGGGGGTGGGGATGCGAGAGGCGGGTGGGACGAGGACGCTTTGGGTGACAGTGTTAGGAGTGTTGGGACTGATTGGATGTGTTTGGGCGGGGAAGTGGGCAGCCGAGACACCTTTTTTAGCCAAGATGTTTACTTGGGAGGCGCCGACATTGGCGTGGTCGATCATGGGGTATGGCATGACGGCGAGTGTCCTGCCGATCTGGCTTCTTTTGGCGCCAAGGGATTATCTTAGCTCTTTTTTAAAAATAGGGACGGTGGGTGCTCTGGGAGTCGTTGTGGCAATTTTAGCGCCACAACTCCAGATGCCTGCGTTGACGCGATTCATTGATGGGAGCGGACCGGTTTTTGCGGGTCCTGTTTTTCCGTTTTGTTTCATAACGATTGCATGTGGAGCGATTAGCGGATTTCACTGTCTGGTAGCTTCTGGCACAACGCCCAAGCTGTTGGCGAGTGAGGCGGATATTCGGATGGTGGGATATGGGGCCATGGTTACGGAGATGTGCGTAGGGGTTCTGGCTTTAGTGGCGGCGTGTTCAATGCCTGCGGGAGAATATTTCGCGATCAATCTCCGGGGAGAGCCGGCAGCCGTGGTGGAAAAGATCACGGCGCTGGGATTTCCCGTGACACTAGAGCAGATGGAAAATCTGGCGAAATTGGTCGGGGAGAAATCCATGATTGGAAGGACGGGCGGAGCACCGACTTTTGCGGTTGGGATGGCGCAAATCTTTGCCCAATCCGTAGGACAAGCGGGAGGTGCGGCGATGGCGTTGTGGTATCACTTCGCAATCATGTTTGAGGCGTTATTTATTTTAACCACGATTGATGCGGGCACGCGGATTGGACGCTTTTTGGTGCAGGAGGTTTTGGGGTGGATCTGGAAACCGTGGGGGGAGATCCGATCGGGAGTCGGCGGTTTGCTAGGGAGCTTACTTTTTGTGGGAGGATGGGGTTGGTTTTTGTATCAGGGGGTCGTGGATCCACAGGGGGGAATCAATAGCCTGTGGCCGATTTTTGGGGTCGCGAACCAGCTTTTGGCTGTCATGGCGTTAAGTTTGGCCACGACCGTTCTCATTAAAATGGGCAGGGGAAGGTTTGCATGGGTCACGGTTTTGCCCTTGGTGTGGCTGGTGGTCGTTACCTTTTCCGCGGGGTGGATGAAGATTTT
>Ga0214917_10006775_pt1 | contig 11792 bp, 9 predicted proteins | sample LL_1208_BB_MetaG_FD_177983 | JGI IMG/M metagenome (GOLD analysis project Ga0214917, IMG submission 177983) | Freshwater microbial communities from Lake Lanier, Atlanta, Georgia, United States - LL_1208_BB | ecosystem: Environmental > Aquatic > Freshwater > Lake | place: USA: Georgia | collected...
CTCCCGATCAATCTCGACGGTGAGCCGATCGCGGAACACCGCATCCGATTCGCCGTCGCTCCTGGCTGTCTGCGTATGGTTCTGCCTGCTGACTGCCCCTGCCTGTCCTGAGCCCGGCGCTGCCCGCAGGACTGTGACCGCCGGTCGAAAAGTGCAGCGCGGCGAGCGTTCCGACCCGGAGCACGTCTCGACGCGACACGCCGTCGCAGAACGCACCTCCGCGTTGAGATGGACCGGCGATCGCGAGCATGGTGCCCTCCCGACGTCGAGCGATTGCAGACGGGGTCGCTCCCCTCGACCCCCGGATCGTCCATCACCGCCACGCCGTGGCGGAAACCCGCTTCCCCGCCATAGGCTGTCGGCAGGACCGCCACTCGCTCTCGACCCTGCAGCCGTGTCCCTGTCACCATCTTCCCCGGCGTGCGAGCTCGTCGACGTGCTGCTCGTCGGCAGCGGCATCATGTCCGCGAGCCTGGCGGCTCTGCTCAAGTGTCTCGAGCCGCGGCTCTCGATCCGCGTGCTCGAGGTCACCGCCGGTCTTGCGTGCGAGGCGTCCGACGGCTGGAACAACGCCGGCACCGGCCATGCCGGACTGTGCGAGCTGAGCTACACGCCGGCCCGCGAGCCCGACGGCAGCGTTCGCATCGAGCGGACGCTCGGAATCTTCGAGCAGTTCGAGCACTCGCGGCAGTTCTGGGCGCACGCCGTCAGGACCGGCATGGTCGGACCGCCGGCGACCTTCATCCATGCCGTGCCGCACATCTGCTTCGTCGAGGGAAAGGATGACGTCGACTTCCTGATCGCCCGGCACGAGGCGCTGCGCACGCATCATTTCTTCCGTGCGATGCAGTTCACGTCGGATCCTGCCACGGTGGCCGCGTGGGCCCCGCTCATCATGGAGGGGCGTGCGGCCGCCCCCGTCGCGGCCACGCGCGTGGACGGCGGGACGGAGCTGCATTACGGACAGCTCGCGAGGCAGCTTCTCGAATGGCTCGGTGGCCAGGAGGGGTGCACGGTCGCGACGGGGCGCCGCGCGACGGCGCTGCGCCGGGACGGGGGGCTGTGGCGGGTGCAGGTCACGGATGTCGCCACCGGCGAGCGCACCACGGACCGGGCACGGTTCGTGTTCGTCGGTGCCGGGGGAGGCAGCCTCCCGCTGCTCCAGTCGAGCGGACTCGCCGAGGCGGCGGGGCTCGCGGGATTTCCGATCGGGGGGCAGTGGCTCGTCTGCGACGAGCCCGCGATCGTCGCGAGTCACGCGGCGAAGGTGTACGGCGCGACGCCGCCATCGTCGCCGAGCCTCGGTGCACCGCACCTCGACCTGCGCCGCCTCGATGGTCGGCCACAGCTCCTCTTCGGGCCGTTCGCGTCGTGGACGACCCGATTTCTCAAGCAGACCGGGCGGTGGACCGACCTGCCGCGTTCGCTGCGCCCCGACAACCTCGGCACGCTCCTGCGGACGGCCGTGCGCAATCGTCCGCTCGTGCAGTATTTGATCACGCAGGGGCTGCAGAGCATGGAGCGTCGGATGGAGGCGCTGAGGCGTTTCTATCCGCGTGCGCGTCCGGGCGAGTGGCGGCTGGTCGAGGCGGGCATTCGCGTGCAGACGCTGAAACAGTCCGACCGCGGCACGGTGTCGTTCGGCACGGAGGTCTTCGCCGCACGGGACCGGTCGCTCGCGGCACTCCTGGGCGCGTCGCCCGGCGCGTCGGTGTCGGTCAACATCGCGCTCCAGACGATCCGGACCTGCCTGCCACACCTGCTCGCCTCGGCGGAGGGACGGGCACGCATGGAGAAGATCATCCCCATGTACGCCGTGGACCTCGCGGATCCGGATCAGGCCGCGCTCTACGAGCGGTGTGCCGGCGAGGCGGATGCCGTCCTCGGCCTCGTGGCGGGCCATCGCTGAGCGCCGCCACGTCCGCCGGCCTCCACCGAAAAGACGCCCGGCCAAAAGCCACCCGGCGGTTGCAGGCGAACTGTCGACAGTTTACGCTCCCACGGCTCGGCGGTGGGGACGCAGTGGGCGGGACTGCCTGTGCGTGACTCCTGCCGGCGGCCCGACGAAAGCCCACGGGATAACCACCATGAACATCGTCGTCACCGATCACTCCTTCTCCGATCTTGCGATCGAGGAGGCGGTGGCGGCGGGGGCGGGTGCGCGCGTCATCTCCGCGCAGACGAAGCATCCCGCGCGGCTCGTCGAGGCGGTGGCGGATGCGGATGCGGTGATCACGCAGTTCGCGCCGGTGAACGCCGACGTCATCGCCGCGATGCGGCGGGCACGGTCGATCGTCCGCTACGGCATCGGCGTGGACAACGTCGATCTCGCGGCGGCCAAGGCCCGTGGCATCCCGGTGTGCAACGTGCCGGACTACTGCATCGACGAGGTGGCCGACCACACGCTCGCCTTCATTCTCGCCCTCACGCGACAGGTGGTGCCGCAGAGCAGGCTCGTGCACGAGGGGGACTGGAAGCTCGTCGCCCCGCCCGGCAGCTTTCGGACGCTCGCCGGCATGACCTGCGGCGTCGTGGGATTCGGACGGATCGGCCGCGCCGTCGTGAGACGGCTCGTCGCCTGCGGCGGCCGCGTGCTCGTGAGCGATCCGGCCGCATCACCCGAGGCGATCGCCGCCGCCGGTGCCGAGCCGGGCACGCTGCCTGTGCTTCTCGCGTCGAGCGACCTCGTCACGCTCCACTGTCCCTCGTTGCCGGACACGAAGGGCATGATCAATGCCGCGACCCTCGCGACGATGCGTCCGGGCGTCCTCGTCGTGAACCTCTCGCGCGGCGACCTCGTCGATCCCGACGCGCTCGTCAAAGCGCTCGATGCCGGTCACGTCGCGGGGGCGGCGCTCGACGTGTTCCTCCCCGAGCCGATTCCCGCGAAGCACCCCATCCTGGGCCGCGACAACGTCATTCTCGCACCGCACGTCGCGAGCGTGAGCGCGGCGGCCGTGCAGCGACTGCGGACGACGGCGGCCGGGCTGGCCGTGGCGTCGCTGCGCGGCGTGCCGCTGCCATCGATCGTCAACGGCGTGGCGACGCCACGCGCCGTACCCGCCTGAGGGTGGATCCGAGGAGCCGACCATGCACGCCTCGAGCACGTTGCACCGGATGGCGATCGCCGCGGCGATCCTCGTGTGCCTGGAGCGTATCTGGTTGAGCTGGAGCGACGACTTGGCAAACCTGGAGACGGAGGCGAGGGGTCGGCGAACGCTCGAGGAGCTTTGGGCCGCCTCGGCCCACGCGACGAGACTTTTGCCGCCCCGAAGCCGTCGCTCCACCAAATCGGGATGCGCATTAGAGCGTATCGCTTCCGCCGCCGAGCCGCCGCGGTCGGACGCCGTGGTCGACCTGTCGCTCACCGTCGCGGGCGACCTGCCGTGCGTCTGGCCGGCGGGCATGACGCCCTTCGCAGTCGTGCCCACCGCGACGTTCGGCCGCACCGGCCGCCATCGCGACATGCTCGTGATCGACGAGCACACCGGCACCCAGTGGGACGCCCCGGCCCACTTCGTCCCGCCACCCGACTCCGGACTCGAGGGCGCAGGACCGATGGGAGCGGTCACCGGCGAGAAGGTGCCGGCGTGGCAGTTCTGTGGCGAGGCGTGCGTGATCGACCTCAGCCCGCAGCGCGATGCGGCCGCGGCCGGTGAAAGCTTCCTCATCGGCCCCGAGCACGTCCGCGAATGGGAGCTCGCCCACCGCCCGCTCGGGCCCGGCGACGTCGTCTGCTTTCGCACGGGCTACACCGACGCCTACTACAGGCCTTTTCCGGCGGGCGACCGCTTCGTGTCCGAGGCGCTCCGCAAGAAGGCACCGGGATGGGCGGCACCGAAGCCGGAGACGATGACCTACCTCGCGGACCGGGGCGTGACGACGCTCGCCAGCGACGGCGCGAGCATGGGGCCGCTCCCCAATCTCGCGGTCGCGACGCACCAGGCCGGTGGACGTCGCGGCATGGTGTGGGTCGAGTGCGCGACGAACCTCGGAAGCCTCCCGGCGACGGGCTCGTTCGTGGCGATCCTCGCCGCGAAGCACGCTGGTGGTTCCGGAGGCGAGTGCCGGATGGTCGCCATCACGGACCCGACGCTCGCCGCCGCGCTCATCGCACGGGCGCGGGCCCATGCGGTCGTCGATCTCTCGGTCACGCTCGACGAGCAGCTGCCCGTCGTCTGGCCGGGCTGGTCCCCGGGCGAGGAGGGGGCACGCTACGTCGCCAAGGTGCTCAACGCCTTCTCGAAGGAGCGCGGCCCGTTCTTCGCACTCGGTCATCTCTTCGACAGCTTCGCGGGCACGCACGTCGTGCTGCCGAGCTTCGCGCTGCCCGCGGATCGCGCCGAGATCGCCGCCGCGGAGCCCGGGATTCGCGACGCGGTGGCCGCCTTCGAGACGCGATACGGGCCGCTGGGCACCTCGGCCGTACGCACCGCTGGAGCGGCCCTCGCCGACATGATGGGGCCCGCGCACGTCGTCGATGCCCGCGCGGTCGTCGGCACGGCCACGTTCGCCGAGGGCAGGCCCGCAAGCCCGCTCGTGACCCGCGCGGTGCTCGAGCGCCATGCGGCGAACCGGCCGTTCCGCGCCGGTGAGGTGGTGCTCGTGCGCACGGGGCACACCGATCGCACGCTGCGGCCGCTGCCCGCCGCCCCGGCGCAGGACCCATGCTTCACGGCGCCGCTCGCCGGCACCGCCGAGGGCTGGCCCGCCGTCGCGCCCGATGCGGTGGCCTACCTCGCGGAGCAGGGCATCCGCTGCATCGGCACCGATGCACCCACGCTCGGGGGTGTCGAGCCGGCCATGTCACGCGAGATCGACTGGCTGGCCGGCACGAAGGGTCTCGTGGTCGTGGAGATGCTCACCGGTCTGGAGGCGATCACCGATCGCGACGCCTTCTTCCTCTTCGCCCCGATCAAGATCGCGGGCACCCGCGGGGGCTACGGGCGCGGGCTCGCCCTCGTCGCGCCTCCGGCGTCGCGCCAGCCATGAACGACGCGCTCGGCCGGCGGACGATGCGGAAGGTGATCTGGCGGCTCGTGCCGTATCTCGGGCTCCTCTACACGTTCAACATCATCGACCGGGCCAATGTCGGCTTCGCGCGTCTCGGGATGGTGAAGGATGTCGGCTTCTCCGACGACGTGATCGACTGGGGCTACGGCATCTTCTACGTCGGCTACCTCCTCTTCGAGGTGCCGAGCAACATGCTGCTCCGCCGCTTCGGCGCGCGGCGGTGGATCGCGCGGATCATGATCTCCTGGGGCCTCGTCTCCACGCTCACCGCGTGGGTCGTCGGCCCGGTGAGCTACTTCGGCGCCCGCATCCTCTTGGGGGTCGCCGAGGCGGGGTTCTTTCCCGGCATCATCTACTACCTCACGGCGTGGTTTCCGGCGGTCCTGCGGGCCCGCGTGGTGGCCTGGTTCATGCTCGCGATCCCGGTGGCCACGATGCTCGGGAACATCGCCTCGGGCCTGATCCTCGACTCGATGCAGGGCGTCGCCGGGCTCGCCGGCTGGCAGTGGCTCTTCATCCTCGAGGGCATCCCGTCGGTGGTCCTCGGCGCATCGGTGCTCCTCGTGCTGCCCGACGGGCCGCGGGATGCCGCGTGGCTCTCGGCGGACGAGCGGGCGTGGCTCGAGGCGGAGCGGGCGCGGGAGGACACGAGGCGGATCGAGGCGGGAGGCGCGGACACGCTTGCGGCGCTCGCCGACGCCCGTGTCTGGATCCTGATCGGGCTGTACCTGAGCGTGGCGATCGGTACCAATGCGACCGGGGCCTACCTGCCGAAGCTCGTGAAGGACTCGTTCGAGCCGTTGCTCGTCGGTGCCACGGGGGATGCACGCGGCCTCTACTGGAAGATCGGGCTCATATCGACGCTGCCGCAGGTCGCGGCGGTCGTCGCGATGCTCGTCGTGAGCAGGATCTCGGATGCGAGCGGCCGACGGTCCGGCGTGGTGGCAGTCTCGCTGGCGGTGGCCGCAGTCGGCTGGCTGCTCGCGGCGGCGCCCTCGAGCCCATGGGTCGGCCTCGCGGGCCTCTGCCTCGCCCAGGCCGGGATGATGGCGGTGCTGCCGGTGTTTTGGGCGCTGCCGCCCCTGTTTCTCGGCGGAGTCGCCGCCGCCGCGGGCATCGCGCTGGTCAACTCGGTGGCCAACGCGGGAGGCATCTTCGCCCCGAAACTCGTGGGTGTCTTCGGCGCGGGACCGATGGCCGCCATCATGGTGTGGGGCATGCTCATGGCGGCGGCCGCCTGGTGGGCGATCGAGCGCCGCTCGGCGCTCGGGACGGCCCTCGCGCCCGCGCCCGACGGGCTCGGCCCGGGCCCCGTTTCCCCGTCGCGAGAACGACGATGATGCCTGCGACCTCACCAACACCCGCCGCGCCGGCGGCCTCGTCGCTGTTCGACCTCACCGGGAAGGTCGCGGTCGTCTCGGGATCGGCCAGCGGCATGGGGAAGGCGGCGAGCCTGGCGCTGGCGGCACACGGCGCGACCGTGATCATGCTCGACCGCAACGCCGCGGGCCTCGAGGTGACCGCGCAGGAGATCGCGGCGGCGGGGGGGCGTGCCGTCGCGCGCGTCCACGACGTGGCAAACGTGGAGGAGGCAGGTCGGCTCTTCACCTGGATCGACGGCGCCTTCGGCCGGGTCGACTTCCTCGCCAACATCGCCGGCGAAGGGATCATGACCGATCCACTCGATCTCACGGCGGCGCAGATCCGCACGGCGCTCGAGAATCTCGTCGTCGGACGGTATGCCCTCTGCCGCGAGGCGGGATCGCGGATGATCCGCCAGGGCCGCGGCTCGATCGTGAACACGGGCAGCCTCGCCAGCCTCACCGCGCTCGGCCGGGGGCATGTGGCCTACAGCATGGCGATGGGGGCCGTGGCCCAGATGACCCGCGAGCTGTCGACCGAATGGGCGTCGCGGGGCGTGCGGGTCAATGCGATCCTTCCGGCGCAGGTGATGAACCCCGGGCTCGCGGAGCGGATCGCCGCCGATCCGTCGATCGAGCGCACGTGGCTCGCGGGCATCCCGCGCGGGCGGCTCGGGCGCCCGGAGGACATCCAGGGCCTGATCGTGCTCCTCGCCTCCGACGCCTCGTCGTGGATCACCGGCGCCCTCATTCCGATGGATGGAGGCAACCTCGCGATGAACGCGGGTGGCTCGATCGGCGGGGCACACGCGGGAGCGACCCGATGACCATGAACCACGACGCGAGCGCGGCCGCGACCTCGATCCGTCCAGAGCGATCCCCGACGGGCTCCGCCGGCGGGCGGCCGGGCCGCGAGCAGCTGCTCGGCCTCTATCGCACGATGCTGACGATCAGGCTGGCGGAGGAGGAGCTCGCCCGCTGCCACCAGCGCGGCCTCATCCACGGCGCCTGCCATACCTACGTGGGTCAGGAGGCGATCGCCGCCGGCGTCTGTGCGCACCTGGCTCCGAGCGACGTGATCTTCAGCACCCATCGCGGCCACGGCCACGCCTTGGCCAAGGGTCTGCCGCCGGAGCAGCTCTTCGCCGAGCTCTTCGGCAGGATCACCGGCTGCTCGCGCGGCCGGGGCGGCAGCATGCACCTCTTCGCACCGGAGATCGGGCTCCTGGGCACGAGCGGGATCGTCGGCCCGTGCGTGCTCCAGGCCGCGGGCGGCGGCTACGCCTTCATGCTCGCCGCGAACGGCGGCGTGGCGGCGGCCTTCTTCGGTGACGGCGCGGTCAACAACGGCGCCTTCCACGAGGCGCTCAACATGGCAGCGATCTGGAAGCTCCCGGTGCTCTTCATCTGCGAGAACAACCAGTTCGCAACCGAGGTGCCCTTCCGCGAGGCGAGCGGGATTCCGGACGTGGGCCGTCGTGCGGTGAACTACGGGTTGGCGGGCGAGGAGGTGGACGGCAACGACGTGCTCGCGGTGCACGCCGCGGCGGGGCGGGCGGTGGCCCGGGCGCGCGCCGGGGACGGGGCCACGCTCATCGAATGCAAGACCTATCGCACGCGGGCGCACGCCGAGGGGATGGGCGACTTCGACTACCGCACCCGCGAGGAGGTGGCCGAATGGAAGGAGCGCTGCCCGATCGCGGCCTTCCGGCGGGTGCTCGAGGGGAACCACGGCGTCTCCTCGACGGATCTCGCCACGATCGACGCCACGGTCGCCGACATGGTGGCCCGTGGCCGATCGGCCGCCGAGGCGGCGCCGCCGCCCACCGCGGCCGACGCCACGACGCACGTCTACGCCGCACCGCGCGACGTGCGGGAGCAGGCGGCCGATCCGGCCGCCCGACCGCTCACGTTCATCCAGGCCACGCTCGAGGCACTCGAGACGGCCATGGCCGCCGACGCATCGATCTTCGTCCTCGGCGAGGGTATCGGTCGCCGCGGCGGCAACTTCCGCACCACCGCCGGCCTCCATGCGAAGTACGGCGCCGCGCGGCTCCGCGACACGCCGATCTGCGAACGCGGCTTCACCGGCCTCGCCTGCGGCGCGGCGATGGCCGGCGCGAGGCCGGTCGTCGATTTCATGTTCGTCGATTTCCTCCTCGACGCGTGGGGTGAGATCGTCAACCAGATCGCGAAGATGCAGTTCATGTCGAGCGGCCGGCTGCGGATGCCGATCGTGCTCCGCGGCTGCATCGGCATCGGGCACTCGGCGGCCACACACCACTCCGGCAGCTACTACGGGATGTTCGCGCAGGTGCCGGGGCTGCGGGTGGTCGTCCCATCGACGCCGCGTGACGCCAAGGGACTCTTCGCCCACGCGCTCAGGGGCGACGACCCCGTGCTCTTCCTCGAGCATCGCGAGCTCCTGCAGCTCAAGGGTGCGGTCGAGGAGGTGGACTTCGAGATTCCCTTCGGACGCGCGCGGATCGCCCGCATGGGCAGCGATGCCACGGCCGTGGCGGTGGGACGGATGAACCATCTCTGCCTGGCTGCTGCGGACGCACTGGCGAAGGAGGGCGTGAGCATCGAGGTGATCGACCCACGGACCGTGGCCCCGCTCGATGCGGATGCGATCCTCGCCTCGGTGGCGAAGACGGGTCGGCTGCTCGTCGTGGACGAGCCCGCGGGCCCCTGCGGTCTCGCCGCGGAGGTCGCCGCCCTCGTCGCCGACCGCGGCTTCGACGACCTCGATGCGCCGGTGCGTCGGCTGTGCGGCCTGCCGTCGCCCACGCCCTACAGCCCCGTGCTCGAGGCCGAGGTGGTGCCCAATGCGTCCGCGATCGAGCGGGCGCTGCGCGCGCTGCTGGCTGAGTGAGACGCCGACTGCTCGATCATGAAGGACTCCGACACCTGATGGCAGCCGACGTCACGATTCCCCGGCTGGGCTGGGCGATGGAGGAGGGTGTGTTCGCCGGCTGGCTCAAGGAGCCGGGGGCGGTCGTCGCGCCGGGCGAGCCACTCTTCATGCTCGAGGGAGAGAAGGCGACGCAGGAGGTCGAGGCCGTCGACGGGGGCGTCTTGCACCTCGCTCCGGACGCCCCGAGTCCGGGAGAGACCGTGCTCGTGGGCCGCGTCATCGCCGCGCTGTGCACGCCGGGCGAGGCGCCCACGTGGAAAACGGCCGTGCCGCCGGGCCGGCAGCCGCAGGCGGGTGGTGCATCGCGTGAGTCCGGCGCATCGGCGCCATCGGCCGCCTCCACCGCCGCGTCGGCGGCCATCCGGGCATCGCGACAACGGAACCACCCCGATGCGATCCCGCTGGCTGCGTCTCCGAGCGTGCGCCGTCTCGCCCGACAGTGTGGCGTCGACCTGTCGCGGGTCGTCCCGCACCTGCCGGGCGGACGGCTCTCGGTCGCGGATGTCACCGCCGCGGTCGAAGACCGTGGCGGCCAGGCGGCGCTCGTCGACGCCGAACCGCACGATGTCGTGCGCAGCTCGCCCCGAGCACGGCGGGCGGCCCGCTCACGGGGCATCGACATCGCAGCCGTGCGAGGAACCGGCGCCGCCGGACGCGTGCGAGAGCGCGACGTGCTCGCCGCGTCGGCTCGTGCCGGGGCTGTGACACCCGCCGTGGCGCACCAGCCGATCAGCCAGATGCGGCGCACGATCGCACGGCAGATGGTGCGGAGCCGGCAGGAGACGGTGCCGGTCACGCTCACCGCCTGGGCCGATGCGACGGCGATCCTCGCGGCACGGGCGACCGGCAAGTCCGCGGACGCCGCGGAGGCGCCCACGCTCAACGACATCCTGCTGGTGATCCTCGCGCGCACGCTCCGCTCACATCCCCTTCTCACCGCGCGCTGGACGGAGACCCACCTCGTGCTGCCGGGGCCACGCATCGACATCGGCCTCGCGGTCGACACGGCCGGTGGGCTCGTCGTTCCGGTCGTGCGCGACATCGCCGCGGCGTCGCTCGCCGACGTGGCGAGGCAGACCCGCGCGCTCATCGAACGGGCACGCGCGGGCCGTCTCTCCGCCGTTGACATGCAGGGAGGCGTGTTCACGCTCACGACACTCGGCTCCTACGGAATCGAGTTCTTCACGCCGGTGATCAATCATCCGGAGGGGGCGATCCTCGGCGTGGGCGCGATCCGGATGCAGCCGGTGCCGGCGGCCGATGGCGACGGCGTCACGTTCCAGCGGCAGCTGCCCCTGTCGCTCACGTTCGACCACCGCATCGTCGACGGCGCCCCCGCCGCCCGTTTTCTGGGGGACCTCGCCGTCGGTATGGCGGCGTTCGAGCCGCCTTCTACGCGGCGGCACGACGCGGATCCGGCCGTGCGGCCGACCGATACGCCTCGATCGCCTCGGTGATCGCGTCCACCGCCTCGAAGACGTTCCTGTCGGCGTGGTCAAAGGCCTCGGTCGCCGTCTTCGCTTCAGCCAGCATGACGATGGTGGCGTGGGCGAGGTGGATACGGACGGGCATCGTCATGACGGGCTCCCGTCTCGGTTGATCTTCCGAAACGAGCCGGGGCGACCGTACCACCGGCTGGGTGAGGTACGTACGGCCATCATCCGGCCACGCGCTTGCACGCACGCATGGTGTTTCACGAGCGGCGCGTCAGCGCGGTACACTTCGTTCCCGCCGATGACACACAGCACCGCCGCCGCATCGACAGGGCGCCTCCTGATCGCCGCTGCGGGCATCCTGCTTCCGTACCTCGCCCGCCTTCCGGGCGGACTCGCCTGGCTCGAGCAGTACACGGCCGCGGGTGTGGGGGGCTTCCTGTTCACCACCGCCCTGGACGGCATCGCCCTGGGGTGGATGCTCGTGTGGACGGCGCTGATCCGGCAGCCGAGGTGGTGGCTCCTGCCATGCGGCCTGGGATTCGGCTATCTCGCCTGGGCGCATGGCTCGCTCGATCTCTCGGCCGACGCGCAGGCCGCCATCGCGGTCGTCTTCATTCCGATCCATGCCCTCGTGCCGATCACGGTCGGGGGAGTCGTCGGCCTCGCGATGGACCGACTGACGCGCCGCACCGCCGCCGAGGCGTGAGCGCTCCGTGGGCCCGGATCATCACGGTGCCCCGCCTCGGCGTGGGGCCACATGGGGCTGCCGGGGCTTTCCGCGGGCCCGTTGCCGCGGCGACAATGCGTCGGAGTCGCGGGCGGTCCGGCGCTGGACGCGGGCGGAGGCGGTCGCCCACGCTTGACGGGATCCGGCCGGCAGGAGGTGGACTTCATGAGGCGCGCAGGATGGGTGCGGGTGGTCCCGATGCGTCTTCTGTTCATCGCGTGGGGCATGTCCGCGGGCATGATGCCATCGACGCAGGCCGCCCCACCGCCCAACATCGTGCTCTTCCTGGCCGATGACCTCGGGTACGGCGAGCTTGGCTGTTATGGCAACCACGGGGC
>Ga0214917_10006776_pt1 | contig 11792 bp, 10 predicted proteins | sample LL_1208_BB_MetaG_FD_177983 | JGI IMG/M metagenome (GOLD analysis project Ga0214917, IMG submission 177983) | Freshwater microbial communities from Lake Lanier, Atlanta, Georgia, United States - LL_1208_BB | ecosystem: Environmental > Aquatic > Freshwater > Lake | place: USA: Georgia | collected...
GAGGGCGAGGAGGAGATAAAGACCGGGGACGGCCATCAGGAATTCGGTGAGCCGCATGGCGAGGGAGTCGGCCCAACCGCCGAGATAGCCGGCGAGGCCGCCGATCGTGAGGCCGAGTAGGCTGGTCAGAAAAACCCCGACCAAGCCGATACCCAGAGAAATGCCGGCGCCGTAGAGGAGGCGAGTGAAGACGTCGCGACCGGTGGCATCGCTTCCGAGAAGATACACAGCCGCAGGGGATTCAACCGTGAACAGGTGGGTTTTGGAGGGGATGAGGCCGAAGAGCTTGTAGGATGGTCCCTCGGAAAACCAGCGAAGCGGGGTGGCTTGGCCGGCGAGGGGTTCATAGGTGGCAGTCGAGGGATCCACGAGACGGTATAGACGGACGCAGAGTCGACCCTCCTGCCAAACCAGAGTGGTCGGAGGATGGTAGGTGCGGTTGAGATCCTGCGCAGACGGAACGGTGGGGGCCAGAAAGGGGGCCAACAGGGCCGCGCCGTAGAGCAAGAGCAGGAGAATCGCGGCGGCCAGCCCGGCCGGACGGCGCAGGAGGGACTGGAAGAGATCAGCGCCCATAACGAACCCTCGGGTCGGACCAAGCGAGGGCCAGGTCGGAAATTAGATTCCCGATGACGAGAAGCGTGCAGCCAACCATGACGGAGCCGAGCACGACGAACTGGTCCTCGCGAATGAAGGCCTCGTAGACGAGCCGACCGAGGCCGGGATAGTTCATGACGTTTTCCACCAGAAGGGAGCCGCTGAGCAGGCCGGCGAAGGCGTAGCCGACGGTGCTGAGGAGGGGATTCAGGGCGTTGCGGAGCACGTGGCGAAAAAGAACGATTTTTTCCGGCAGGCCCTTGGCGCGGGCGGCGGTGACGTATTCGGCACGAAGGACATCGAGGACGTTCGCGCGGAGGACGCGCAGGGTGCCGGCGACGCCGCCGAGTCCCAGGACCAGGGTGGGCAGGATCAGATGCCAGGCGATATCCAAGAAGCGGGCGGCGAAGGGGAGGAAGTCGTGGTCGAGAGAGGTGAGGCCGCCAATGGGAAACCAGCCGGTCTGGGCGGCAAACCAGACGGCGAGGAGGGCGAGAAAGAACTCCGGGATGGCCAGGGCAAAGTAGGCGGCCGAGGAGGTCAGCTTGTCGATCCATCCGCCGGGTCGGGCGGCGGCAAGGACGGCCAGGGGAATGGCCAGACCCCAGGCAAGGGCAAGAGAACAAAGGGAGAGAAGGATGGTGGCGGGGGCACGCTGGGCGATGAGCTCAGCCACGGGAACCTTGTAGGTCCAGGAATAGCCAAAGTCCAAGCGGAGGATGTTGCCGAGCCAGCGGAGGTATTGCTCGTACCATGGGCGGTCGAGGCCGAAGGATTTTTGGAGTTCGGCGATCAGAGCGGGGTTGATGTCGCGCTGGGCTTTCACAGGGGTGAGGAAGTCGCCGGGAGCGAGGCTCATCAGCGCGAACACGAGCAAAGTGACGGCGAGAAGCATGGGCACGAGGGTGCCGAGACGGCGGAGGATGAAGGCGGTCATGGGGTGAAGACGGTCCAGAGTTCGTCGAGGTTCCAGACGAGGGAGCCGAGCGGGGGAATCTGGATATTTTTCCAGCGATCTTTCAGCCCGACATAGGCGTTGGCGGTGACCAAGTAGATGTAGGGGGTTTCATCGCTCATGATCTTTTGGACCTCGTCGAAATATTTTCGGCGGGTGGCGTAGTCGAGGGTGCGAAGCTGGAGAGACATGAGTTCGTCGATGCGGGCTTCCCAAGGCGTGGCGGGGGATTTTTGGTTGGGATACCACTGATGGAGACGACCCTTGGAGGAGAAGACGGACATCCCGCCGGCCGGATCGCCGCCTCCGGTCAGGCCGAGCAAGCCGGCCTCGTAGTCAAAGGAATCCTGGATTTTTCCGACGAAGGTTCCGAAATCAAGGAAGGCCAGGTTCACGGTGATGCCAAGCTCGCGCATGTTCTCCTTGAAGACGGTGGCCATATTCACGCGGAGCTGGTTTTCCTGGTTCGAATTCAAGGTGAACTCAACAAGGTTACCCTTCGCGTCGCGCAGCCGGCCGTCCTCGCCTAGGCGGAAGCCGGCTTCGGCCAACAGGGCACGGGCCCGGGCGGGGTTGTAGGGATACTGCGTGACGTTGGGGTTGTACCATTTCTTGTTGGCGGGAGTTTCGGGGCCCCAGAGAGGCAGGCCACGGCCAAAAAGAACCCCGCGCACGATGCCCTCGCGGTCGATGCCGTGAGAAACGGCCTGACGGAAGCGGCGGTCGGTGAACCAGGCGAGTTTGTGAGGTGCGACGAACGGCTTGCCGGCGGCGTCCTTGCCGGGGTTTTGGTTGAACCAAACGAAACCGGTGTTGGGAGAAGGGCCCCGGTTGTGAACGAGGAAGTCGTACCGTTTCGCAAAACGTTCAATCCAGGCGACGTTGTCGGGGGAGAGCCCTTCGGCATCCGTCTGCCCAGTGGCGAAGGCGAGGGTGCTGGCATTGATATCCTTGACGAGCTTCGTGACGAGAAAATCCACATAGGGAAGACGGACGCCGGCAGGGTCGGCCCGCCAGTAATGGGGGTTGGCTTCAAAGACGATCCGTTCGGCGGGCTGGTAGGAACGGAGACGAAAGGCTCCGGTGCCGACGAGGGTCTGCGGTTCGTACTGGGCGGCGCGGACATTCCAGGCTTTCTGCAGCGTGCCGTCCTGGAAAGCGGCTTGGAGCCGATGTTTGGGCAGGATGCCGACGCCGCCGACATATTCGAGGAAGGGAGCAAAAATTTCCGATGTGCCGATACGGACGGTGAGGTCGTCAACTTTCTCCACGCGGAACGGTTTGCCGTCGACGGAGAGATCGAAGGCGGAGCGGTTGGGATATCGCGGGTCGTAGATCGCCTGGAAGGTGAAGAGTACGTCATCGGCCGAGAAGGGGGCGCCATCCGACCAACGGACGCCGGGGCGGAGGTGGAAGGTGAAGGTTTTATTGTCCTGCCCGATATCCCAGCGGGTGGCGAGGCCGGGCTCCACCTCCTGGGTGACGGCGTTGTAACGGGTGAGGGAATCGAGGAAGAGGCCGATGAACCCTCCGGAGGTGGCATCCTCGGAAACGAGCGGGTTGAAAGTGGAGGGTTCACCCGGGACGGATTGAATAAAAACTCCGCCACGGCGACCGGGTTGTACCCGTGCGGTATCGACACCGTCAGGGAGGGGATGATCCTCGCGACTGACCGTGGGGGGCTTGGCGCAAGACGACAGGATCAGCACCCATCCCAAAGGCAAAACCAGGCGAGACATTCCGGAAAGTTTAAGGGAACGGAGTCCGAACCCAACCCTATTTGTCTGCAGTCTGGTCCAGCCCGTGGGAACCGATGAAAACAAATGCGAGGCTCCAGCCGGAGAAGATAAGAAGAAAGTAAGGGAACTGGAGGTTCAGCGGCAGGCTGTATAGGAAGAGAAGAAGAGGACCCCAGTAAAAATAGTCCGGGATGAGCAGGGGCAGGCCACGGTCCCGATACAGGGCCCAGCTCCACGCATTCCAAATCCGGCGGGGAGACCACCCGAGCTCCAGCCAGAGGAAGTAAGAGACGCTCGTGGGGATGGCAACAATCGGCACGTAGAGAAGAAAATCCACCGCCAGCTTGGGTAAAATAATGTTCCAGGAAGGACCCGATCCAAACAGCCAGGCGAGGCCGTGGTAAAAAAGATCCACCTCAAGGCCCACGGAGCCGAAAAAAAGAAAGTTCCAACCCATCTTTCTCAAGCGGATCCAATCCCAGGAGCGATCCGGGCCGACCAGGGTGCGAACCGATTCCGGAAGGAGGGTTCCGGCGATGGCGGTGAGGAGGGCCGAAAGCAAAAACCCGCCCGTGCCTTTCCAGGCGGAGAAGGAGTCCACCATCGTGCGGACCGGAGGAATCCGGAAATAGGCGAGATAGAGGGCCACTCCGACGAACTGGAAGACCAGAAAGACGCGGTAGTATTTCCGGACCGCGAGGAAACCCGGTTGGAGCGCGGCCCGGAGAGACCAAGGGGAGGGCAAGCGGCTAGGCCTCGAAGGAGGTGCCGCAGCCGCAGGTTTGTTTGGCCTTGGGATTAACGATCTTGAAACCGGTGTGGGTCAGCTCCTCCTCATAGTCGAGGGTGCAGGCATCCAGCAGGGGAGCGCTGTCGGCCGCCACGAAAAGCTTGGCCCCTTCCTGCTCCAACTTTTGGTCGGTCGGCTCCGCCGGAGCCACGACCATCCCGTACGACAACCCGGCACAACCGCCTTTTTCAATAAAGAGGCGCAGTCCCTGCGTGGTGTCCTGCCCGGAGGTCAGTTCCCGGATGCGGCGGGCGGCGTTGGCCGTTAGTTGAATCATTGAGGAATGATAAATTTCAAAATCCCAAGTGTCAAAGAACGAGGGCGAACGATTCTCCAGGTTTTCGTTTACGCTTATGTTTAGGTTTATGAAAACCTCAAAATCGAACGGGATCGTACAGGTAAAGGTAATCGTAAACGGGCAGCCTGACGTCCCGTGGTTGGGACTTTCCCGCAGACACGATGGCAGATTGAAGAAAGGGTTTTGATCGGCGAGTCTGGAGCGATGCACGGATTGGAGCTGGTTCAGGATCTGGCAGTGGTGATGGCGGCGGCGGCCGTGGCCACGATCCTTTGCCAACGGTTCCGGCAACCGGTGGTGCTGGGATACATCTTGGCTGGTATTGTCATTGGTCCGAACACGCCTCCGGTCTGTCTCGTCTCGGATGAGGCCGCGATCAAAACCCTCTCCGAGCTCGGGGTGATCCTGCTGATGTTCTCGATTGGGATCCATTTCAGCTTCCGGAAACTGAGGGAAGTGGGTTTGGCGGCCGTGGTGGCGGCGGTGGTGGAAATCGCCGGCATGTTTTTGGTGGGGTACGAGGCCGGCAAGTGGCTGGGCTGGGGCCGGATGGACTCCATCTTTTTGGGTGCGGTTCTATCGATCTCCTCCACCACGATCATCGCCAAGGCGCTGGAGGCGATGGGGCTATTACGGAGGGAGTTTGCCCGACTGGTGTTCGGAATCCTGATCGTGGAAGACATTCTGGCGGTGGCGATGTTGGGAATCCTGACCCACCTTGGCACCACCGGGGAGATCGACCTGGCCTCGACGGGAACCACCATGCTTTCCCTCACCGCCTTTTTGGCCGGCGTGGCCGTGGTCGGTTTTTTGGTGGTGCCGCGCCTGATCGATCTCGCCAGCAAAACCGAGCTGGAGGAGGTTCTTCTGATCACGGTCCTGGGGATGATCTTCGGGATTTCCCTGCTGGCCCACAAACTGGGGTTTAGCGTGGCTTTGGGTGCCTTTTTGGCGGGGGCGGTGCTGGCGGAAGTCCGGCAGGTGAAGCGGATTGACCGGCTGGTCGGTCCGTTGCGGGATGTCTTCAGTGCCATTTTCTTCACTTCTTCCGGCATGCTGATCAAATTTGATTTTCTCCGCGACGGATTCGGCGTGGTGGTCTGGATTATCTTGCTGGTGTTGGTCGGGAAGATCTTTTTCAGCGGTCTGGGCGCGTTGCTGGGTGGCTGTGAATTTCGAAGAGCCATCCGGGTGGGGTTCAGCCTCGCCCAGATCGGCGAGTTTTCCTTCATTATCGCAGGACTGGGTATGACCCTGGGGGTGATGAGCGACCGGCTGTATTCCATCGCCGTGCTGGTTTCCGCCGCCACCACCCTGACGACACCGTATCTGATCGGCGGATCGGAGGGCGCGGGAGTTTGGCTGGAGAAGAAAGCACCTGCTTGGTTCACGGATTTTTGGAAAACCTACCGTTCCTGGCTGCGCAGTCTGGGAGCGGCCTCGCAAGGCAGGCATCGGATGGCGTGGGATTTTGTCCGAAAACTGGCCGGGCAGCTTTTGCTGCAGTTGACCCTGATTGCGGCCTGTCTGCTCTCCGCGGCGGCCTTGTGGCGGACTTATGGGGACCGGTTTCCCGATCGTTTTGCGGTGGCGGATTGGGGGGCTCCATTGTTCTGGATGGGAGGGGCTTTGGTGGCGCTGCCGGTGGTGGTGGCATGGATCCGGAAATTCCATGCCTTGGCGGTCTTGCTTTCGGAAATCGCCTTTCCCCGGGATCAGGAAAAAGGCCAGGCCGGTCCGGGACGAAAACTCTCGCAGGCACTTTTTCTCGGTTTGGGATACCTGGTTTTTACTTTGATTCTCATCCTCCTGAGTGCTCCGCTTTTGCCCACGGGAAAGCTGGTGCTGGGACTTTTTGGCCTTGTGGCGATGCTGGCGGTGCTGGCGAGAAAACGGCTGGTTTACCTGTATTCGCAGGGTCAGGCCAAAATCCGCGAGACTTGGGAGACGCCGCCGGATCAGGACGGGTTGAACCTGCCCGGGGAGTCGACGGTTCACGTGCATCAGGTCGATCCCCGGTCGCTCCTGATCGGAAAGACGTTGGCCGAGACTCATCTGCGGAAGGAGACGGGCGCGGTGGTGGTGGCGATCGACCGAAAAGGAAACCATATGGTTTCACCCGGACCCGGGACGCGACTGGAAGCCGGCGACCAGCTTTTTGTCTTTGGGGAGAAGGAACAGATCCGTCTGGCCGACGAGTATCTGCGAAAAGAGGGAACGACAGAGGTTTAGCGTCGAGCTCGCGCCCCGGGACGGGTGCGATACCAGTGAAAGAGAGCCAGTTGGGCCAGGCCACGGGCCGGGCCAAACTGTTTTTGCGACCAGATTTCCCAATCGTGGAGGCGAAGAGGGCGGCGCCGCTTGGGAAAGTAGAGTTGGCGAAGGAGCCGGGTGACCCAGACATCCACGGGGAAGGCATCCCAGCGACCGTACGCATACAGCAGGACGCAGCGGGAAATTTTGGGTCCGACGCCCGGCAGTTGCTTGAGGTGTTCCGCCGCCTGCTCCGTCGACCAGGCTTGCGGGATCTCCAGAAATCCCGGTTGTTGGGCGAGGATCTTGGCGGTGGCGGCAAGGTGCCTGGCGCGGTAGCCGAGTTGGCATTGGCGCAGGCCTTTTTCACCCGCCCGGGCCAGGCGTTGGGGGGAAGGAAAGTCTCTCTGGGGACCCCCAAACGCGCGGCGAAGCCGCGCGTTGATCTGGCGGATCTGGACGATTTGCTTCAGGGAGGAGCAAATAAAGTTTGCGAGGCATTCCCAGGGGTCCTCGCGGAGGGGGCGCAGGCCGGGGTGGGTTTCCCGAGCGCGAGGTAACCAAGGATCGCGGGAGGCGGAGGAAAGAAGAGGGTCGAGGTCCAGATCCAGGCTGAGGTAACGCTCCAAAGTGGGGACGGAGACGAGGGGATTATCCCAGACCAGTCGTCCATGGCGGACGGAAAGGGTGACGGGTTGTCCGCGGATCCACCCGGCGAACTCGCCCGAGTCGGTTTCTTTCCAGCAGAAAGACTGCCCGCCGAGAAGGGTGGCGGATAAATCGAGCGGAACGGGGAGTTGCAGGGCGGGCATGATGGGGAAAAGCTTAAGACCTCATGGAGGGGGTCAAAAGCCGAGGATGAAGAAATGGTTGGCCATCGGGCTCATTGGGTTCTGGGGTTTTGGCGTGTTTCTCCAGGCCCAGACCGAGGAGGAGACCGTGCAGAGAGCCGAGGCGGTTTCCGAGGGGGTTCGGGCGGCCGAGCCCCATCAGGAACCGGTGCGCAAGGCCGAGCGGGCGGTGAAGCCGCCAACGAACACCGGTGCCCCAATTCATGCCGGCCTCCCCGTGCGGGTGGTGGTGGAATCTCCCCAGGAGGGGGAGGTAATGCCTTGGGAGACCGTGGATGTTTTTGTCCGGGCGGAGAATTATGCCATCGGGGATGGCGGAAACCGGCTGCATGTGATCGTCGACAACGGCTCCCCGATCGAACACACGCATGAGCTGAAGCCGGTGGTGTTGCATGGGCTGGCTCCGGGAGCCCACGTCTTGCGGATTGTTGCGGTGAAACCGGACGGAAAGATGCTGGCCCATCCGGAGGCGAGTGTGCGGCGCAACTTTTACGTCCGAAGGCAGGATTTTTCCAACTTCCAGCCGGAAGACCGTCCCTACCTGACGGTGAACCTGCCCAAGGATGGAAGCGTGTTTCCCGATGCCGAAGGGAAGGTCTGGCTCGATTTCCGTGCGCACAATGTGAGGTTGGCCCAGGCGGGGTACCGGGTGCGATTTCGGCTGGATGGGGTGGAAACGATTTTGCCCGCCGCGGAGCCTTACGCCTGGAGCGGGTTGTCCGAGGGTCGCCACCGCTTGGTCGTGGAGCTGATCGACGAGGACGGAGATCCGGTTTCGGAAATGTTTGCCCGGGTGGAACGGACTTTCGAGATCCCCAGAATGGTCAAGGCGGTGAATCCCCAAGAGGTGGACTCCGCAAATCTTTGGCTCAGGCGGGAGAGGTAAAAAACAAAATCACGACGGTTGCCGCTGGGGAGTTGGCATGCCCATACTTTCCGTTTCCATGATTCCCAATTCGCTGTGGAGCTTGCCGGACCTGGTCATGATCGCCCTGTTTTTCGGGCTATTTGCCGCGGCGGGTCTGCTTCTGCCCGGGCTGGGCTTGCGTTGGTGTGGCCGGATGGCCAACGAACCGGAAACCCGTTTAGTGGATCGGACCCAGCGGGGATTGCGCGCCTTCCTCGTGTTTTTGCTGGCGCTAACCCTGAACGATGTAAGGGAAAAATTCGTGCGGATGGATATGGAAGCTGCGCGGGAGGCCGGGGAGATCAAGCAGCTGTATCGCATTTTGGAGATTGATCCCGCGCCTCAGGCCAGAAAGGAGCGGGAGCTGTTGCGGGAGTACGCCGGGGCGATCGCCGAGGATGAGTGGAAAACGCTCGGTGCCCGACCCCCGAAACTTTCGGTGCGGGCAGACAAAATTCTTTTGGAACTCCGGACCCTGGTAAAAACGCGGGCCATGAGCGGAAACAACAAGGAAGGGAATGAACTGTGGGCCGGGCTCAACGGGCTGGAGGACTTGCGACAGGGAAGGTTACAGAAGGCGCAGTCCTCCACGGCCTCCCTTTTCTGGATCGTGATCGGGTTGATGATGGTGCTGGAGTGCCTGATGACGACGGAATCGAAGATGACCTTCCGTCGAAAACTGACCCTCGGGGGCTATTACGGATGCCTGGGGATGATTGTGGCGCTCATTTTAATTTTTGAGAGACCGTTCAGCGGGGCGACACGACTTTCGGCTGAACCCTTCCGGCAGGTGGCAAAACTTTCCGACCGCTAACGCGCTTTTCGTAACCGGGTCTGCCTCCGGCGCATGGCGAGGGCACCGGTCCGGGTCGAGTCGCGAAAGCCGGCGAGATGAAGGAGCCCGTGGAGAATATAGGTCAGGAGTTCGTCCCGCAGGCTGAGGCCATGCCCTTTGCAGAGCTGGGCTGCGACCGCGGGACAAACCACGATTTCGCCATGGGGGAAAGCAAGGACGTCGGCGGGGGTCGGATCGCCGAGATGGCGTTCGTGGAGCCGACCGCTTTGCCGGGCCGAGACAAGCACAACGCTGAGTTGTCCGGGCAGACGCCGACTGCGGGTTCGAGGCAGACGGCGCAAGGCCGCCTCCACCTTACGACGCAGGTAGGCGAGGTTGGGCGGATACCGTCTTTGCCGGTTGATCCACCGGATGATCGGTTTTTTTGGATCCACGTCGGTCCTTGGGGTAGCGGATGCGGGGGCGAAGCAGATTTTCCACGCTTTCGGCCAAGGCTTGGCGGGCGGCCTGCCATTGGGAAGCCGTGAGACCACATTCCGACCAATGGCCTTCCTTCTCCCGTTCATGGAAGAGCCGGTCCACCAGCTTGGCGGCATCGCCCGGCATGGGTTTCTCCAGGGCCCGGGAGGCGGATTCGGCGGCGTCGGCGAGGGACAGGATGGCCGTTTCGGGGGACTGGGGCGGGGGACCTGCATAACGAAAGGACGATTCTTCGACCTCGGGGATGTCCTCCTCGCGAAGGCGGAGGATCTTTCCGCCCGAGCGGGCATCTTTTTCCTGCTGGAGGGCGCGCTGGTAAAAGTACCAGACAAGGGTGCGCCCATGGTGCTCGCGGATGGCCTCGCGAATGCGCCGGGGCAGGCGGTGCTGGCGGGCCAGAGCCACCCCGTCCTTCACGTGGGCCAGAATGATGAGGGAACTCATGGATGGAGGTAGGCCGGCGTGGGGATCCGGATTGGTGGAGACGAAATTTTCGGTGAAGTACTCGGGGTTCTTGAGTTTTCCGATGTCATGAAACAGGGCCATGGCGCGGCAGGCACGGGGGTTGGCGGCGCCCGAGGCAGAGGCAGCAGCCTCGGCAAGATGGCCCACAAGCACGCTATGGAGGTAGGTGCCCGGCGCCTCCAGGGCGAGCCGGCGGAGGATCGGCCGGTCGAGGCTCATCAGCTCGAGCCAGGAGAGATCGGTGGTGCGGTCGAAGAGCGATTCAAGGATCGGCAGGAGGGCTCCGACGATAATGGCTCCGAGCAGACCAAGGGCAGCGGCGGACACGGCCTCCGCGAGAATTACCTGCCAGGTCACGGTGAAGGAGAGTCCCGCACCGAGGACGGTGGAGAAAAGGGCAACCAAACCGATGCCGGCACCGGCCTTGAGGAGGTCGGACCGGCGGTAAATCTGGCGGGAAAGAATCACGGCCCCCAGACCCGTGGTGATGGAGGCGATCAGGTACCGCTGATCGGTGCGCAGAAGAAAGAGTTCCGCCAACCCCACCAACACGACAAGCAACGAGCCGGCCCGTGGGCCCACCAGGGTGGTAAGGGTGAGGGCGGCCAGAGCGGGTGGGAGAAGATAGATGCCGGCGCTCAAGGCGTGATGGGGAGCCAGGCGCAGGAGAAGCAGAATGAACGCGAAGTTTCCGATCAGGGTGAGAAGAAAAAGACCCAGCAGCCGGTTTCGGACAAAGGCTTCCGGGATGACGATGGAAATCACCAAAGGCAGGACGAAGCCGGTAAAAAACACGGCGATCCAGGCCGCGGGACTGTGGGAAGCCGGGGTGAGGAGCGAAAGGCCGTAGGCAAGAAGAGCGGAAAGGGCAAAAAGACCGGTGCGGAGACGGCGGTCGGATTCGAGCCGGTTCTCCGCCACGGCCCGCCCCAGCAGCGGAGCCGACGGGCTCACAGGGTGAGGCTGGTCTGGCGGACGCCGCGGTGTTCCTTGTAGGCGCGGACGATTTTCCCGACAAGTTCGTGGCGGATGACGTCGGTATCCTCGAAGCGGACGAAGCCGATGTCGTCGACGTTGGCGAGGGCCTGCACGGCCTCCACCAGCCCGGATTTGCGGTGGTGGGGAAGGTCGACCTGGGTGGGGTCCCCGGTGACGATGCACTTGGAATCTGGCCCGAGGCGGGTGAGGAACATGAACATCTGTTCGGTGGTGGCATTCTGGCCTTCGTCGAGGATGACGAAAGCGCCGGTGAGGGTGCGGCCGCGCATGTAGGCCAAGGGGGCGATCTCCAGGATGCCCTTGTCCATCATCTTCTGGATCTCCTCCACATCGAGCATGTCATAGAGGGCGTCGTAGAGGGGGCGGAGGTAGGGGAAGATTTTTTCCTGAAGGTCGCCCGGGAGAAAGCCGAGAGCCTCGCCGGCTTCGACGGCCGGGCGGGTGAGGATGATGCGGTTGATCTTATCGGTCTTGAGATAGGAAACGGCCATGGCCATGGCCAGGTAGGTTTTTCCGGTGCCGGCGGGGCCGAGGCCAAAGACGAGGTCGTTCCGGCGAATCTCATCCACATAGGCTTTTTGCAGAAAGGTTTTGGGGATGATGACGGGTTTTTTTCCGGAAACCTGGATACGGGTGGACCAGATGCTTTCCAGCTGTTTTCC
>Ga0214917_10006777_pt1 | contig 11791 bp, 29 predicted proteins | sample LL_1208_BB_MetaG_FD_177983 | JGI IMG/M metagenome (GOLD analysis project Ga0214917, IMG submission 177983) | Freshwater microbial communities from Lake Lanier, Atlanta, Georgia, United States - LL_1208_BB | ecosystem: Environmental > Aquatic > Freshwater > Lake | place: USA: Georgia | collected...
AGGGAATCATGATGACACCAACTGATTGGGCTGGACTAGCCGTAGCCGTAACCACTTTAATAGGAGCACTAGCAACATCTATTAGATGGATGGTTAAACATTATCTTAATGAACTTAAACCCAATGGAGGGTCCAGTTTGAAAGATAAGGTCAATCAATTGGATGAGAAGGTAGAACTACTTACCGACCTTGTTAAGCAACTAATAGGAAGATAGGGATAATGGGGACAAAAGCGGACAAATTTCCTAAATGGTTCTACGACAATGCTACAGTCGAAGACTTTGAAAATGGACTAGCAGAGTTTAAAGGCAAGAAGAATCTTAAGTTCCTGCAGATAGGTGTCTTTACTGGCAACGCATCTGTTTGGATACTAAAGAATATACTTACTGACCCATCATCATTATTAGTAGACATAGACCCTTGGTGTGGTAACTTACAACATGAATCAATCTATGACTGGGATGATATACAGGAAGCCTACAAGGAACAGACTGCTTTTTATGGCAAGAAAGTTCAAGCACATAAAGCATTTAGTGGTGACTGGTTAAAGAACCACAGAGAACTCAAGTATGATTTTATCTATATTGATGGTGACCACCTACCTGAATCGGTAACATTAGATGCTGATTTATCCTGGGATTTGTTAAAACCAAAGGGTATCATGGCGTTTGATGACTATGAGTGGGACCACCCAGACGGTACAGATAAGAACCCTAAGCCAGCAATAGATGCTTGGCTAAACAAACACAAAGATGAAATTGAAATCCTACGTAAGGGATGGCAAGTATGGATAAGGAAAAAGTAAATGACAACTGTTGCCAAGAAAGCCACACCTGCTGCAATTGCTGTGCTGCGCCAAGCGACGGCATTAAGACCGAAGCGCAAGAAAGCAAGCGATGGTCTTCTACCATCTGCTGCTCATCTGAAGGCGAGTCCAACTTCGGACCACAATACTGGGCTAGCAGTAGACCTCACCCATGACCCAAAAAATGGTATAGACTGCGAAGAGATATTTGAAAATATAAAAGCAGACAAGCGTGTTAAATATTTAATATTCAATAAAAAGATTTGGTCTAGAGATAGAAGTGGTGAGGGTAACAGAAACTATACTGGTTCCAACCCACATACAAAACATATACATATTTCCGTTGAAGAGAAGCATGCTAAGGATACATCTCCTTGGTTCTCTTGGATGGATAGACCCGTATACAATACGGTAGACCAGGCCAGGGCTATGGCCTTAAAACTAAAGCCACTCCCAAAAAAGAAAGAGAGCAAATGAAGAAGTTCAAGTTATCAGCAAAGCAAAAGGCAGCATTTAAGTCTTACCTGCGAGCAGTCCTTGCTTCAGCAATCACTTTAGGATTGGCATTAGCAGCCGACCTAGCACCACAGTACGCCATTGCAATCGGCGCTGTGTTCGGTCCATTGGTTAAATGGGCGGATAAGGCTGAAAAAGATTTTGGAGTAGGCTCCAAGTAATACCTTTTAAACGGCTTTAAACGGCCTTTAGAGACACGAAACCCCCCGACCTTAGGTAATCACCTTCGGAAGGGGGGTCTTTTGTGTTTTCTAGGTAGCCTTCCCCTCGCTACTTAGATAACTCTTTTGTGACCCAGAGCACATATCCTGGTTGTACAAGATATCCTTTGCTTGGGTTTGGTTCTATGTCACAGGTTATCTCTTCCCCATACAACTCAACCGCTCTGCGCAATACTGAGGTAGGTACAATAAGTACCACACCCTCTAATACAAATGCCCAGTATTCAGCCTTCGTTGCAGATAGACCTGAGGCATACCAAGACTGGTTATTGTGAGACCAACACTCGGTTTCTATATAGATGTTGTTTGTGTTCTTCCACTTTAAATCAGTCTTGACTTCTATTGTTTTGTTACCAGTCAGTAACCCTTCGACCAGTCTTTCGCCAGCCTGTCCTACCGATAAGTCTAAATCAAAGTCAGATAGTTTACTCATTATATCCTATTGTATATATTATATATATATTATAATAGACCCCAGAGGGGTCTTATATATATTATCTTATGTATTTAATTATACACCTAACAAAGATAGATGTCAAGTATATTTTATAGTTGACAGATTTACCTGATTGATATATAATATACCCATGGCAATTGAACTGCAAGGATACACATTACCTGAGCATATATCATACTCAGCGTTTACAACATTCATTGACTGTGGGTATCAGTATTACCTAGGTCGATTACTTCAACTACCCGAAGAACCTTCGGTGTGGTCTGTGGGTGGCTCCGCCTTTCACTCAGCAACTGAGGCTTGGGATTTGGAGAACCTATAATGTTACTAGCACAGAACTACTGGGATAAAGCATGGGCAAAGGAATCAGATGGTAAAGATTTAACCTTCGCTAGGGTTGGTGGTCGTGCTACCAAAGCATTCCCTAATAAAGAGAACGTAGATTTTTGGCAAAAGACTGGACCTGAATGGGTTCAATCATATATCGATTGGCGTATTGCTAATCACAACTGGAAAATCTGGCACACACCAGAAGGCGCACCTGCCGTTGAATTGGGTTTGACACCTACCTTTGCCGATATACCTGTTAAGATGGTTATCGATAGAGTCTTTGAAGTTGATGGTGAATTAGTCGTGGTTGACCTAAAGACTTCACAGCAAACCCCTTTCAGCACGCTACAACTTGGCTTCTACCGCCTAGGACTTAAACAAGTTCTAGGGGTAGATGTTAAGTACGGAGCCTACTGGATGGCAAGACAAGAAGGAACTACTCCACTCATAGATTTAACTGGATACACAGATGAGAAGTTAGAGTATCTTGTTAGTGGATTTGACAAAGCACGTAAGGCTGGAATTTTTATACCAAATACAAACAACTGCAATAGATGTGGACTGACAGAGTATTGTCAGTTCTCTTCTAAGAAATGAGAAACATGGCAAATGAAGACTGGAAACTACAAGTTTCCTACAAGACACCAACAGGTGATATGATAAACATCCGTGCAAACACGGCAGATGAATTGTCTGTGCTGTTAGAAGGCATTGGCGATTACTCTACACAAATCTCCTCTGTGCAACAGAAGGTAGTAGGTGCTTACACACTAGCCCCTTTATCGACCACGAGTTCCACTATCGGCACAAAGCCCTTAGCCTCCTCGCCTCCAACCCAGGTGTTGCCAGCATCAGGTACAGCGTCACCAGTATGTAAGCATGGTGCTCGTATTTGGCGAGAAGGAATTAGCAAAGCAAGCGGAAAGCCTTATGCATTCTGGGCGTGTCCTTCACCACAAGGCACACCTGACCAATGCAAACCAGTAAACTAACAATTAAATAATGAGGAAGAGTCGTAGCCGAATTACACCAGTTGCATTTTGGTTGCGACTCTTCTTTCAATATAGAAAGGAACCAGGATGCGTACACTTGTCCGCTCAGTTGGTCGTGCCAGTATCGGAGGGGAACCTTTACCTTCCTGCTTTAAGGCGTTCGATTCCAACAAAATCATTGTCCGTCGTTCCGAAGTTTCGATGTTCGCAGCAGCGCCAGGTGTGGGTAAATCAACTTTAGCATTAGCATTAGCACTTAAAATGAAAGTGCCGACGTTGTATATATCGGCAGATACTAACGCTCATACGATGGCTATGCGATTAGCGTCTATGATTTCGGGTAAGAGTCAGTCAGATGTAGAAGGAATGTTATCATCTGATGTAGGTTGGACTAAGGCTACTCTCTCAAAGAGTAATCATATTGTTTGGTCATTTGAATCTGCACCAACACTTCAAGATATTGATGAAGAAGTACAGGCATTTGAGGAACTATGGGGTTGCCCACCAGTTCTAATTGTAGTAGATAATTTAATGGACGTAGCCACCGATGGTGGTGAAGAGTTCGCTTCTATGCGAGCCATCATGAAGGAGTTAAAGTATCTTGCTCGTGCAACTAATGCTGCTGTTGTTGTGCTTCATCATACTAGTGAAGCAGTTACAGGTTCTCCGTGTCAACCGCGAAGTGCTATTCAGGGCAAGGTTGCACAACTACCTGCTCTCATCTGCACTCTCGGAGTTGTTGGGACCTCAATGGGTGTCGCGCCAGTTAAAAACAGATACGGAAAAGCAGACGCAGGAGGAGGCCTCATGACATGGATTGCCTTTAACCCTGAGTATATGTTCGTAGATGATATCCCAGAGAATCACTAATGCAAAAAGATATTGGAAGATACACTATTACTGTATCTAAAAACAATAGATACTGTTTTGGATTAGGTTTCGAGAAGTATCCTATACTAGATATAGAGGTGGGATATGAAGCACAAGTAGTTGCTTGGGTAACTAGGCTAGACTTCTTGTTCTTCTTCATTAACTTTGCTAAGTATCCTAAGGTGGCATGGCGTGAGTAGTTATGGTAAACGCAAGGGTGCGACCTTTGAAACTTCAGTAATGAAATGGTTAAGGTCTAAGAAAGTATTTGCTGAACGCTTAACTAAAGCAGGTGCTAAAGATGAAGGCGACATAGTTGCTATGGTTGCTGGACAAACTTATATCTTTGAATTAAAAGCAACAAAGAAGATTGACTTACCTAAGTTCTGGGCAGAAGCCACAGTCGAAGCAGAGAACTATGCCAAGGCTAGAGGCTTAGATGAAATCCCACCTAGGTATGTTATAATTAAAAGACGCATGGCTGGTATAGATAAAGCCTGGGTAGTAGAGAATTTGGAGCAATGGATTGAGAGGAACTGTGAATGACTTACCGAGCATTAGAGAAATACTTATCCACTATGGAGCGAGTGTACGTCAAGGTCATGGGCAGGTCAATCTCAAGTGTCCTTTTCATGGTGACACGCACCAAAGTGGGAGTGCGAATCTTGATGAGAATATTTTCATCTGCTTTGCTTGTGGAGTCCAGGGCAATTCGTTACAAATCGTTGCGCAACAAGAAAGGGTAGACATCCGTGAAGCAAAAGGAATCGCAGAAAGAATTGCTGGGACAAGCAACTCAGAAGTACGCGGCAAACATTTATCAGGCAGAAGCCTACCTAAAAAGTCGCGGTATAACAATGGAAGCAGCACGGTTGGCACGATTAGGCGTGGTCGCGGAGCCTGAGGTTGGACATGAAGCATTCACAGGACGACTATCCATACCGTATATTACCAAGAGTGGCGTTGTCGATTTGCGTTTTCGCTCTCTTAATCCTGCTGTTGAACCTAAGTACATGGGAATGACTGGCTCAGATACCAAGATGTATAATGTTTTAGATATAGAAAAAGCAGGAGATTACATTGGTATATGTGAGGGTGAGATAGATACAATTACTATGTCATCACTAGTGGGTATACCATGTGTTGGTGTGCCTGGTGCTAACAGTTGGAAGAAGCATTATACTAGATTGCTTGCTGACTTTGAGAGAGTGTTTGTCTTCGCTGATGGAGACCAACCAGGAAAAGAATTCGCTACATCACTAGCAAGAGAGTTACCAATTACTATTATACAACTACCTGATGGGCAAGATGTGAACTCTATGTTCGTACAAGAAGGTTCACAATACTTCCTTCAGAAGGTGGGAGTGAATGACTAGGAAAAAGATTCCACCATGTCCCGAATGTGGTGAACACTTTGAAAATGCTTTTGATGCAACCGACCATCTGTTAGAAGATGACGAAGAGTTTGACCCAGCATTGGTGCTACCAAATGGGTATAGACTAATGATTGGTTCTTTGCTTAGATGTATATATAGATACGCTGATAGTCCTGAGAACATTAAGGGAATAGCAGAGTCTACCTATATGACATTGTTTACGGCAGAGACACAACCTAATGTAGTGGCAGGTATAATCGAAGATATGATAGTTGACACACAGATGACGGACTTAGATGAAGAACTTAAAAAACTACTTGAAAGAGGGGAGTGACGAATGGCAAATCATACAACACTTAATAAACCAAGGGTTCAAGATAACGGACATAACTCTAAACCAATCGGAACTAGAGGTGAAGATATCAGTTCCGCTTTTGAAAGAGATGTAGATAAAGCATTCAGAGAACTAGAAAAACTATTGCTATCAAAGCATAGGGACTATGGTCCACGCAATATTGCTGACGCACCTGGCGGTGCAATCAATGGTCTTCGTGTTAGAATGCATGACAAACTAGCACGGATAAATAACTTAGTTGATAACAATAAAAATCCAGAGCACGAATCACTTGAAGATTCCTTCAAGGATATGGCTAACTATGCAATCATTGGACTGCTAGTTCTGAGAGATAAATGGGATAAGTAAATGAAAGTTATAGTCTGCGTCTCAGATTTGCAAGTGCCTTACCATGATAGGAAGGCAGTCTCTGTCCTTTCCCGTTTCATTAAGTCTTACAAACCTGATGAAGTAGTGTCAGTCGGAGATGAAATGGATATGCAGACCATCTCAAAGTGGGCGAAAAATACTGACTTGGAGCATGAAAAGTCTATCGCCAAAGATAGAGATGAAACTCATCGTGTGCTTGAATCATTAAAGATTAGACATATGATACGAAGCAATCATACAGATAGATTGTTTAATACAATTAAGATGCGAGCACCTGGACTAGCAGGACTACCTGAATTAGAGTTAAAGAACTTCTTGAAACTTGATGACTTAGGTATTACCTATCATGAAAAACCATACGAACTAGCACCTAATTGGTTGTTACTACATGGTGATGAGGGCAATGTCCAGCCTACTGCTGGTGCTACCGCTCTTGGATTAGCCAAGCGTGCTGGTATGTCAGTAGTCTGTGGTCATACGCACCGCATGGGTCTCACACATTATACACAGTCATACTTCGGTGGTCATCCAAAGACTTTATGGGGTATGGAAGTCGGCTGCTTAATGGACTTTAAGTTCGCTAAGTATGTAAAGGGTGGGCTATTCACATGGCACAAGGGCTTTGGTGTCTTGTATGTAGATGGAAATAAAGTTATACCACATCTCGTTCCAGTAAATATGGACGGGTCATTTGTATTTGATGGAAAGGTTTGGAAATAATTTAATATGGATTGGCAACGCATTGAGAAGTGGGACTATGTAGTGGTCGCTGTCGCCTCTGAATACCATAAGAAGTTTACTATGGTAGAGATGGAAGACATTAAACAATCACTGTATCAATGGTTCGTTGAGCACCCAAATAAACTTGATGAATGGGAAGCGATAGGTGAGAAGGATGCTAAGAACTTAATCTATCGTTCACTTAGAAATCAAGCATTAGATTATTGTCAGCGTTGGAAAGCCAAGTCAGTTGGCTATGATGTTGCTGACTTACATTACTATGAGCCAGTAATTGTTGAGGCTATCTTACCAGGAGTATTGCGTGGTGAGTATGGTGTAAGTCACAAGTTAAATCTAGGTGGAACTAATCGTCCACAAGCACCAGCCGAAGGCGGTAACTTAAATGTAATGATGTTTGAGATTGACTCTGCGTATTACAAGTTAAGTAAAGAGGATAGAAAATTACTGTTTTTGCGGCACGCAGAGTCTCTCGACTTCAAGGAGATAGCGAACTTCCTTGAATTGTTTAGCGAGGATACTGCTCGGATGAGACATAAGCGAGCAGTTAAAAGATTAATAAATAAGATAGGTGGATTCAGACCATATCTTGAAGAGGACTCACCCGATAAGGAGAAGTCCGAAGTAGATGAAGTAGAAGAAACTAATCACGCCACCGATGAACATGAATGGCACGATGACAGGGGCGAGGAAGATAAGCAAGTCAGTTAGTCTTCTCATCCCACATCCATTCCTGTTCCATTGGGTCTACCCATAGGCTCTCGCCGTAGTCTGCCCAAAACTTTGCTAGCATTTCATCTTCTTCATCTTTATCTGTAATACCTTCAGGTCTATTAGAGTTCATGCATTTCATCCCACATTCTATCGGGGTCATCACCATAGTCGTGTGACTCATCAGGGTCGTGTCGTTCACCACACTCATCGCACCTTTCATTACCATAGTATGCTACATCATCTTCTAATCTAGGCTCAGCCATGTTGCTTGCTTCTTTCAGGCAATGTATATTTATACATGGTTACACTACCTTCACTATCGCTGAATAAGTTATCGAAGTTACCATCAAGCAGTCCATATAAATCTTCATTAGAAAAATCTACATCGACATCTAATTGTAGTTCGAATTTAATTGTCTCAAATGTTGTCATGCTATCCTTTCCAATATGGTTTACTCTTAGTCTTTACTGCTATTAGTTCTTTATACTGCCGTTGTCCTGCGTCCATAGCAGAAGCATACCTGTCCAACCTAGCAATTATTTCCTGCGCTAAATGATATGACTCTAACTTCTTGAAGCCAAAGCCCATCAATGTATCCACAACTTTGTCGTGTCTATCGCTATGATACTTCAGCACCATTGTCATCCTCTTCATCTATCCCAAACATATCAGCGAGCATTTTGTTTGCCTCTTCTAGTATCTTAATTGCTGTGTCCACTTATCCTCCTGTCGAGTAGAAGCCTGTCCCATTAAACTTGATTGGGACTGCGTTGTATTCTCTACGCATTTCCCTACCGCATTGTGGACAGTCAACTACATTATCTCTATCATCTACGCTACGAGATAATACTAACTGTGTCTTGTCATCAAGACATCTATATTCATATGTTGGCATCTATAACTTCTTTCCCTTTAGTATTATATCCGTCAAGCCATATGTTAATTAGAAGTTCCCTTACTCTATCTTCTGACCAAGCGTCAGCACATAGGAAGGCAGCCATATCACTTAGCCATACATTTGCTTCTGAGTTTAACATTAGAACTCCCAACTAATCCAAAAGAATACCAAGTCTAAGTCAAGAGTATATTTATTTAGACCGAAACCTATACCTATACCCCTAAAGTTATAACCTAAACTTAGGTAAGACCTGCCTATCTTAAACTGTTTTACCTTAGATAACTTATTAGTCATTACTTTTGCCTCCATACTTTATATCGCAGTCGCATGGTTCCATTTCTTCTGCGGCTTTACATGTCATTGGTTGTGCTTTATTACATTTACAGGTGAACCTGTGCCAAAAGGGTGTCCACACCCACTCATGAACATGGCTCATTAGTCTATCCTCTCTGCGTCAATTGGTGTCGGCGCTGTTGCTCTTGTGCCACACATAGCACACTCCATATCTAGGAAATACATATCTATATCTCCGCTATCGCTATCGAACATAACCTTTAGCGTCCATACATTACAACCACAAGGACATACTGAGGTTGGATTACCCCGTATATCCATAGCACTGCTGTAATCTTTAGGCTTCATATCATAGATACTCTTGTATCTCTTTGGTTTCATTAGTGATAACCTTTCTTCTGAAAGAATGACCAAGCATTACAAGGCGTGTCATATCTGTGATAGATATATTTAAGCCCTCTGTCAATCTGCTGTGTTGGTGGTGTCTTAGGGTCTAGCCCTAGCAACTGCGGAATACCGCCAGCATTCTTGCCCATTACTTTAATCTTATTAAATGCTTCAGGTCTCCAAGCACTTTCCTTGCCCCATAACTGAACGAGACATCTGTATTCTTTATAGTGCCAATCAAGTAATTGGTCTAAAGCATAGGCTTTACTATCTTCTACTGTCCACTTCTTCTCTTGCTCTTTACTAATATATTTATTGGCTGTATCTGTTATTGGAAAAGCAGAAACAAAGCCAAGCATGAAAGCAAGTGTGATAGATAATACAACTCTATATCTGTTTCTCATATCTTTCCTCTCTGTCGAACTTTATTCTATTTCTTACCTTATTAGCAAAGGTAATCTTCTTGCTTCTATCAAAGCCGACTATTGGCAATTCGCTAGCAACCATTCTTTCACCTGCCATGAGACCACCCCATACACCATGCTCTAAATTATCTTTACGCATACCTTCTTCTAAACATAAGTCTTTAACGCTACACATATCACATATCTTTAGTGCTTGTATAGTTCTAGTAATTAACCTTTCACTTTCTTTAATGGAAGGTCTACCCGATTTATTTTGTTCTACTTCATCAGAGAACCATAGGTCAGGGTCGTCGCTGTTGCGACATAATGCTTCGCTTATTAGTATATTATTATCTTCTTTACTGCCACGATTGACAGTATAGTAATGCCAAAATGATGCTTGACCCTTCTTCATATCTATCCTCTGCTATAAACGGGTGCGCATACTGCTTGTATGGTAGCATTCCGTAATTGTATAGCCCATGCTTGGGCTTCTTCTAAAGTCTTGAATAAACCATAGGATACCACGCCATCTTCGGTATCTGTTAATGTAATGTATCCTTCTAACCATGAGCCAGCAGGTTCATGATTAACTACGATATCTTGTGATGACATGGTATCCTTTCGGTTATTAGGTATTTATTAGGGTAGGAACACGACATCGACATATCCGTCAAGTCGTGAGTGGGTAGCAATAAGACCCTTCTTACCTGTTAAATGCTTGTATGTGCCGTCGCCTAGCGAAACCCATACAGACTTAGGCTTGAAGCGTGATTGTTCTGCCTTAGCCTTTACAATAGTTCCACGAGGGTAGAAGTTATTATCCATATCTAGTGGAAGTGATGTGAGTTCATCTACAATATCTTGTAGAGAGTAAGCGATACTTGTTAGGTAATCGCTATTGATTGTCGTTGATGACATATCATTACCTTTCATTGTCGTGTTATCTACCTAGCACCTTACTAGATAGGGGGTGAGCAGTTTAATGTCGTGCTCAGGACAATCCGCTAACCGCAATCAAGGGCTAGAAGGAATACTAGAAGTCAAGTGGTTCTTTGCTATACCACTTTCGTGAATACCAATTCTCATCTGATAGGTATCTGTTTATATACTCTTGCTCATTAACTATGGCGAACTTATCATCTTCATTATAGCATAGACAATCTGCCATAGTTATGCCACAATCGAAGCAACTCATACACATGTCGCAGTAGTATGGGTTATCTTCCATGTTCACATCTTCATCACACCAACCACACTTGGCTAGTATATCGGTGTCATCTTCCATGCTTGTGGTTATCTGCTTGTCGAGATAGTCATCATACCCATAGTAGTTAGTGTATGAAGTCGTGCGTGGTGTAGATATTGTGCGCTTGTGTGATTGGTTAGACCACCATACACCGCTGTCGTCCCATGTGCCTAGACTTTCGTTAATAATATACATGGTGTATTTAGCACTAGGGTCTAAGGTCATGATTGCTACCTTACTACCACTAGCCCAAGACGACACCATATCATATACATATTCGTCATCTAAAGCAGACGCACCGCCTAGTCGTGGCAGTAATTCTTCTGCCATAATTCTAGTATCGCTACGCTTATCACCCTTCGGGATATGAATATCTAACACACCATTGTGAGCGAGATAAGTCAAGTCGCTATCACCTACCCTAAATGGGTGGCAATTCTGTTCGTTCTTAACACCATGCGTAGCGTATCTAGCGTGCCACATAGCGTAGCCGTTAGGATATTGCTCACGCAATTCTAAGAACCGCTTGACCGACTTCTTCGCAGACATACTGCGTTCAGATATAATACCTTCGGGTGTCTGTATCGCAAAGCCGAAGCCATGCGGATTACTACACGCACCATTGTGTAAGTCATCTTTACTCGGTGTCGAGTTAGGATTACATACTACCAATAGACACATAACTACCCCCCTTACGCATTTATCATCTCTATATTCTTTAGATTTACATGAGATACTTTGGACATACGCTCATATAAATTAGGGTAGAAACCATTGTTAGTTTCTACATAGTCGTAGAACCAATCCCACTTTAG
>Ga0214917_10006778_pt1 | contig 11790 bp, 14 predicted proteins | sample LL_1208_BB_MetaG_FD_177983 | JGI IMG/M metagenome (GOLD analysis project Ga0214917, IMG submission 177983) | Freshwater microbial communities from Lake Lanier, Atlanta, Georgia, United States - LL_1208_BB | ecosystem: Environmental > Aquatic > Freshwater > Lake | place: USA: Georgia | collected...
TGGCCATCATCCAGGTTTGGTCCCGGTAATACCCCGACCTGAAATCCCCGTTCTGAAAGTATTTGGCCAAGGCAATTTGCGCTAATTCCTTGCCGTCCCCAAAAATACCAAACTTGGCTTTTCCAGTGAGTACCTCTTTGCGCCCGAGCAATGAAGCTTCTCTGGAAAGGCATGCCAACCGAAAATCGGCCAATACTTCTTGCTGAAATTTTAGAAAATTTATGGCGACAGAAGACGAAGATGACATAGAAAATTTTGTTGCAAATATAGCTAATTCCTTTCCTTTTCGACACGTGCATATTTCCGGAATTTTGCAATTTTGCAACATGAAGATTGAAATTTGTGCATCAACGGTGGAGGCGCTTGTAGGCGCGCAGACCTTGAAAGTAGATCGGGTAGAATTATGCAGTAATCTTGAACAAGGCGGGCTCACGCCCTCCAGTGGCTTCATTCGTATGGCCATGAATTTGGGGTTGAATACGCAGGTGTTGATTCGCCCGAGACCAGGGGGGTTTGTGTATCACCAGGATGAAATAGCACTGATTTTAAACGAGGTAGAATGGTTGTCTAACATGGGGGTCGATGGCATAGTTGTAGGATTAACTACTGAAGATTTGCGCTTGCACAGAAAGGTAATTCAGGAGATTAGAGAACGCTTTACCAAGGAAATCACCATCCACCGTGCCTTCGACGATTTGGTGGAATGGCGTCCGGAGTTGGAATGGCTGATAGATATAGGTGTCGATCGGGTATTATCCTCTGGATTGGCGACCTCCGCGGCCAATGGCATCCCCACGCTGTCGGAAATGGTGTCTCTTGCTGGTGGGAAAATAGAAATTATGGCGGGAGGAGGTATCAATTTGGCCAATGTGGAAGAAATCATGCGTAAGGTCAAGCCCGCCGCTGTACATTTTTCAGCCACCTTAAAAGTATCTGTTGACCCCAAGTCGTTGTTTTCTGAGAATCGCTTGATGTTCGATGCCAACAAAGCAAAGAAATTGGTCGAGTTGTGTCGAAATTTCAGCGAATAATTAGATTTTTATGCCAAATTGACAAAAATATCCAAAAAGATGGGAATGGAACTTCTTTTGACAAGCGAAGAAAAACATAAATAATGAGCAAGAAGGTTAAAGAAAAAGAGGAAAACCTAGATGAACAGGTAGCACCACTTCAGGGTGAAGCAACGCAAGATACACCACCGCTTTCCGAAACGGAACAACGTATTCAGGAATTAGAAGCGCAGGTAAAGGACCAAGAGGACAAATTCATGAGGTTATATGCTGAATTTGATAATTTTCGCAGAAGAAGCAGCCGTGAAAAGGTGGAGTTTATGTCCACTGCTGGTAAGGAAATTATCCTTTTGCTCTTGCCGGTCATCGATGATTTTGAAAGAGCTATTGCGAACAACAACCAAGTGGAAGATGTTGCCGCGCTCCGTGACGGTTTTAAATTGATCCAAACCAAGCTCAGTCAATTGTTAGAAACCCAAGGACTGAAAGCGATTGAAGCCCATCATCAACCTTTTGATTATGAGTTGCACGAAGCCATTGCCAACGTACCCGTGGAAGATGAATCCTTGAAAGGTAAAATTGTGGACCAAGTAGAAAAGGGCTATTACCTAAACGATAAAGTAATTCGCTACGCTAAAGTGGTGGTAGGACAGTAAATTCAATGAGTAAAAAACGAGATTATTACGAAGTATTAGGGGTTGCAAAGGATGCCTCTCAACAGGATATCAAAAGTGCCTACCGCAAATTGGCTTTGCAGTATCACCCTGACCGCAATCCAGATGATGCTACGGCTGAGGAAAAATTCAAAGAAGCTGCAGAGGCTTATGAAGTGCTGTCGGACGATAATAAAAAGGCACAGTACGACCGTTTTGGTCACGAAGGGATGAAGGGGAGCTTTGGCGGAGGCATGAACATGGATGATATTTTCTCCCAATTCGGTGATATTTTCGGAAGCGCCTTTGGTGGCAGCTTTGGTGGGTCAAGATCAAGTGGAAACCGTGTGGTGAAAGGCACCAACCTCAGGGTGAAAATGAAACTGACTTTGGAAGAAATCGCCTCAGGAGTCAAAAAGAAAATCAAAGTAAATAAAATGGTGCAAGCCGAGGGCGTGACTTTCAAAACTTGCACTTCCTGCCAAGGAACCGGAAAAATTACGCGTTTGACCCAGACTTTTCTTGGTGCAATGCAAACCCAATCGGCTTGCCACGTTTGCCAGGGGGCAGGGCAGGTCATTGACAAGAAACCCGCGGATACCGACGCCTACGGTTTGCGAAAACAAGAAGAAATAGTGGAAGTGGAAATCCCTGCAGGGGTAGAAGACGACATGCAATTGTCCCTTCGCGGCAAAGGGAACGCAGGTCCGTTCAACGGCGTAAATGGGGATTTAATTGTGGTGATCGAAGAGGTGGAACATGCCGATCTGAAACGCGAAAACGAGCACATTCATTACGAGGCGATAGTTACTATTAGCGATGCGATACTTGGTGCTTCTATTGAAATTCCCACCTTAAACGGAAAAGCCAAAATTAAAATAGATGCAGGAACGCAAAGCGGTAAGGTCCTGCGTTTAAAGGGAAAAGGTCTTCCGAACATCCAAGGCTATGGAACCGGAGATTTGATGGTGCATGTGCATGTGTTTACCCCCACAAATTTAAACAAAGAGGAGAGGGCTTGGTTCGAAAAGCAGGTGGATAACGAAAATTTCAAACCCAAGGATTCGGAGAAAGAAGGAGGCTTTTTTAAACGCATTCGCGACTACTTTTCATGATAAATTTTCTCGATTTGTGGACAAAAGGAAATTATTGCTCAAAAAATGTGGCTCAATCCTTAGCTCTTATAATCACCTTTTTTGTTTTAGGAAACCTGCCGCTTATCTTGGTGTTTTATTATAACGATATCGAGAAAATAAACAAAGCTTCAGAAATTATTGGTTTTCAACTGCTTTTTTTCTTAATGATGTTGCCATTCTGTTTTGTGCTTATTGCCTTAGCGATTGCCATTCGTAAAATCCATAACGCTTCATTTTTGGATTGGATTACGCAAAGGTCGCGCATATCCTTTCGTAGAATTGGTTTTTCTTTTCTCACATGGGGTTTGGTTTGCCTGATCTTGTTTGCTGTACAAACTTTGTTTTACCCGAGTTCTGTGCATTGGAATTTTACAGCAGGTCCTTTTATCAATGCCTTGCTTCTCTGTATTTGTTTTCTGCCTTTTCAAGTGCTTACAGAAGAACTTTTGTTCAGGTCATTTGCATTACAAGGTTTAAATACAAGGTTGAAATCTGCTCCCCTGGCTATCCTCATAAGTGGAATAATGTTCGGTGTCATGCATTTTGGAAATCCAGAAATTGAGCAATACGGACCTTTCTTTTTGTTGGTGTATATTTCCTTTGGTGTATTTTTATCTTTAGTCACGGCTTTAGATGGAGGTATTGAAATTGCATTTGGTTTTCATCTCGCTAACAATATGATATCAGGACTTCTAATTACTTCTAAGGAACAAGCATTGCAAATCCCTGCGCTTTTTTCTAGCAAATCCGGTAGTTTTGATGTAAAAAGTGCCTTGGGGTTTCTCATTGGTATGGGGGGCTTTTTTATGTTATCCTACTTCCGCTATGGTTGGAAATTTAAGTCCTTGAATCAAAAAAAATCTTAGTTTCGCTTTGATGATAGAAATTATTGGCGCTACAAAAGTTTTCCATCAAAAGATGGCTTTAGATTCGGTTTCCTTGAGCATAAACCCTGGGCAGGTATTTGGGTTAATTGGTCCGAACGGTGCAGGAAAAACCACCCTTATTCGCCTCTTGAATCAAATCATTTACCCTACGAAGGGGCAGATAAGAATTGCCAATATTTCGCTCAATGAAGCCCATGTGCGCTCCTTTGGATATTTACCAGAAGAACGGGGATTATATCGCGAGATGCGGGTGCTTGAACATTTGATCTTTTTGGGGCAATTGAGAGGAATGGCAAAAAACGAAGCAAAAGAAGCTTCAAGCCTATGGTTAGAAAAATTCGAAATTTCTGATTGGAAATACCGTAAAATCAGCAGTTTATCTAAAGGTATGGCGCAAAAAGTACAGTTTATTGGAACAGTTTTACACAATCCCGACATCATTATCCTTGATGAACCTTTGAGCGGTTTTGATCCCCTTAATGTGGATCTTATTATCAACGAGGTAAGGAATTTGAAAGCTGAGGACAAAACAGTAATTTATTCGACACACAATATGAACAGTGTGGACGAATTATGCGACGAGGTGGCGCTTTTGAACCATGGAAGGGTCGTAGCCCATGACAGTGTGATGAAGTTGCGATGGGCTTACAAATCTGGCAATTTTAAGGTTCGATTTCAAGGCAGTAAGGTATCCTTTGCACATGGTTTATGGACTTGGTTTGAGATGCTGTCATGCAAAGAATTGAACGATGGGGTGTTTGAGGCGGAAATCAAGAGCCGTGGTGCATATCAAATAAACCATGTGTTTGAGCGATTATCCGAGGCCGTACAGCTACAAAAAGTGGAAGAACAGCTCCCTGGTATGCACGATGTATTTATTAAATTGGTGAAGGATGAAAAATAGCCTTTTGCTGGCCTTTAGGGAGTTCAAGGAAAGAATGAGCAGCCGGTCGTTTAGGGCCATGCTTTTTGTGGGACCAATTTTGATTGTTGGCTTAATTTACCTGTTGATGGAATCTGGAAATCAAGGGGTGCGTTCCATGAAAGTACTTATTGCCGACCCTGCCAATTTAATGGACCGAAAAATTGTTTCTAACCCCACGGAGGCGGTCACTTATTATTTTTATGATGATTACATTGAACTCGAACCATTCAAGCAAAGCCCAAAATTTCAAGAATTCGATGCACTGATTGAAGTTAATGAAAAAGTGCTGATCAACAAAAAGGTGTTCCTTTTTTATAAAAATACACCAAGCGTGGCATTGAAGATGAAATTGAAGTTTGACTTGGAACGAAGGATTGAAGAAGTAATGATTGCACAATTTACTTCGCTTTCTGAGCAAGATTTCAGAAGAATCAAACAACCCTTGAATGTGGATTTTAGAAATGTTGATGACCCTTACAATCAATTCAATAATGAATTAGCTTGGGTCGGTTATTCATTGGGGTATATGATGATGTTTTTTATTGGGATATTTGGTACGAATATCACACGAAGTATTAACCGAGAGAAATCAAATCGAATTTCTGAGATTATTCTAGCTAGCGTGCGACCACAACAGTTGATGATGGGTAAAATCGTAGGGAATTGGTTGGCTTCGATGATTCAACTCTTGATATGGATTGCTATTGTTGGATTAGGGCTGTTTTTTCTTAAAGAACTTATCATTCCAGATTACTTTACTTCACATTACATGCAAGGGATGCAGATTTCCGGAAATCAAATGAAAGAGCTAGGCTTAGGCGCAGCAATGGAACACAATGAGCAAGTGAATCTGATTTATAATCGGATTAATTACGGATTTCTTTTACCTAATTTTATTCTCTTTTTTATAGGAACTTATTGGGTGTTCGCCTCACTTTTTACCATTTTTGGCGCCATGGGTAGTGATATTTCTGATGGTCAACAATTTGCTGTTCCGATTTGGCTACTATTGGGATTAAGTGTCTTTTCTGGCTACAACGCAGCCGCTTTTCCCGATTCAGGTTTTACGCAATTCTTTACCTACTTCCCTTGGACTTCAGGTATGGTGGCAATGGTGAAAATATCGATGGGGGTTACGGTGAGTGAATACCTGATGCTGCTTTTTGCCTTCTGCCTACAGATGATTATTGGTAGCTTTCTGGTAGGTTTTGCAGGAAGAATTTTCAAAAACGGCATCTTGTCCTTTGATCATAAATCCTCGTGGTCGCTTTTCTTTAGATGGTTAAAAAGAGAATAATTACACCATGATTTTGCGAAACGTCAAGTTAATCCTTGGTGCCATTACTTTCTTCGACTTGGGTACACAATGTTTCCACTTGTTTTGAATCCCACTACCCATGAGCAAAAGATCTCCATGATCCAATTCCAGACTTATTTTTTGGTTTCCTTTGTTTGATTTTAGTAGAAATTTTCGTCGCTCACCAAAGCTCAACGATGCAATGATTGGATCCTGACCAAGTTCCTTTTCGTTGTCCGCATGCCAACCGTTAGAATCCATTCCATTTCGATATACATTAACGAAAACGCAATTAAAGTTGTGCTGTGTTTTTTTCTCCACTTCGCGCTTTAGTTTTGCAATCAAAGGGCATAATGGAATAGCTTGAATCTCTTGATTTGAATAGGAATATCTGAGGTTTTTTTCTCCATAAAGTGCTTCCAATCGAGGTGTCTTATACGTTTTACCGAAAAGTTGTATCGTCCCTTGCACGGGTTCTGGACGTTGGATTAATGCGTTAAAGTATTTAGTGGCTTCCTCCGAAGATATAAATCCTCGCCACAAGGTTAAGTTGATCGGTAAATCGATTTCATTTACCCAGGAGTTTTCAAGAGGCATCATTTTTATTCTTAATTTTAGGCCGAATTAGTGGGGACATGAACGAGCTATTTAAGCAATTACATATAAACCAAGAGGTCTTTGTTGATGCGATTACACAATTAGCGATTAATGTTTTGCTTTTTGTTTTCATACTTTTTTTTGGTTTTTGGCTTTCAAAAAAGTTTTCTAAACTAATTACTTCCTTATTGAAACAACGCAAGGCGGAGGAAGGTTTAATCACTTTTCTGGCAAATTTTACTTCAATAATTTCTAAGGTCATTACTGTTTTTATAGCCATTTCGCAATTGGGTGTCGCCATGACGTCTTTCGTTACCATTCTCGGTGCTGCTGGTATTGCATTCGGTGTTGCCTTTGGGGGCATATTAGGAAATTTTGCAGGTGGTGTTCTCATCTTGGTGACAAAACCTTTTCGGTTATCCGACACGATTAGTGCGTTGAATACGACAGGTGAGGTTACGGAAATTCAAATGTTCAATACCTACGTTAAAACCGTTGATAATAAAATAACGATTCTTCCTAATGGTCCATTGGTCAACGGTGTGATTATCAATTTCACGAGAGAAGGAAAACGCCGTGTTGATATTCAAATACCCGTGGCATATTCAGGTAATCTTCCTGAATTAATTCAACGGATTAATGCCTTGTTGGCATCGCATCCTTTGGTATTAAAGGAAATTGATACTGCCATCTATTTCAGCGAATTTGACGCCCAATTTGGTAGGTTAAATATTAATTGTTGGGTAGAAACCGAGCATTATCTTCCTGTCCATCGTGAAATTTCAAATGCTGTATATTCATGGATCGACCCCATTCCGCAGATCAACTGATACAGCAATACCTTAACAACAATGCTTTTACACGGTTGTTGGGTTTTGAATTTTCGTTTTTAGAACCAGGTGTGGTTACCTATAGTTTAAACGTAAAGGCAGTGCATCTTGCCACACCAGGATTTATGCATGGGGGCGTTTCAGCCACATTGCTAGATGCTACCATGGGTGCAGGCGCTATGACGCTCGTAGCCGATGAAGGAATGGTGGTGTCCACCATCGAAATGCATATTAATTTCCTCAGGCCAAGTCTCATCGGGCAGCGCATTATGGCAAAATCGGAAGTAGTACGAAAGGGTCAAAACGTGATTTTTATGAAGGCCACGCTTTATGATGAAAATCATGTTAAATTAGCATTATCAAACGGAACTTTTTTTCCTTTCTCTGCCGTAAAAGCTGGTTATAAAATAAATTAAAATCATGCTAATAACAATTGTTCTTTTGCTTTTCACCGTGGTTTGTCTACCCATCTTATCATTTTATTTTGGTACCCCGTTAACAGCCCTTCAGGAACATATTCTTTACGACCAAATGCTTTGGATTGTATTAGGAGTGATAACCTATTGCTTTATTGTAGGCGAATTAAGCAAAAATAATTCTCAAGTGGATAAGCTCTGGAGTATTGTACCTATTTACTATGTTTGGCACATGGCTTTTATGGCAGGTCTGCCAGATAGGATGTTGCTGATGGCCATTTTGGTAAGCATTTGGGGTATTAGACTTACTTTTAATTTTGCCCGTCGAGGAGCCTATACATGGAAGTTTTGGGCAGGCGAAGAGGATTATCGTTGGGAAATATTAAGAAAGCGCCAAGGATTTTCGAACCGCTGGGTTTGGGCAACTTTCAATTTACTATTTATTTGTGGCTATCAAAACACGTTGATTTTTTTATTCACCGTACCTATACTCACCGCTACGACGAATACGCCATTGGTATTGTGGGATTTTATTTTAGCTGGAATATTTGTGCTTTGCGTTGTATTCGAATTTATTTCGGACCAACAACAATGGGATTTTCAAAAAGAAAAATATCATCGAATAGCCATGGGTTTACCTTTAGGTGAATATAGCCACGGCTTCGTGAAAAAAGGCCTCTGGGGGATCGTTCGTCATCCAAACTATGCCATGGAACAAGCCATTTGGATAGTCTTTTATGGGTTTTCTGTATTGGCAACTGGAGAGTGGGTAAATTGGTCTATGGCTGGTGCAGCTTTGCTTGTTATTCTATTTAAAGGTAGCTCTGACTTTTCTGAAAGTATTTCAGCAGAAAAATATCCTGACTATAAAAAATATCAGGAAACCGTACCGAGATTTATTCCGTTTTTGAAGTTTTCAAGGAAATAAGTTGCTGTTTAATGTATTCAAGCTGTGCTACGATGGATAGGATTTCTTGATTTTCCTTTTTCTTGTTTCTGTTATGGCTAAGGTACTGTTTTGCACCTTCTAACGTGTAACCTTTTATTTTCACTAAATCATAAACGACTCGGATCCGCTCGATTTCTTTTTGCGAATATAATCGGTTCCCTTTGAGGTTTTTTTTAGCTATTTCAAAGTTGAACTCTTTCTCCCAAAATCGCAACAAAGAGGCATTCACATGGAACATCTCAGCCACCTCGCCTATGGAATAGTAAAGTTTGGTCAATTTATCAATTTGTATTTCTCTCATTTAAAAATCATTAGCAAATTCAAAAATAGTTATAAATTCGTGCGTGCGACACCGTTTATTTTTCATTTTATTCTGTGCTTTGTTTTCAAGTTACGGATTAAGCCAAGTCAAGCAAGACACCAATAAACATCATAATGCGCCCCAAGATGTACCCATCCCAAACGATAAAGTTAAGTCAATTATTAATCTAGCAAAATCACTCATGGGGACCCCTTACCATTGGGGAGGCACAACACCTTCAGGATTTGATTGTTCGGGCTTTATCAATTACATATTCGGTAGGTTTGGTTTTACCTTGGTACGAACAAGTTATAGCCTCGCAGAACTAGGGGAAACGGTGTCGATATCAAATCTGCAACCGGGCGATTTATTGTTTTTTAGAGGAACTGGCGGATCTACGAGTGTAGGGCATGTCGGCATGGTCATCGAGGTTACTCCTGACGCTATTAATTTTATCCATGCCTCTACGAGCAAAGGTGTTACAATCAATAACTTTAAGACAAGTAAGTACTATATTTCTAGGTATGTGAAGGCTAAACGCTTGGATTACGGAAAGTCTAACCAACGAAAAAAAGAATGAAAGAACTTAATTTTGACAAGAAAACTTGGTTGTTCATTGTACTTGCTGGTCTGTTTATCACGAACGCAGTCACCGCCGAGTTAATCAGCAACAAATTGATTGAAATCCCTATTCATTTTCAGATTTTCGGCGTGAAAATTGGTCCACTGGTTACCGTAGTAGGTATTTTACCATGGCCCATTGTTTTTCTCCTCACCGATCTCATGAATGAATTTTATGGCGCTAAAATCGTGCGCCGTCTTTCTTGGATTACCGCAGGTTTAATTCTTTTTTGTTTTTTGATTCTTGCCATATCCCTGCAATTGCCTGCCGTTGAAATACCGAACAGTACTTTGGCCGACGACCGTTCCTACAGGTTGGTGTTTGGTCAAGCGCAAATGGTGATCGTGGGAAGTATTGCAGCCTTCCTTTTATCACAATTGCTTGATGCTTCTCTCTTTAAATGGATTAAATCAAAAACAGGGGACCGATTTATCTGGCTAAGGAGCACAGGCAGCACCCTTGTCTCCCAATTGGTGGATTCCTACGTGGTCCTATTTATTGGCTTTGTGCTCACAGGCGCCATGTCTTTTGAAAATTATTTGTGGATTGCGCCAACAAATTATATCTTGAAGTTGTTGATTAGCATTGGATTAACACCGCTTATTTATGTGGGCCATTACGCTGTCAAAAAATTGCTTGCGAAAAGTTAAAACCTGGTCTAGCGTTTTGCTTTTCCTTTCTCTTAATGCTTGTTCTTATTCTCAAAAAGATAATCCTATGACAAATTCCGACAATTTGGTTAAATACGGCGATAAAATGTTGCCAAAGAACGTATGCCAAGTAATTCAAGACGGGGGAACAGAGCGGCCTTTCACGGGAAAATACGTCTACCACAAGGAAAAAGGAACATATTGTTGTATCGGTTGTGATGCACCTCTGTTTTCCAGTTCTACCAAGTTCGAATCTGGTTCGGGATGGCCCAGTTTCTTCGATGTGATAAATTCCGGGGCAGTCAAGGAAGTAAAAGATCTTTCGCACGGTATGGAGCGAATTGAAATACGCTGTGCAAAATGCGATGCACATTTGGGACATGTTTTTGATGATGGCCCGAAGCCTACAGGGTTGCGTTATTGCTTGAACTCGGTAGCACTTGATTTTTTACCGGAAGGTTCGGTGGCTACTGAAGAGGCTACTTTTGGAGCTGGGTGTTTTTGGTGCGTCGAGACATGCTTCAAAGAATTGGAAGGCGTAGTGGATGTTTATCCTGGTTATGCAGGAGGTCATGTACTCAATCCCACCTATGAACAAGTATGTTCCGGTTCAACCGGCCATGCGGAGGTTGCCCGAATTGTCTTTGATCCCAAGAAAATATCCTACGACGCGTTGTTGGAACTTTTCTGGTGGATTCACGACCCAACGCAATTAAACCGTCAAGGAAACGATGTGGGGACACAATATCGAAGCGTGATTTTTTATCACAGTGAGGCACAGAAAAAAACTGCAGAGGAATACGTTCAAAAATTAACTGAAGAAAAGGTTTGGGACAAACCCATTGTTACGGAAATTACAAAAGTGAACAATTTTTATAAAGCAGAACAATACCACCAAGATTACTTTAACTTAAATCCGCAAAACCAATATTGCCAATTTGTGGTAAAGCCTAAAGTAGAGAAATTCCGTAAGGTTTTTAAGGAAAAGTTAAAACACTAACGTATCAGGGTTACGTGACCCATTTGCATTATTTTATCGTCGTTGTTGAGTGCCTTAAAAACAATTTTCCACGTATAAACGCCGTCGGGTGCTTTTCTACCACTTCGCCCTGTGGATCCATCCCAACCGAATTTAACATTATGGGTTTCATATACTAATTCTCCCCAGCGATCAAAAATATACATCACAAACTCGAAAGGATCATACCCTGAGTAAAATACGGGTTTGAAGGATTGATTGTGTTGGTCACCATCCGGTGTAAAGGTGTTGGGAACCCAAAAAACCACATCTTCTCCCGTACAATCTGGGAGAACATCCACCAGTACCGTATCTGAACTGAAGCATCCGGCGTTATTGGTTCCTGTTACGATTAACACATTGGTGCCCACAGGAGGCATATAGGACATACCATTCCCCACATTAACATTCCATACATACGAACTGGCTCCAGTAGCTTCCAATTGAATGGAATTTCCAAAACAAACGACTTTATCGTTTCCAGCATTTACCACAGGAC
>Ga0214917_10006779_pt1 | contig 11788 bp, 31 predicted proteins | sample LL_1208_BB_MetaG_FD_177983 | JGI IMG/M metagenome (GOLD analysis project Ga0214917, IMG submission 177983) | Freshwater microbial communities from Lake Lanier, Atlanta, Georgia, United States - LL_1208_BB | ecosystem: Environmental > Aquatic > Freshwater > Lake | place: USA: Georgia | collected...
ATACGCAAAATGATAACCTGCTCGGAAACCTTGCCACCTCATCTCATCATACTCAGAATCAGTTTCCAATTCAGGATATTGCCCCCACCAATCTTTGTATGCTTCTTCTACTGGTGATCTGCGCTTCTCCATTTCTTTGAGTAGTTCCAATTTTGCTTGAAGGACTTTGATTTCTCCTTCTGTTTTTTCAATTTCAGTCATTTTCAGTTCCTCCATAATACTTTTGTGCGTTGAGTGTGCGAAAAATTACGATTTGCTCAAAACATTCTCCAAGTGAGGAACACAAGAAGTCTGCCTCATCAATTCCATCTGGTCCATCCCAGATTGTTGCCGTGTATCCTTTGGTTGGATGTGGGGTATAAGTGATTTCAATTCTCATTCTTCATCATCCTAAATCGTAGTTCTGAATAATTCCAACAGGATGGGTCTTCTGGGTCAATAGGTTCTTGTTTTGGTTGAGAAGGAACAACAGGTTTATCAAAATATTCAAATAGTTTAGTCCCAACATAAGAACCAACAAGAGGAGCAAGAAAACAAAGTAGAGCAAATAGAGGGGTCATCAGTTCTTTGTGTATGAGACTATTATAAGGCATCTGGTGTTTGTGGAGTTGGTTGAAAGTCAGTCATAGTTTCTCAATTTCCTCACACAATTCTAACACATCAGCACAGGAAATCACACCAGGACTTTGTTGAAGTTGGTTGATTACCTCACGAAAAGCATCAGTAAGGTTTAGGGTAGGGTCGTGCTGTGGGTCATCATAATAAGCAGAAAATACTTTCTTTGCTTTTTCTTTCATATCAGTCATTTTGCCTCCAGTTTTTCTATTCTTTTATGAAGTTCTGTAAGAATATGAATAAGAGAACGATAATCAATACTTTCTACATCATCACCATTCTCCATATCAATATAATTTGTATAGAGAAGTTCTTGTGTAAGGTTTCTTTCAGTCATAATACATATCCTCCTCATATTTTACATAATCAGTTTGAAGATACTCAAAGAACTCACCACCAAACTCGTGGTCAGTCATAGTCCAACACCATTCATCAAAGATTTCTCTCACCCAATACCAACCAGCATAAAGTTTCTCAAAGACATTCATAGGACGATTGTAGAGTTTAGTCATTTTTCCTCACGAATGTATCAAGTTTATCATAGTGTTTTGTAATGTGTTGTATCTTGTATAATACATCATCAGGGCCATCACCAAACAGACAGGCAAGATTTTCTGCCTCTGCTTGAATGATAAGTTTGATTTGTCTAATGTCTTCTTCAGTCATTATCCTATAAAAAGATTTGTAGAAATGTCGTAAAAATATTGAGGTGGTTCTTCTGGTTTCTTTTTTGTTTCTGGTTGATAAGAACTTTGTGGTTTTGATTGAGTTTTTAGATACTCTTTCACTTCTTCCACACTCATATCATAAAGTTTTGGTTGTGACATTGCTTTTAGATAAGCATTTAGTTGCTCTTCGCACATTCCAAACAGTTTTGGTTGTTCAGTCATTTCAATACCTCATCAACATCAACATAATCATAATCATCAATACAAAGTTTGAACCTTACAAATTCGGTAAAATCCATAGCATCACACTCATAAACACAATACCCTCCGTTGTTATCACTTTGAACATAATTGGTGAAGTAATCATCAAACACAGTAAAGATTACTAATGCTCTTGCTTCTGCTGAAGATGAATGTGCTACGATTTTTGTTATACACTCAAACAAATTTTCACGAGTATAACTAAAGGGACTTGCTTCAGGATTTAATGTGTAATCAGACATTTGTTTTTCTTGGTTAATCATATTATACCAGAAAGGTCACCCGAAATCAAGTGTCCTTGTGCCAGTTCTTAAAGTGTCAGGGTCTTAAGAGTCTCATCTTGACTTGATTCCAAAAGACCCTTAAGAGCATCGTATTGAACTTGAGTCAGTTCAAGAGTTTGAGTCTTGTAGTTTGGATTTTCTGCAACCCAATAACGAACACGAAAATACTCATCAGTCGCAAGAAGATTTAGAGTTTCTACTGGTATATTTGGATTTTTTGCAACCCAACAACGAACACTAGAATTCTCATCAGTCGCAAGAACTTTTAGAGTTTCTACTGGTATATTTGGATTTCGTGCAACATCACAACGAACACCAGAATTTTCATCAGTCGCAAGAAGCTTTAGAGTTTCTGTTGGTATGTTTGGATTTCGTGCAACATAAGAACGAACACAAGAATCCTCATCAGTCGCAAGAACTTTTAGAGTTTCTGGTAGTGTGTTTGGATTATGTGCAACATAATAACGAACACAAGAATACTCATCAGTCGCAAGAAGATTTAGAGTTTCTGCTGTTATATTTGTATTTCGTGCTACCTCACAACGAACACCAGAATTCTTATCAGTCGCAAGAAGCTTTAGAGTTTCTGCTGGTATATTTGGATTTTGTGCAACCCCACTACGAACATAAAAATCCTTATCAGTCGCAAGAACCTTTAGAGTTTCTGTTGGTGTTTTTGGATTTAGTGCAACCGCATAACGAACACCAGAATTCTTATCAGTCGCAAGAAGCTTTAGAGTTTCTGCTGGTGTGTTTGGATTTCGTGCAACACAAGAACGAACACCAGAATTCTTATCAGTCGCAAGAACATTTAGAGTTTGAGTTTTATAGTTTGGATTTTTTGCAACCTTACAACGAACATCAGAATTCTTATCAGTCGCAAGAACATTTAGAGTTTCTGGTAGTGTGTTTGGATTTTGTGCAACATAACAACGAACACAAGAATCCTCATCAGTCGCAAAAACCTTTAGAGTTTCTGCTGGTGTATTTGGATTTTGTGCAACACAATAAGGAACATAAGAATTCTCATCAGTCGCAAGAACCTTTAGAAGTTCTGGTAGTGTGTTTGGATTTTGTGCTAGTTCACATTTTTTATCATAAGAAAGTGAAAGAACATCAGGTTCATTGACTTTCTTAAGAACCTTAAGGACGATTTCTGCAATTTGTTCTGGAGTGTAGTTCATCAGGTCTTTGTGTGTATAAGAGTATTATAAGGCATCACAGGGGGTTTTGGGAAGTCCTTGTGCCAGTTTGGGAAGTGGAACATAAAAATATTTTGATTGTTCGTCCATCATCTTGAAGACTTACCTGAACGGTAGAGCACTCATAACGAACAAACTCTCGTCCAGTATCATTACTGATGACTTCAACACGAGTTACACCTGGATAGTTTTTTAGAAAATCTCCGTTAGGCATTTGTATGTCTTCGGTCATTTGTGCTCCTCAAGTTGGTGTTGTAATTTTTTAATAAGTTTATCAAGTCCGTGAGTTGGTATATCATAGTCTTGAGTAGATTGTAGTTCTCCTTTGTAATATCCAAGAATATTAACAATTTCAGCAATATCTTTATGTTGTAGTTTGACTTCTACCTTTTCGTGTAAAAACTTTTCTTCTTTTTTGTCACGGGGCTTTGGTTTCTTTGATTTCTCATCACAATCAAGGCACCAAAATGAAAAACCTTGCTTGAATGATTTGACCACTTGAAAATGTTTTTTGTTCAGGGGTTTTTCTTTGTTACAGAAACTACAAGTTCTCTTCATAATTCTAACTCCTTCTCATACTCCCTATAATCCCACTTGAGATTGTGCGTGATACATTTGAAAGCCCCATCAAGAGTATCTGCACAGTCTTCAATTTCCCAACAATCATCCACGTTAATGGTATAATGCACCAAACCAGATGATCCATAATCCCTGATAGTTATTTCAGTCATTTGGTTTTCCTTGTTTCCTTATAAGTGCAAGATTTGAATTGTTCCCATTCACGATCACTAAAATTATCAGAGGCATAAGGAATACCGACTACTTTAGCACAATATCGTGCTACACTTTCGGGTATTGCATAGTTTTGTGTGGGAACTTGAAGCATTATAGTAGTAAGAAGTGAAATCATTGTTTGACAGGAAGTTCGGTTACAGGAGGAAGCACAGGAGGAGTAGGAAGCACAGGAGGAGTAGGAAGCACAGGAGGAGTAGGAAGCACAGGTTGTGGTACTGTTTGAGCTATGGGTGCTGGAAGATTTACTGGTTGTGGTGGTATAACTTGAGGTTCTTTTACTGTTACTTCCTCAAGTTTCTTTTCCAGTTCCATTACTTTTTGGTCTAATGGACTCAAAGGAACTTCTTTTTGTGTATCTGCAAGTTTCCAACCAGCAGTACCAGCAGCAAAGATACTTGTGAGTGCAGCAACAACCGAAATCGTTTTTGAAAAACTCATTTTTTACACTCCAGAATGTTAAGTTGGTCAGAAAAAAAATCAATGAGTTAATTCCAATTTATCAAATTACCCTCCAACATACATTAGCATTTCCTTTACGTGAGGATTGAATGTGAGAGAATGCAGCATAACTTAAGTCAAGGTCTGCGTGAGAATAAGGGCCACGATCATTTACACGAACAATTACTTGTTTACCGTTTTCTTGGTTTGTAACTCTAATCTTACTTCCCATAGGTAGGTAAGGATGAGCAGCAGTCCAACGATACGCACTAAACCTCTCTCCATTTGCAGTTATATGACCATGAAATCCGTCACTCATTCCATAGAATGTAGCAACCCCACACATAAGACCAGCAATAATCATAAGTTTTCATCATCAAAGGTGAAGTATTCATAAATGGCGCTCATCACACATTCTTCAATAGTCTCACAGATTACTTCTTCACTTGGGTCTTCATTATGTTTGAAGGCACGACGATAACCTCTGCGAGTTCCCTCATTGATTGCTTGTTCTAGTATAACACGGAATTTGGGTTTCATTCTGGTTCATCCTCCACAGGAAATAGGTTAGCATACTCTTCATCAGTCAGTGTGAGATACTGAACATCAGCATCTTTGTGTTCTTCGGAAAACATCAGTTGATAGTGAGCAAAAGCACTTGAACTGGTGCTACCATATTCTACAACACCATCAAGTAAGCAAAGGTAGTTTAGAGACATCGGTTTGTTTGTTTATAAAAGTATTATACCAGAAACGGCACCTGCTTTCAAGTGCCCCTGTGCCAGTTGTTCAAGTGTCCTCTGTTCTTCGTAAATCAAATAATCACAAAGATACTCAATATCTTTTGCACTCACATTACCAAGAAGTTTTGCATTTGGTTCCCAAGAACAAGCACAAATCCGTAGTTCCTCAGCAATTCTCTTGATATTCCCATAATCCTCATTCATCTCCAATCTCTTCATATTTTACATATGGTGCAGTTTCCCAGTCATTTTTCATGCTTTCAGTAATACTTTCAAAATCTTTATAATCATAAGACTTTGGTTGTCCTCGTATCATCTTACCATTTTCAAACCTAATTTTTTGTATCACAATTTTACCTGGAAGAGAGCAAAAGTCCATCCAGATTTGCGAATACTCCTCATAGTGTTTGATTAGATGTTTTGTAACTAACTCATAGTCAATCATTTTTTACAATCCAAGAAATAAGTGTATCGTGCTGACTGGTCAGGAGTATATCTCACAACATCACATCCTTTATAAGTATCCACCACCTCAAACTTTTGGTCTGGTGGTGATGGTTTTACATCCTCTCCCGGATGTATCACCATAAGCAGAGAAAGTAATCCCTGACCAACTATAACACCAAGTAGCACTGCGCGATAGTAATCAATTCGGGACATTAAATATCACCTCCAAAAGAACGATAAAGAGCATACCAGATTGAACCCAGTATAGCAACAAAAGACACAATAAACAAGGTTATTATAAGGCATCACAGGGGGTTTTAGGGTTCCCCTTGTGCCAGTTCTTAAAGTGATAGGGTCTTAAGAGTCTCATCTTGACTTGATTTCAGGAGAACCTTGAGAGCATCATATTGAACTTGAGTCAGTCCAAGAGTTTGAGTCTTGTAGTTTGGATTTTGTGCAACATAACAACGAACACAATAATCCTCATCAGTCGCAAGAACTTTTAGAGTTTCTGGTAGTGTATTTGGATTTAGTGCAACCTTACAACGAACACTAGAATCCTTATCAGTCTCAAGAAACTTTAGAGTTTCTACTGGTGTATTTGGATTTTTTGCAACATCATAACGAACATAAGGATCTTCATCAGTCGCAAGAACCTTTAGAGTTTCTGGTAGTGTGTTTGGATTTAGTGCAACCCCACAACGAACATAATAATTCTCATCAGTCGCAAGAACCTTTAGAGTTTCTGGTAGTGTATTTGGATTTTGTGCTAGTTCATATTTGTTATCATAAGAAAGTGAAAGAACATCAGGTTCATTGACTTCCTTAAGAACCTTAAGGACGATTTCTGCAATTTGTTCTGGAGTGTAGTTCATAAGAGGTTTCTGTGTATAAGAGTATTATAAGGCATCACAGGGGGTTTTGGGGTTCCCCTGTGCCAGTTCGTCAGATGTCTTTCTCATAGATTTCTTCACTATTTCTGATAGTTTTTCGGGAGTGACGGAACGAAGTGCTTCAGTTTCTTTTCTCAATCTTTCATTTTCTTTTTTAAGTTGATTAGTTCGTTCTATAATTTGTTTGGTTTCTTCTTTAATTCGTTTGGTTTCTTCTTTAAAACTATACAACCAATCAATCATCGTTTTCCCCCATTTCAGTCTTTTGTGTGTATGAGTGTATTGTACGGCATCTGGTGCCCCTGTAAAGTGTCCTTGTGCCGGTTTCTCCAGTGTTTTTGTGATGAGGACGAATACCCCAAAGAGTGAAACGACCTTTTTCTCCTGGATTTTTTTCCCAAAATCCAGTGTGTCCCCATAATTCATTCCAAGTGTTTTGCCATTGAATGTTTCCAATCCGACCACCGAAACTATCAAGGTCAATCATCGTTCTTCACCCATTTAGAATTGAAAAATACTTTCATCCAAAACCTCACCCAAGCATTAGGAACTTTACCTTCTTGTGGTGTCCAAGTGATAGGAGAAAATAAGGCATCACCACCAAACAAATAACAAGTCCAGTTGGATTGGTTTGGTTGGTTAATAAAAACTTTATCTTCAATTGAAATATTCACATAAGGAATTTCTGGTTGTTTTTCAATCATTTGTCTGGTTGATTATGAGTGTATTATAGGGCACTCACAGGGTCTGTGGTGAGGTCTTGTGCCAGTTTAGAAAGTGTCCTTATTTGGTGTAGTAAGTATCTTCTTCATACTTGACATAATCTGTGCAAATATGACAGAAGAAATCCCCACCACTATCTTCAGGATGCGTCATACAATACACCCACTCACTCCAACATTCACTAATGCACCACCACCACCCAACTTGGATTTTCTCAAAGAAGTTCATAGGACGATTGTAGAGTTTCGTCATTTTTCTTCCCGATTGCTAATAAAAACTTTGAGAGTTCTTCCGTCATCCTGAAAGGACAACTCTACCTTATTGTTGTCGTCCCAATTTACATAAGACCTTCCATCTTGGTCAATCACTTCTACACGGGTTACTTTATCAGTTGGGTAATCAGTCATTCTTCATCCTCCAAGGAAGCAATAAGTTTTACGATGTGATAGTATTCTTTGTAGTGCTCTGTATTATTCCATTCTTCATAGGCATCTTCTATTGTAAGGTAAATGACCTGATTGGTCTTATGTAAATCAGCATAGACTTTACCATCCTGTCTCTTTAGCATAATCACATAGAATTCAGTCATTTCGGTCCTTTGTGTGTATAAGATTAGTATAAGGCATCACAGGGGGTTTTGGGGTTCCCCTGTGCCAGTTTGGGGAGTGTCCTCAAATCCAAGTTATTACACTTGCCTTTGGATGTTCCTTACAAGCATCCAACACCTCTTCCACGAAGGGAACAAAGTCTTTGTAAGTTCCCCAACCATTAGAAGCATCAAACTGCTTATAATGTTCTGGATGAGATTTGAGTTTTAGAAGTCCTGCCTCAAGATGTGGAATAAGTTTGTCGGCAGTTGGATTTTCATAAAGGTCATCAGGATGCCACAGACACTTATAGATGCCTGCTTCTTCTGCCATCGTATTCAGGTTGTGAGTGATGTTTCCAGAATACAACTCAACTTTATAAGGTTCAGGTGCTCCCGTATCAACTTCAATTTCCAACGAAATATCAAGAGACATAATGTGTTTGTGTTCATAAGAGTATTATAAGGCATCTGGTGCCCCTGTGACAGTTTGTCGGGCGTCCTTATTTCCTTCCAAGTTTCCAATCATCACCTGGACATTCTATCATCATTTTACAATTTCCGCAACCATCATTCCACCATTTTCTGCCAAAATTGTATCCTCTTTTCCCAAACATTGGATGACTTTCACCTTTTTTCTTCTCACTCATATTTCTTCTGGATTCTTCTGAAAAAGTTTTACCTTTCTTTGCCTCACTTATTTTTCTTCTGGTTTCTTCTGATTGATTTTTCTTTGCCTCACTCATTTTTCTTCTGGTTTCTTCTGTAAGTATTTTATTTTTAGTTGCCACACTTATTTTTCTTCTGGTTTCATCACTTGGAATACATCCAGAAACTCCATCACCACCATCAGTTCTATTATAAAGAATACCAGTTCCTAAATCTATTCGACCAAAAACATCAATCATATAGATTTCGTGCTTAAATGCTTCTTCTTCTGTTAAATTTTGTTTGAGATATATTATTCTACTTTTATCTTTTGGTGGGGCAAACGCTCTACTGCCCTTTTTATACAATCTATTTCCTTTACCTTTACCAATATAATAAGGAGTTTTGTCTTCACGCAAATATGCGTAAGTGTAGTAATGCATTTCTATTCTATTGGTACTGCATTAGTATTTATAATAGAAAAGGTGCCCGAAAGCACCTAATCTGTCCGTAGAGAATTGCAGTACCAACAGACAACTTATTTATGTATCAGGCCAGGAAGTATCGACTTCAAAATTTGGGTCAAATTCCAAATTTAAATCTGCAGTATTATATTCATTATAATACCCTCTGGGATTACAAATCACTCTACAACCACCAATCATATAATCCATACTTTCGTGGGTGTGTCCGTGTGAGAAGTATTTGATTTGAGGATTATCCAAAATCAAATCATCTAAATGACTCGCATAAGCACCATTCGCAATACCAGAATTTCTGTACTTTGGATGAACTGATTGGTATGATGGTGCGTGATGAGTAAGAACCCACACTTTTTGATTTTTAAAAGTCGGTAGAGTATCTAAAAGAAACTTTTTGGATTTCTTATGAAACTTAAGAGTATCATCAGGATTTAACTTACGATAGTTAGAACCAATACGAATGGTTTTATAGTCGTTTAAAAATCTGGAAGCTTCCATCATCTCCAGAGCATTCTCATTACGAAAATCAGTCCATAGAGTTGCTCCAAGAAATACCCAGTCTTGAATTTTTACCACACTATTTTCCATCAGGTGAATACCCTCTGGAAGATTTTCTTTGAGAACATCCCAAGTTCCTTCGTAGTTATATCCATATGCCTCGTGGTTTCCTGCAAGATACAGAACCCAATCAAAGTTATCGGCACACTTTTTTAAAAAATCATTATAAACTTTCTTAAGATTACCATTCTTCTTAAAGTGACGAGCACAGAGAATATCACCACCCAATATTAATACGTCCCCCTCACCAAGGTCAGGAACTCCTTGACCGTGTTCGCACGTCTCGAGGTGTAAATCTGAAATTACGCACACTCTCATTTTAACGTCCTTTATGTGTGAAACTATTATAGCATAAAAAAATCCACATAGAGAGGTCACTGTGCCAGTTTAAAAAGTGTTATATCACTCTTTTTCTTTTATGAGTGTCTATACCTCTTTTATTTTGATATCTGGAAAGTGCTCCAGCAGTTGTAATGAATTCAGTTTCAGTACACATCCATTTTTGTGAGTTTGCTTTTTTACTATTTTCACTTAACTGTTCTGATGTTAATGAAAATATTCCAGCACCTTTTTCTTTACATATTAAAGCATTTTTTCTACCATTCTCACTTCGTTGTTCTGGAGTTTGTCCAAATATTCCACGACTTTCTTTTTTATTTTTTAATCCAAGTTTTTTCATTTTTTCTCTACCTTCTTCAGTTAAGGTAGAACCATTTTTTATTCTTGAATCTCCAATTTTTCTTCTGGTCTCTTCTGATGGATTTTTCTTCGCATTACTAATATTTTTTTTATTTTCTTCACTTGGAACCCAACCACTAGTTCCATCACCACCATTAGTCATATTATAAAGAATACCAGTTCCTAAATCTTTTCTACCAAACACATCAATCATATAGATTTCGTGTCTAAATGCCTCGTCTTCAGTAAGATTTTGTTTGAGATATATTATTCTACTTTTATCTTTTGGTGGTTTTATTCTTTTATTTGTAGAATAAATCCTATCTCCAGTTCCTTTACCAATATAATAAGGAGTTTTATCTTCTCTCAAATATGCGTAAGTGTAGTATTTTTCCATTAAAGTCTGGGGAATGACTATTACTATTTATAATACAAATGTGGGACTTACGCAACATATATCTCCCCAGACTTCTGTTGCTGCCCACTAACTACTTTGATTTTCATCATCACGAGGGCTTATAGAGTTAATAAAATAGTTAAACACTAATGATATAGAAGAAAGACACAACCAAACTACAATAAAAGTAACCATAAAGTCCCACAGGTGGTTTGATATTCATAAGAGTATTATACCACAGTATTTACATTTTTGGAGAGTAAGACATTTTTATATTTCCAGAATATCCTCGTTGAGTATGAATTGCTCCAAGTTGAAATCCCAATTGTGGCCATGGTTTTGTTGGAGTCGAAACACAATAAATCTCCTTAATCGCAAAGTTATTCTCCCTCATATCACGTATTCTTTTTTTTGTCGTATAATGATTGATCGTAGTCAAATACACAATATTATCAGATATTTTCATCCCATGTTCAAGAAATTTCTGCATTTTAGACCACGGTGGATTTGTGATAATCCAATCTACTTTTAGGTTATATATTAGAAAATCTTTACCTTCACCAAGTTCACACCAGTCTTTAGTCTCGGTATTAAAATTATCATAAAATGCTCCCTCACCTCTACAGGGATCCAATATCAATCCTGATGGAGAAAAATGTTCTATGATTTCTTTTGCCAGATATTCTGGCGTCATTACCACATCTTTCTCTGGACTATTTGTTGGTGGGCAGAATGCTCTCATTTGTTAAATGTTCTCTTTTTGGATTGAATAATAATATTAATATCTTTTTTTATATAGGGTATACCACTTAATAGCATTTCTTTAAGTTTAAAAGAACATTGAACTCTTCTTTGATTTTTACTATCAACTTTTGGGTTTATTTTCATTAGTGATTTTTTACATTGAATTTGTTCTTTGAGAATATTTCTTTCTTTAAGAGTATTTTTTTGTCCCTCTTTACCGGGAGGAATTGCCCTTACAAAATTAACAAATCGCACAATTTGTTCATAAGTCATGTCTCCCCAAAGTTTAGTACTATCATCAGAAGTAATAAAAAATTCATATTGAGTGTGAAAAATTTTATTTTCACCTTTTTGATTGTAACATCCAACGATTAAAATATACTCTTTCTCCTCCATTCTTTTAAGTATATCAGCACATTCTACTGTCATTTTACCAGTTGTTTTGATACTATAATCGGATTTCGTAATAATACCTTTCACCAAATCAAATGAAGAAGTATATCCATTTGGTTTTAGTTTGTCATATTCGTTTTTTGACATACCGGTAAACTCTCTAATTATAATATCTTCAAAAACATTTCCATGTGCTTGAACTTCTGTCACTTCGTTTTGTTCGTATGAAGTCA
>Ga0214917_10006780_pt1 | contig 11788 bp, 7 predicted proteins | sample LL_1208_BB_MetaG_FD_177983 | JGI IMG/M metagenome (GOLD analysis project Ga0214917, IMG submission 177983) | Freshwater microbial communities from Lake Lanier, Atlanta, Georgia, United States - LL_1208_BB | ecosystem: Environmental > Aquatic > Freshwater > Lake | place: USA: Georgia | collected...
TGGCATTTTTTACCATTTTTGTATGTTGTTCTTGAATTTTTACGTAAGAAGTGGGTCTTGAAGCTTCTTCAATCCTAACAAGCAGGCTGCTGATAAAACGTGAAAGGTAGTAATTGGAAGATAAGCTTACAAAAGCAAAAGCAATTTTCGCTCCCACTTTTGCAAAGTATGAAATATCCAATCTATCTATTTCACGAAAGAATCTTTTTCGAACATTCACCAGATAATGTTCATTTCTTTCGCAGCTACTTATCACTCTAGAGATTACTCCCTCGGGAATTAATCGATTGCATGAAAATTGATTGGCCGCCTGCATAGCGACCATGCATGAGATATTAGAGACTAACCTTTCCTGCAAAGCAGGTATAGCTGCCGCGTAGTCAAAGGGAAATGGTTCATGATTTAAAGGTGTAGCGCTAATATTTTGTAATAAGATGTTTTTTATGCAAATTTTTTGAGCCGGTTCTTCACGGATAGGAATTTCAAAAATGCCATTAAAATGTAGTTGAATGAGTTGTCTCACATCAGTGTCTTCAAGATCGCTCCCATTCATAATATGAGTAAGCCGTTTTCGCAGACTATTAAAATCGCCTGTCCCACTTTTTACTCTTTCTATTTCTGCAATCATGTCGTTAATTTGATTTGCTAAAGCTTCGTTGGGAATGTCCTTGGCTGCTTGGGCAAGAATAAAAGCAATACCACTTAATACCCAAGAAGTAGCCTGAGTACGTACTCCTTGATGTATCCATGTCCCTGCTTTAAGAAGTAGCACATCAAAAGATGACTTATTCGGGCTCGTTTCTGAATCAGACAGGAGTGAGCTATTGCTGTGCTGCGGGGTAAAAAGAAGGGGATTTTCTAAAGCGGCTACACTACTTGTTTCACTAAGAGAAATGTGCTCATCTTGAGAGCTTTCCAATTCGTGTATCCGTTGCTCTAAGGAGGGTGCATTTCCCTCAGAAGCCAGGCTAGGTATTCTTCTTTGCGTTAAAGCTATAGGATGTCTGGGAACCGATGGACCACTAAGCCCCTCCAGCATACCTGTCCCATAGTTTCTTATAGATGATCCGACTATTTTTCCAATATTTTGAAAAGTTGAGCTCCCTTCTTGCTGACTGGCTATAGGAAATCCATCCAGTAAGCCTTTTTTAAAAGAAAAAAGAATTTTACCGATTTGCTTACCACCAGAGTATGCTGTTGCTTCAGCTAAATAACCCACTCCACCGGCACAGCGTAGAGGGATATTTATAAAAATATATAGAAGAGCACCCCAATTAAGTGCAGCAAGACCCCAGCATAGGTGGGAAGGACTTGGTGCATTGGTTTGCTCCTGATCCAAAGAAGCTGAAGAGCCAAGGGGGGGAGCGGAATCTTGTGCATTAGATGTTAATATAGGTTCTCCATGATCGGTGGAAACAGAAGGGATAGCGCTTATGGGGCTTCGAATCGGGGATACGCTCATTGGCTCACTCCACAAAAGGTAAGTTTTTCAAAAGGTAAACAGAAAATTATGATGAGAATAGGGTGAAAATGTAAAGAAAACCTTTTTCAAATAATATTGATTAGTTATTTAATTCGATTCGATTATTTCGATATTTACTTTAGATTAATTGTATTTAATAATAACTTAATTATTTGATGTTTAATTTAAAATATAGTTTATGTTGAAAAAATACTTTGTTATAAGGTTTAATAGAAGGCCGAAAGACATATATTTTTTAAAAAAGAGGTCTCATAATGAAAAAATTTCTTTGTTATTTTCTGGGTATTGCATCGCTAGTAGGTGCTCAGGCTACATCTGCTGCTGTAGCAGCAAATACTCAAGTAGCGCAGCTTGAAACATCAAGAGATTCTTTGAGGGAATCTGTTAGCAAGCAATTTCAAGAGTTTGTCAAGGGAAGTAAAGAAATGATGAATCAATATGATGGATTTATCAATACCCTTAACAAGGCAATAAAAGAAGATAAAGGGTTAAAAGCAAAAGATTTAGATCGTATTCTGGATGCCGCATGTTTTGCAGCTGAGTGTCATCAACATCAAACTAGAAAAAATGCTAAGCAAACTCCCTATGTAAGTCATCCAATTGCGGTTGCTGAATCTGTAGTTTCCATTGGAAAAGTCTATGATGCGGATGTGATTATCGCCGCCTTACTCCATGAAACTATTGACGATACCCATGCAACTTTTTCTGAAATTCGTGAGCGGTTTGGAACTAAGGTTGAATCAATCGTTAGAGAAGTTACTGAAGATAAATCGTTATCTTCCATAAAAAGAAAAAAAATACAAATTATTCAAGCTCCAACAAGATCTGAAGGAGCATCTGTGGTTCAAATGGCCGATCAGCTATTTAATTTGAATAACCTTCTTTATGATGCACCTACAGATTGGCCAAGAGAGAGAATAGATCAATATTTTCAATGGTCTCAATCAGTGGTTGATAACCTGCCTGAAGCCAGTAAATCTCTAAAGGATGAATTACACAGAGTGATCAAAGAATACTGGAAAAAACAAGCCTAGCTTAAGTGATTTTCCAAGAAATATTCAGAGGCCCTAGCTAAAAAATGCTAGGGCCTTACTATTAGTGGCAAGTAAAGCTTATTTGATCATTACCCCTCGACTTCACAAGATGTAACCGAACGGTTGTGTTAGAGCGAATTTCTTTTTTGAGTAATCCACTTGAGAGTTTATTGACTACCTCTTGCTGGATTAATCTCTTTAAGGGACGAGCTCCAAAAAAGGGATCATATCCTTGCTCTGAAAGGAAATGGATCACTTCTTTATCCCAAGCTAAATCTATTTTTTTATCCTTGAGTCGCTCTTCTACTTTTTTCAATTGCAAAAAAGAGATTTTTTCCATGTCTTTTTGCTGAAGAGGTAAAAAAGGTAGAATCTCATCTAATCGATTCAAAAATTCCGGTCTAAAGTGTGTTTTAAGGATAGGTTCGACAATATTTAAAACAGCTTCTTTACTCCAATCAGAAGATTTAGAGCGGATCTTTTCTAAAATATTCTCCGACCCTAAATTAGAAGTCATTATAAAAAGAGCATGTCTACAGTTTACCAATCGTCCTTTGCTATCAGTTAAGCGCCCATCATCAAATATTTGTAACAGTATATTAAAGACATCAGAATGTGCTTTTTCTACCTCATCAAATAAAACGACGCTATACGGTTTTCTTCGAATCGCTTCTGTAAGCTGTCCCCCTTCTTCAAAACCCACATATCCAGGAGGAGATCCAATCAGCTTTGAGACTGCATGCTTTTCCATGTATTCTGACATATCCACACGGATCATAGAGTCTTCTTGATTGAAGAGTTCTGAAGCAAGGGCTTTTGCTAGTTCTGTTTTTCCAACGCCTGTAGGGCCTACAAATAAAAATACTCCTAAAGGTCTAGCAGGGTCACTCAGCCCAGCTCTTGACCTTCTTACCGCCTCACTTATCGCCCGCACAGCCAAAGTTTGTCCCACAACCCTAGCTTCGATATTAGCTTCTAGGTGCAATAATTTTTCAGATTCTGCTTCAAGCATTTTTTGAACGGGAATACCAGTCCATTTCGAGACTATTTGTCCAATGAGCTCGGCATCTACATCCTCTTGAAGTAGGCGATGGGGGAGTTGCTCTAGCATTTTATTGGCTTTTTGTAATTCTTCTTTCTTTTTTGGAATATCGCTGTAGCGCAACTGGGCTACTTTATGATAATCAGAAGCTCTTTCAGCTTCTTCTTCTAAAAATTTAAGCTGTTCTAACTGATTTTTTTTGTCCTTTACCTCTTCTATCCACTGTTTTTCTTGGTGCCAGCGCTCTTTGAATAGAAAAAGATCTTCTTTGGTTTGCGCTATTTGTGATTGCAATTTTTCATATTCTGACTTTGATAAATCGGAGTTTTCCCTTTTTAAGGCTTCTTGCTTCACAATAAGCATGCTTAACTCACGCTCTTTTTTATCTATTGGTAAGGGACAGCTACCAATCTGCATGCGGATCATACTTGCAGCTTCATCTATGAGATCTATTGCTTTGTCTGGGAGTTGCCGATCTGAAATATACCTACTAGATAAAAAAACAGCAGCGTGAAGTGCACTCTCATCGATTCTTACTCCGTGAAAAATTTCATAGCGCTCTTTGAGCCCCCTAAGAATAGATATAGCATCTTCTAAGCTAGGTTCAGTAACGAGTACAGGTTGAAATCTTCTTTCTAGGGCAGGATCTTTTTCGATATATTTTTTATATTCATTCGGTGTGGTAGCTCCAATGCAATGAAGTAGGCCTCTTGCAAGCGCCGGCTTCAGTAAATTGGCAGCATCCATGGCACCCTCACTGGCTCCAGCTCCTACTAAGGTGTGCACTTCATCGATAAATAATAAAAGCTCTCCTTCACTTTTTTCGATCTCTTGCAAAATCCCTTTGAGTCTTTCTTCAAATTCACCTCGATATTTTGTGCCAGCGATCAATTGTCCCATGTCCAACACATAAAGCTGTTTACCTTTTAGAGAGTCAGGGACATCTCCATGATAAATACGTATAGCTAATCCTTCAGCTATGGCAGTTTTACCGACACCCGGCTCGCCTATAAGGATAGGATTATTTTTGGTTCTTCGACTAAGAACTTGCATCGTTCGTCGAATTTCCTCATCTCTGCCAATCACTGGATCTAGCTTACCCTCTTTCGCAAAAGCTGAAAGATTCTTGCAATATTTTTCTAAGGCTTGAAAGCTTGATTCCGCTGTGGGTGAATCCATACGATTTCCTCCTCGAATTTTAAAAATCTGACTTTCTATTTTCGACAATTCTATGCCAGCTTGTTTTTTAAATGAGGCAAAAGGATCTATAGCATCTTCCCAAAATACATAAAATAAGTGATCGATACCGATGTAAGTATCTTTCCATTGTTTGCGTAGAGTGTCTGCTTGCATAATTATCTTTTGTAAAGAAGCTGCAAGACTTGGCTCTAAAGGGGTTCCTGTAAATTTTGGGGATTTAGCAATTTGTTGTTTTAACTCTGTTATCAATAATTCATTAGAAAGTTCCAAAGATCGACAAAGCGTTTGAAAATATCCTTTAGGATCTTCAAGCAAGGCTAGTAAAAGATGATTGCTGGATACTTCCGTGTGATGATCTTTTCGGGCAATTTCAAAAGCACGTTGCAAAGCAAACGAGACTGCTTCGGAAAATAGCGGGGTCATGAAAATACCTCTCAGTGCTTTAGTAGCTCTTATTATATTATTCCTAAACAAGGGGGCTTGTCAATAGATCGTGAGCATTAATGAGATCTTGACAAAAGATATTTTTTGTTTAAGGTATAACCTTGGAACTATCTAGTTAGGAGGATGAAATTTGATTAAACGTTTACTACTTTTAGCTTGCACATCTTTGTGTTTGAGTTATGGCTTTCTTGAAGCAAAGACTGTAAACTTTACCATACTATCTTTTAACGATGTGTATGAAGTGGTCCCAGATAAAGATGGAAGAGGTGGATTTGCTTCCATGCAAACCCTTTTGCAGCAGGAACGGGAGAAATCACAATACCATGTAACTACAGTCAATGGGGATTTTTTATCGCCGTGTCTACTTTCCATTTTTGACAAAGGGGCTCATAGAATTGAACTATTCAATATGCTTGGGGTGGATATGGTAGTTCTTGGGAATCATGAATTTGATTTTGGCCCAGAAGTGGTAAAACAAAGAATAGCAGAATCTCAATTTCCATGGCTTACCGCTAATGCCTTCGGTGTAGACGGAAAATATTTTACCGGGCAGAAACAAACTTACCTAGTAGACGTAGAGGGTATAAAAATAGGGTTTTTTGGTCTGATTACTGTAGAAACACCAGAATTGTCTTCTACAGATAAAAAGGTCTGTTTTTCTCCGCTAGCATTTACTGCAAAAAAAATGATTGAAGAGCTTAAAGAGCAAGGGGCTGATGTGATTGTTGCCCTCACTCACCTTCTAATGCATGAGGATAGGCAACTTGCTAAAGAGGTTCCTGAAATTGATGTGATTTTAGGGGGGCACGATCATGATCCAATTACGTGGTATGATGATACTACCTTCATACATAAATCGGGGCAAAATGCCTATTATTTAGCTCGTATAGACCTCACTATCGAAAAAGAGGAGCAAACAGGAAAGACTAAAGTTTTTCCCTCATGGAATGTCATTTTAAATAAAGGGATACTACCAGATCCCACTGTGGCAAGCGTTGTAGATAAATTCATAGAAAAATTAGATCTAATGACCTCAGAGACCTTAGCAAAAACCAGTGTCGAAATAAATACTTTGTACTCTTTGGTCAGAACAGAAGAATGTATCATAGGCAATCTTGTTGCGGATGCGATTCGCTATGCTACTGACGCTGATATAGCAATTATTTCCGGCGGAATTATTAGGGGAAATAAAATATATCAGCCTGGAGCCACTATTACTATGAAAGATCTTTATTCTGAAATGCCTTTTGGCAACACTAATGTGGTGGTTGAAGTTCCTGGATCAGTGATAAAAAATGCCTTAGAAAACGGAGTTTCACAATATGAGGGTAAAGCTGGCAGATTTCCTCAGGTCTCAGGGCTTAAGTTTGTATTTGACCCAAATAAGCCTGTAGGGTCAAGAATTCAGCAAGTAGATGTGGGTGAAGAGCCCTTAGATAATGCGCGCCTCTACAAAGTAGCTACCGTTGATTATATGTTCAATGGTGGGGATGGATATAACATGTTTAAAGGGGGAAAGCTTATTTTGAGTCCTAAAAGAGAAATGAGCACAGTATCCTCTCTTGCAGAATGGCTTCGAATCACAGGAGATATACAATACTCTAAGGAAGGGCGTATTGAAATATCATCTTCTCAAAAAACTTTAGATGAATTAGTAGGTCTTCCTAATTAAAAAAAGCTAGGCCTCCATTATTTTTGTGGAGGCGTGCTTTGCTGCTGGGGAGAAGGTGCTGTCATCGGTTGCGCTGGTTTAGATAAGTCGGTTGGAGGTGCTGAAGGGGGGATTTGTCCGGGCACTATCTGTTTGGCTCTGACACTTTGATTAGAATATAAATTAGTTAATATAAAAGGGTAGTTAGTATCGGTTCCTTGGCGCAGAGTGATGGGCGCTGGAGATAACCATAAACTGGTGATACCCACGTCTTGAGGTTGAATTTGCCAGCGGGTAGAGTCGCTTAATACAAGCTGCTGCCCCCCTTGAAGATTCATAGAAATTGAAAGCTGCCCCACTGCATCTGTAGTTCCAAAAGAGTATTGGGTCATCGGTGGATTTGGTTGCAGACTAAGCTCTTCTTGAAGGCTGGGGCTTTGAGATTTTGGAACATAATTTTCATCAATCCATGCTGCAAGAGCCAGTCTTTGTTTTTTAGATAAATTCACAACACCAGTTTGCTGTTTTTCTTGAAGAGTCATTTGACTTTCCAGATCAGTAGCTGCGGAAAGGATACTTGACGCTCCTATAAAACATACACAGCTCAAAAATAAAATTTTGTAAGACATAACGACCTAAGATGAAAATATTTCCTTTTTCTTTTTAGGGGAGAACTCCTTTTTTTAAAAGGATAATTTTTTTTTGGAATAAAAAATTAAAGAGGACATGGTGATACTCTTTGCAGAGAAGATTTTAAGCTTTTTAGTGCTTTAGGTTGATGATGAGATTGAAAGAGAATATGCTCTGTACTACGAAAATAAATCCATGCGCTTACATAATCTAGTCTTTGTAAACATATTATAGATAAGTAATATTCAACAATGGGATTGGAGGGATCTAATTGATGGTATTTCAAAAGGATATTATAAGCTTCTTGAGAGCGGCCAAGCTGAAGATAGGTGACTGCCAATTGCATCAATCCAGCACGAAACTTTGGATATTTTTCCAACATAGTCTTAAGTTCATTTTGCTTCTTAAGGATAGATTCTCTTGTTTCGTTTACAGGCATAAAGATCATTTTAATCGCCTCGACACTGCACCTACCACTTAAATAGTCTTCAGGAATCGTCTCCTTACCGATAGAGCCCTCAAAGGTAATAGAGTTTAGTGGTTTCAAAAGAGAAGTTCCCTCTTTTTTTTTCCCTAAAAATAGGTAGTGAATTCCTAACAGAAGTTTGAAAAAGGGATCGTTAGGTACAAACTCAATAGCAGTCTCATATAGTTGTACTGCAGTGGCAAAGTCTTGACGACCACTCATCACGGAGGCTTGGTTAAAAAATGCTAATCCAACGACTTCTTTCATGGTACGCTTCTGAAGGTACTGCGTATTTATCCCCAGATACGTTTCCGTGGGCATGTGAATCCCGCGGGCTGTTGTTTCTATGTTTAAGATTTTATGGCCATCATTAAGACGTAAATAAATATGACCCGGAGGAGTAATGATTTCCAGTTCTAGCCCAAGTCTTTGCGCGATACATAAATATAAAATAGATACTCCAAGGCAAACACCCAGCCGGCTGTCAATCACTGAGGGTAAAAAGGTGTAAAGATCCACATCTTTTGCATAGATAGAATGAGGAGGAAATCTAAATCTCATCTGTCTAAAAATAAATTCATTGATCTGTTCAATCATCTCATCCGCTGTAGGATTTTTTGGCAATTTAGCAGAAATTTGTAGAGCCATTAAATCTAAACTAGCTTCATATTGACGGATTTTTTTTTCTTTATCAGCCTCTTTATCAAATTGATAAATCAGCAAAGCTCTACCCAGATCGATTTCATCTTCAGATAATTTAAGCACCTCTTCTTTAGACCAAGATTTGATTCCCTCAAGGGTTCGGTTATGAAGTCTTTTCGCTGCTTTTTCTAATATCGCTAGCTGCTCTTCACTCATATTCACGGGAAGCTCACCAGACTGTTTGTTCACAAGCCCGATTAAAGAATAAACATCCAGTGTGGGAAGATGGAGTTGACCCGAAAGAGGCTCATCTTCTCCGCACAAAAGAAACCAAGCTGTTTTTAATGCCGCTTTTCCTTCTTCAGTATCTGGGTAAAGTTCATAAAAAGCTAAATGTTGCAGAATGGAATTCGGTTCTAAAGATCGATACACAGATTGCTCATGAGACGGGGGAGTAATCAGCTTTTTTTTTTCTTTTCTACCCGCTATGGAGTAAGGAGTGTATAAAGAGCTAAAAAAAACACTGAGGATCAGTAACTTTTTCATCAATACTTCAAGATCTCTGTCATGAGTTTGAGCATACCTGAGTCAAGATTTTCTTGTATAGGGATTATCACAGGGTTCCCGCTGAAGGGAACCCTATTAAAGCTACACTTCGTCTGGTAGAGGTGAGAAAGTAAATTTATCTTGTAGATCTATTGCCAAAGCAGTAGCGTGATCCATTAATTGTGGACATTGACGGTTAAATTCATCAGCTATTCTTTTTAATGCATCATTGACAGTGACTCCGAGTACACCAGCTCCAATCCAGGCAACCGGGCCTACTAAAAAAGAAATAAAATTAGCAATAGGCATCCAGAGGGGGCTAATGAGTATACTTGCTAAAATAAAGGCGGCTAAAGGTACTATCTTTTTTAAAGTGGTTCTCATAGCATTGAAACGTGTAGTATCATTTCCTCGTACTTTATCAGAGTGAGCTTTCATCTCACGCAGAGTATCCTGGGATACAGGAAATTGTATAGTTGCATTAATAAAAGGCATCTTAAATGAAGTACCATAAGACATAAATTGCTCCTTTGAAAAAAATTGCAAGCAAATTATAAATAGATAGGATTATTAAAGTAAACATAATTCATTATCTAATAATGTCTTTTATTAATTCTTTTATTTTTAGATTATACTTTAATTCTTCAATCGAAGGTTTTATTTTAAATGACCAATTAGTAAGAAGTATTGTCCCGGGTACGTTTATCCGCTCTTGATCGATATCTTCCCAGCTTAAGTCTGGGCATAGTGATAAAAATTCTTGTAAAAGGCTTATGTGAAATAAACTGGTCGTATGAAGAGAATCTTTTAAAAGTATATTTCTTTTTTCAAAGTCTAATATAGGCGAGTATGACCAATTTTTTTCTTGGCAAAGGTAGGCTACCTCATCCGGAAAGTCTCTCCACCACTGCGCAAGTGTTGGGGAATCATGGGTAGATAGACAAGTCATGCTTACTGATGGGTAGGCATTAATGGGTATGTAATCAAGACTGTCATCCCAAAATCTTTCCCAACGCATAACTTTAGTACTACAGATACCAAGCTTTTCAAGCACAGGACGCACTACCTTTGGGACAGTACCTAAGTCTTCTGCTATAGGTAACATATCTGAAAAAGAGCAAAGGGTGGTGAGTAAAAAATTCCCTTGCTCCTCCCAAAGGGATTCATCTTGGGGAACAAATATGCCATCTTTTGGGTCACCGTCTTTTAAAACAGCCCAGATGCGAAAGAAGCCAATGACGTGATCTAAGCGATACAAATCATAAAAATTCGCAGCATAGCTAAGTCTTTGCTTCCAAAAAGCAAAGTGGTAGTGTTTCATGACATGCCAGTTATAAAGCGGAAATCCCCAATACTGCCCATCAGGATTATAAAAATCAGGGGGGGCGCCTGCTCTGTAGTCGAGTATAAATAAATCTGGTGTTTCCCAAACCTCGACGCTGTCTGGGCTAATCAGTATGGGAATATCTCCCTTAATCCATATTTTTTTTCGAGCAGCTTCCCTTTTTACCGAGCAAAGCTGCTCAAAACAAAGAAATTGCACAACACTAAAAAATTGGACTTCTCGCTGATGAGCAGAAACTAGTGTATGAATTTGTTTTTTAGATAAATTTTTGAATTCTTTAGGCCAGGAAAAATGATCCCTCTGATCAAAGGTTTCTTTAAGATGCTTATATAGGCTGTAGGAAGACAGCCATGCATTTTGCGATTGAAACGCTTTAAAATCATGAGAGTGTATTATAGATGGGCCGAATCCTTGATAATATTTCCTCAAAAATGACATTTTTTTCTTATAAATGAGAGCATAAGGGACTTGCTGCAGCTGATTTAATTCATTTAAATTAGAAATTTCTTCACAAAGAGTTTCATCTTCAAGAACGTTTGGCAAAAGGGATAAAGACAGATAAATAGGATTAAGTGCACAGGAAGATATAGCGTTATAAGGGCTAGGATCCATTGCAGTGTCATTGATGGGGAGCAGTTGGATTACATCAAAACCCACCTCTTTACACCATTGAATTAAGGGAACTAGATCACCAAATTCACCAATACCGCAGCTGTTCTTGGAGTGAATGGAAGCAAGAGATATAGCTATTCCATGATGAGTACTTATTCCAATTTTTTTCCAAGCTTTTTGTGTAGTACAAGAAAGCAAGTGCTCTTCAAGGTTCATTATTTTTTCACTCCAAATATAGAGGAATGCATAGAGCTTGATGGAGGTAGCGCAATAGAATTTAGATTACCAGATTCAATAGCTCTCTTCCATTCAAAGGCATAATCTAAAAAAGCGTGCATTAAGCTATTAAGTTTATGGACATCAAGATAAACAAAGGAGAGATAATCAAAAAGGGCTAATTGATTGCCTTTTTCTGAAAAAGCAATGGTGGCTATTCTAGGGAAAGAGTCATTAATTTTTAATGCTTCTTTGAATACATTTTCTCTGAATTTACCCGGAGGTACTTCACAGACTAAGCTCGCTAGAAGTAGTAAATCTTTCGATTCATCATATTCCAGATGCAGATGTATTTTTCCATCAATGTGTAATTTGCAAACCCTTCCCCTTTCAGCATGTAAATCAATGCCAAGAACCTCACCAAGATGGTATATTAAATCCTCAAATTTATTCATAAAATGACTAATCCTCTTCCTC
>Ga0214917_10006781_pt1 | contig 11787 bp, 29 predicted proteins | sample LL_1208_BB_MetaG_FD_177983 | JGI IMG/M metagenome (GOLD analysis project Ga0214917, IMG submission 177983) | Freshwater microbial communities from Lake Lanier, Atlanta, Georgia, United States - LL_1208_BB | ecosystem: Environmental > Aquatic > Freshwater > Lake | place: USA: Georgia | collected...
ATAGAGAGCTTGCTGCTGGGCGTCCATTGGTTATCGGTATCCTCCACCGTGGTCCTCTTTCTGCTCCAACTGGCGGTCACATGGTCGTAGTTATTGGTACTACTCCAGATCTCAAAGGATATTACATCAATGATCCTTATGGTTCATTGAATGACAATTATACTGGTCCAGTAGAACACGGTAAGAAAACCATCTATACTAAAGATGTTCTTAAGTATCGTTGGTTAGAACAAGGTAAACCTGGCACTGGCTGGGGTCGTATTTTCGGTTCGTAATTATCAAGGAGACAGAACAATGGCAAAAGTAGATTTACACAATTTCTTCAAGTTTTATGATGACAAAAATGAAAATCATGTAAAAGGAGTTCAGTGGTTAGAGGATCATCTTCCAGTTCAATATTTGGAAGATAAAGCAGAATGGGCGGAGATCTTTAGAAAAAAGACTGAAGCTGTAGCAGCACCTGTTGCTGCAGCATCTGGTGATGATGTCCCCGCAGCAGGTCTTCAATTGATTAAACAATTTGAAGGTTGCAGATTGAATGCATATCCAGATCCTCTTACAGGAGGTCTTCCAATTACGATTGGTTGGGGATGTACGAGAGATAAGAATGGTGGTCCATTTAGATTGGGTCAAACCATTACTCAGGCAGAAGCAGATTCATTATTGATGGATGAATGCCGTAAGAACTTCCTTCCAGCACTTCGTAAAATTCCACATTGGAATGAAATGAGTGATGGTAAAAGAGGAGCTTTGCTTTCTTTTGCCTATAACTTAGGTGCAGGTTTTTATGGTAGTGGTGATTTTAATACCATTACTACAAGATTAAAGAATAAGGAATGGGATAAAGTTCCCGATGCTTTATATCTCTACAGAAATCCTGGTTCAAATGTAGAAGCAGGTCTTGCTCGTAGAAGAAAAGCAGAAGGAGAATCCTGGAAAAAGTAAAATCTATTCGAAATAAAAATGAAACTTTTTAAAATCGGTGCAGTGATTGCTGCCCTCTCATTAGCAACACTTGCCGTTAAGGCAGATGTTATTGTTGGTGTTCATGATGGAGATACTGTAACTACAGCATCTGGTGAAAAGATTCGTCTTGCTTGTATTGATGCTCCAGAAGTAACCAATAACAAGCATGGTAAAAAGGATCCGATTGGTGGTCCAGCAGCACAGAAATGGTTGTCTGATTTAGTTCTAAATCAAGATATTAAAATTGAAAGAGTCACCAAAGACCTATACGGTAGAACTGTTGGTCGTCTCTTCCTTGCTGATGGAACTGAAATTAACCAGCAAGCAGTAGCAACTGGTCATGCTGTAGTTTATATGCCAAAGGCATGTCCTTGGGCTAAATAGGTTAGAATAATTATCTAAAGTGAGTCCACCACTATTTTAGATACAATGACTGATTCATCAAATAAAAGAGAAAGAGCTATGGGACAGTTAATTCGTGTTGCAATTTTAAGTTGGTCTGCTGCTCTCCTTACTGCTAGTTATGCAGGACTTCTTGCCAAAATGGATCCAACTTTTATTGCGACGGTATTTACTGCTTCTGCCGCAACCTTTGGTATTAATACACTGAAGAATGATAAGGAAGATGCCAAACGAGATTCCGAATCTGCAATCACCGCAGTTGAACCAACTCCAGAACTTGTCGAACCAACAGTTGAATCAGTTATCGCAACTGAATCAACCGAGGATTGTCCAACCTGTGGAGATTCCCCAGACTACAGTAGAGCGTCTGCCTCAACACAAGTTTGAGTTTCCAATTATAAAGGATCTGGGTCGTCCCATAGTGAACGTTCCAGATCCTTCTTTGTCTTATCCTGTATTACAGGTTCCTACACAGGAAGAGTTTGATGCTGCCGTAAAAGCAGAACAACAAAAGAAAGAAAAGGAAGAAGAACAAAAAGAAAGAAAACTTCCTGACAGTAAACCAGTATTACCTCAAGTCCAAATTCCTGCTCAAAATACACAGGATAATCGGAATATTTCCGATCAACCATCTACAAACACTCAAATAGGAGCACCTGAAATTCATGTTCCTATATTGGGTGCAGTTCCAGTACCTACAAATAAAGAGATTGCGTTGGCAGGAACCACAGCAATGGCTGCGACTGCTGCTGCTATTCTAGGAAAGTCTGCTGTAGAGTTTCTTCTTAAGTTCTTTAAACCATTAGCAAATCAATTTTATGTTCGTGCCAAAAAACTTTTGAACAAGGACTTGACCGATTATGAGTTGCAGATTTTCTTTGCCTTTGAAAAGGATGTTCAAATGAAAAAAGTTGCTAAACTTTTGAAAAAGGAACAGAAACAAGAAAAGTTACGTCAATATAAAGAAGCTCAATCTAAAAAATAATTTTTTTTCTTCCTTTTCTCCAAGGTCTTCTAATTGCTATTCTTATTTCAGCAGGTTGAGGTTTCGGTGGAAATCTTCTTTGGGATAAGAAGAATCCATCATGAGTTAGAACACGAATTAGTATGATGGATAGGAAGATGAATCTTTTCATTAAAAAATTTTAAAGTCTTTAATTGGTGATTTTGGTAATGGTAGATTCTTCAACAAATCATTCATCTTATGTTCTACGATTTGATCAATCAATTTCTCTGGATTGTTGATCATATCCTCTGCTTTCTTATAAGTCATATAAGCACCAACTGCTAAACCCAAAGTTACGGTTAAACTTAATGCTGATAAAATTAATGAGAGTTCTTTCATTCTTTTGTCTCCAAATATGCCAGTCGTAGTATATAGTAAATACACCAACCAGTAAAAATTAAACCTGATCCAAGTATTACCATTACACCCCAAGGAAAGTCATTCATTTTTTAGGAATACACTCCTGTTTCTTTTTGTTTTCGTTATATGGATAATATTTACCTTCTGGTTTCATAAATCCACAACCAATTAACCATTCTTTTGTTTTTGGTGTTGGTGGATATTCCTTATATAAGGTTTTATTTGCACATGCTTCTAATCCTTTTGCAGTCTCACCTTTTTGATTTGCTGCCCAAATTGCGTCTGCTTCCCAAGGAATTGCTGCACCTTGTCCTGCAAGACCATAAAGTTCTTCTGCTCTTGCTTTTACCCAATTTGGAATTTGGTCATCATGATATACTTGAGCAATAAATGGATTTGAAACACCACCTGCCATACAATCTTGAACTGTATGCCATCCTTCATGACGAAGAGTACTCAAAAATCCTCTAGGATCATCTAGAAGGTCTCTACGAATAAAGAATCTATTATAATCTGGTTTATAAATCCCATTCAAATATCTTGGAAAGTATTTTTTATCTCCAATATAAACACCAACATTAATTTTATCCAAAGCAACAATTATTCTTGATGCTTCATCTGCCATTTCTGGAATAAACTTATCAAACTTATAGTCTGCGTGTATTTGTTCTACACCTTTCATACATTCTAAAAGGATCATACACCCAAGAGCAGCATTACTATTATCTGGAAGATCTTGTGTATCTTTTCCAGGAGTAACTGCAAGTGTAGGTAAAGTTAAACTTAATGAAAGACCGATTGCCGTAAGAAGTTTTTTCATTCGTTCCAACATCCCTCTTCTTTATGTATCCAAACTTTTAAATCCTTTACATATTTTCTTAATATTTCTGCTTGTTCTTCGTGCCATGGATCTTCTGTTTCCATTCCAATCCTTACATGATTATCTATTGCTTTTAATATTTGGTGAATGGGTTTGTTCCAACATTCACGTTTGGGAGTATTCCACTCTCTTGGCATAAAACCTCATTTTTTCTTTCCACCGTTTTTTGCTTTTTTGGCAGTCGCATTGCCTTGATTTTGCTTGGAATTTTTTTGTCCTCCAGCAGAACCTTTTTTGCCTTTATTTGCTGACTTTGCCATTTTGCTGTTGCACGAACTTATTATTTATTGAATTTGCTGGATCAACCGTAACAATTTTTGGTGGTTGTATGATAATATCCGCACAAATCTTGGCATAAGGTGATAGAGGATGAAAATCAACTCCAGATTTTTTTGCTTCTCCACACTTGATCAGCCTTACAAGTTCAAAGTCAAGACGTGCTTTTGCTGCTTCTGCATCTTGTCTTTCTATTTCTGTTCGCACTCTTTGTTTACAAAGTTCTTGTAATGAACCATCAAGAGGAAAATTAAATCCCATAGAAAATCCAAAGTTTCCATTATAAGTTTGAAATGATGCTGGGTCTTGACTAAAGTTTGTGCTACCTAAAAGAAAAGGTGCAAAACTCATCGTTGGACCTTGGCAAGAGATTCCTGCACCATAAGTATTTGTAGCATAAGGACCTTGAAGCACCTGAACTGCCTGATTGGTTACATTACCAGTTGCAGATGCTGAAGGTCCTGCTATGTTAGTGTTAGATGGTGCTTGTTGGGCAATTGATGACCCAGTAAGCATTACTGTGTAAATACAGAGACTGAGTTTGTGGTAGAGTCTTCTGTAGTTTTTCTGTCTATCCATGTCTCTTTACTCATGCCAGGTGTCAGTGATGTTTCACTAAACTGGAATGCGGCACCTTGATTATAAATTGAATAGTCTGCTCCTGGTTGTGGTCTTCCAGGAATATTGATATTCGTGCCAGTTACAGTATAAGAATTTCCAGTAGAATATTCTATTTGATGAATACTCTCAATAACTTCGGTGTGTGTTTTTGTTTCTGCTGTGATGGTTCCACTTGTAAAATTAGGAACCACAGGAACTGCTAGGGCAGACGATGAAGAAAACCCTAGCAGTGATAAAACTGCTAGGAGTTTTTTCATTTGAATACGCTCAGCTCTACACTACGTTGTGCAGTTGCAGTAGTACCAGGACCACCAGCAGTAATTGTAGGAACACCCGTTGGTGATAGAGTTCCTGCAAGAGAACCTTTGTCTCCACCTAACTGAGTAGTAGCATCCCCATAAAGGTTGGGAGAAGCAATAGTTCCACCAGAGACCGACTGAGAGGTGACATCAGTATCAGCAGTACGTTTGGTTTCCGAAAAACTAAATGCTTGACCTGCAGTATTGACATCATAAGAACCAGCAGTTCCAACGCCACCAAAAGTATTTGCTTTGATATTTGTACCAGAGACCGAGTATTCTCCTCCAAGTCTCACGGATTGTACCGCAGCACCCTGAACGCCCAATTGAACAGAATCAGTGATTTTGTTTGTAATTTCACCAGCAAAGACAGGAGTAGTTAAGAATAACGAAAAGAGTAGTGCTAATCTTTTCATTTTTCTATTTTATAGGACTATAAGTATTTATCGACACATTTTTTTATATTTGACTACTTGTGCTATAATATAAATAAGTCGAATTAATTAATTTTTTATGACCGAACAACAAGAACATCTTGCAAATCTCGTAAAGCAAGCACAAGACCTATCCCTTGAATTGGAAGGATTGCAAACCAAGGCTACAGCAAAAAGAGAACTATTTTTAAAAGTTCAAGGTGCGATTGAGTATCTTACGCAAACAGGTGTAACTCTTCCAGAACCAGAACCCGAAGAAATTCCACTTCCAGAAGCAGAAGAACCTGCAGAAGAAGCAGAATGATTCGCAGTCCCCGAAAGGGGACTTTTTTTATGTCTTGACAGGATTTCCTGACAATGCTATAATAAATAAGTGTTAAGGAATGTAACGTTTCTTAATGTTGCCGCACCGAGACTAGGCAACTAAAATCCGTCTCTCATACCTACACTGGAGGGTGGTGTAGGAAATACTGTAATCATCCAGTTCCCCCTGGACTTATACTTACCCTTTAACGAAAAATGACTGCTACTATTGCACAACGCAATTCTACTAATGCCTGGGAACAATTCTGCTCTTGGGTGACTTCAACCAACAACCGTCTTTATGTTGGTTGGTTTGGTGTATTATGTATTCCAACACTTTTGGTTGCTACAACTTGCTTTATTCTTGCTATCATTGCTGCCCCTGGAGTAGACATTGATGGTATTAGAGAAATGGTTTCTGGTTCTTTTATGGATGGAAACAACATTATCTCTGCTACTGTTGTTCCTTCTTCTAATGCTATTGGATTGCATTTTTATCCAATGTGGGAAGCACAAACACTTGATGAATGGCTTTATAATGGAGGACCATATCAATTGATTGTTTTCCATTTTCTGATCGGTGTTTGGTCTTATGCTGGAAGAGAATGGGAACTTTCATATCGTCTTGGTATGAGACCTTGGATTTTTGTTGCTTTTACTGCTCCTGCTGCTGCTGCGACTGCCGTTCTTTTTGTATATCCAATTGGACAAGGTTCATTTTCTGATGGTCTTCCTTTGGGAATTTCTGGAACTTTTAATTTTATGTTAGTCTTTCAGGCTGAACACAATATTCTTATGAATCCTCTGCATATGCTTGGTGTTGCTGGAGTATTTGGAGGAAGTCTTTTCTCCGCAATGCATGGTTCACTTGTAACCTCTTCACTGGTTCGTGAAACAACTGAAAATGAAAGTCAAAACTATGGATATAAGTTTGGACAAGAGGAAGAAACATATAATATAGTAGCCGCACACGGGTATTTTGGTCGTCTTATTTTCCAATATGCGTCTTTTAATAACTCCCGTAGTCTTCACTTCTTCCTTGCTGCTTGGCCAGTAATTGGTATTTGGTGTGCTGCTCTTGGTATTGCCGTTTCTTCAACCAACTTGAATGGTCTTAATTTTAATCAAAGCATTTTAGACCATACTGGTAAAGTTGTTCCCACTTGGGCTGACATCCTGAATCGTGCAGATTTGGGTTTGGAAGTAGTTCACGAAAGGAATAGCCACAACTTTCCTTTAGATCTTGCGACAGCATCTATTTCAGAAATGGCACTTATTGCTCCACAAATTGGTTGATATAAAACTCAACTAACATAATAATATTGGGGATATTGACTTATCCCCATTTTTATTGTAAACTTGTATAAATAATACAGCATTTGGGAAGCAAAATGTTAAACCTAACTCAAACTGATATTGCTTGGATTGCTGGATTGTTAGAGGGTGAAGGATATTTTGGAATAGATAATCGTTCCAAAGACCGTTATGAAACTTCTAAAACTCCTCCAGCACCATTTATAAAAATTTCTATGGTTGATGAAGATATTATTGTAAGATTGAGCAAACTTTTAGATAAGTCTTATTTTTCACCATCTAGAAAAACTGTAAAAAATAAACAGGTTTATACACTTCACATCGGGGAAAAAGAAAAAGTTTTATTCATTCTACAAAAAATACTTCCTTACATGGGAGTAAGACGAGGAGAAAGAATAAGAGAATGTATTTCCCATCTACAAACTTGGAAAGAGTGGGTAGAAAATGGTGGAAGAAGTGAAACGGCTAGGTTAGGATATGAAGCAAGACTTGAAAAATATGGAACTTGTGCTGGTGGAAATCCAACAGGTATAAATCAATATAAAAAACACCAATGACCTTCCTTCACATCCTCCTCCTCTTCCAACTGTTCGGCATACTCCTTTTCATAATGTCCATCACACAATACCTATGATATCTTCAGAAACTCCATATAAACTCGCAGAGATTATCAGAGATACCTGGCCTAATCTTTACAGACCGATGAAACCACCTTATAATAAAACAACAGAACCAGAAGACAAGAATGAACAAGTATAATACTGAAGATTATTTTTCTGTCATTGAGACCAAGACTGGCAGAAAAATTGTAGATTGTGGTGAAGAAAGAGATGCATTAGAAATGGTTGCCTTTGACCCTGCTAATCGCACTTATACCAGAAATAAGTTTCTGATGGGACCAGTGATTGATATTGAAATGCCCAAAGCACTTCCTACAAATGAAATCGTTGTAAGTAAAAAAGAATCTAGGAAAGTAGAAAAACTACCTCAAATCAAACTACCAGAAGGACAACAAGAACCCTTTGTTGTATGAATCATCGTAAACATAAGCAAACGGAGAATATTAAAAACCGAAAAATGTACACACCTGAGGGATACTTGAAAGACCCCCCAGATGCTAAATGTCCATACTGTGGGGAATCTAAAAAAGGATGTTCTTATATAAATTCTTTAAGTCGTGCTTGGATACGAGGTGCTTGTGCATATAAACATAACAATAAAAAAATTGATGAGGAGTCTTGAAAGAGACCAAGACATCACTTATTATGATGAGTTTCATTACATTTATATTACTCTCAAAGAACTTATAAGGGTTATAAGAACTAGCAATAAATAACAATAAGTTGCTAAACTTTATGGAACTTTACACTTCTCCACAAGAATATCTTTTTAATCTTAAAACTTTATCAAATCAAGAAGCAAAACGATTGTGGAGAAAATCAATTAAAGAAAAATGGAATCATCAATGTGCTTATTGTGATTCCGATCAAAATTTAACAATCGATCATATAGTTCCGCAATCAAAAGGTGGAAGTGACTTCATTACAAATGTTATTTGTTGTTGTGAATCTTGCAATCGTGATAAAGCACATACCGATTGGGAAACTTGGTATTATAATCAAGACTTCTTTACAGAAGCAAAAAGAAATGCTATAGTTGATTGGATGAACAATAAAGAAAAACAACCTTTGTATAAGTATCGTCAAAGGAGGAATAACGCTTCGTAATATGGAAGATGGTAGTTTTTACCCCATTGCTGCAGAAGTAATGGGGACTTTAATTTCAATTTTAATAATTCTTATACCCTTATTAATAGTTTTATGAGTTTTACAGTTTATTCAAAAAAAGGTTGCCCTTATTGCGACAAGATTAAAATGGTTCTAAATGATTTGAGTATCAAAAGAGGTTATCCAGTCATTTGTTATGAACTTGGAACTCAATTCACAAGAGAAGAATTCTATGCTGAATTTGGGGAAGGTTCTACATTTCCGCAAGTTGTTTTCGAACAAAAGCATATTGGTGGATGTAGTGATACAGTGAAGTACTTACAAGAGAACAATATGTTTTAATGGGTACTATAAATAATTCTGGAAGAACAAACATCAATCGTGGTGTTGAGTTAATACTTCGAAAAAAAGGAGGGACAAATCAACCAGAATTGGATTCTAGACAGTTCAGTTTTGGAAAAATGTTTTCTCTTTTTAAACGAGAGATACATTTTAAAATTGAACTAAGGATGGTAAAAAAAACGTAGTCTCTTGGAGAAAAGAAATGTTAGCATCAGAACTCACCATTTTTACTATATTATCTTTTTTATTTTTACTTGTGGGTGGAGTAATAGGTTGGCTAACGAAGTCTCACTTGTATGAAAATCAAGTTAGAAGATTTTATACTCATCCAGAAATGTTTGATGAAAACGGTAATCTTATACCAGATGAAATTTTAGCAGTACGATTTGAAAACGATTATGACGATAACGACGACGAAGAAGACAGAGACTGAACTCGAAATTCTTCCTACAAATCCATTTGTATTTGAAATTCTTGCTCTTGCCTCAAAGCAAAGGTCAAAAGCAAAGAAAGTAGAAGTACTTAAAACATACGAACACGATTCATTAAAAGCAATTTTTATTTGGAATTTTGATGAAACTGTAATATCTGTTTTACCAGAAGGTGATATTCCATATTCAAATCTTAAAGAAGATTTTAAAGTAAGTGGAACTCTTTCTGATAGAGTGAAACAAGAAGTTGAAACTATGGAGCATTATTCCACTACGTCAATGGGGACAATTCAAAATAGAACTGGTAAAACTACTCTTCGTAAAGAATTTACAATGCTTTATAATTTTGTAAGAGGTGGTAATGATAGTTTAAGTTCTATTCGTAGAGAAATGATGTTTATCAATATGCTCGAAGGACTTCATCCTCTGGAAGCAGAAATTGTTTGTCTTGTGAAAGATAAAAAACTTGAAAGTAAATATAAAATCAATAAAGAAATTGTTTCTGAAGCATATCCTGATATTGTTTGGGGAAATAGGAGTTGAAAATTGGAGGAAAACTATTGAATATTATACACAAAGATTGTGATAAAACATTAGCAAAAGATAAAAGTCTTCCAATCAATTCTTATCTTGTAACTTATATTATAAAAGATGAAGAAAAATATGATATAGTACAAGCAGGTGGTAAGGTAGAAATCTTTGATAATTATTATGATGAATATGGAAAGGGAGCACTCAAAGAAATTAAATGGACTGATGGAAAGGTAAGTCCAAAAGTTTATGGGTTTGTTCCAAAAGAAACGAAAAAAAGAAAATAGTATCAAATGATACAAAATTAATTGTATATATATTAGACGTTCATTTGCTATTTGCGAATAGCAAACGGAAGTAGGGATACCGAAGGAACGCACCAATACCCACAAAGTAAAGGAGCACTCCAATGAAAATTAAAAACAACTGGCAACTTATTTTAATTAAGCAACAAAAAGAAAAAGAACAACGCAAACATCAAGCAAAATTAGCAATGGCAATGCGTTAATATTGAGGGGGGAATTGACTTCCCCCCTTTTTTTATGTAAAATGAAAGGAGATAACTTTACTATATGGATAGAGAAAAACTTAAACTGATTATAAGGAATATGGAACTGCTTTTAGATTCTTTAAAAGCAGAAATCTTTTCAGACGTTCAAGCACATAAAGTAGAAAGTAATCAAAAAATTATTGATTACGATGAAGTATTTGAGGATGATGATGACTAGTAGATCAAGACAATTGGTTAAATTACTTAAAAGATTAATTAAACAAGAACATTTGTATTCAGATAAACAACTGAAAGAAATGAAATCACAATTAAGAGTTGTTGAAAATGAACTTGCTGAATTAGAAAAACATACATCAAAAGGATTTGGAAAATGAAACCAGAAGTTAAACTTATTTCTGCTACACCAAATGCAGAACAACATATTGCCTATTGTGCTCGTGTAAGTAATCCAAAAAATCAAGAGAACTCAAACTTCGAAGGATTGCTTAAATACTGTATTAAGAACCAACATTGGAGCATCTTCGAACATGCATTCCTTACAGTTGAAATTAATACCTCGTTGGCGATTGCTACGCAAATTTTGCGTCATAGGTCTTTCACATTCCAACAATTCAGCCAAAGATATGCTGATAGTACGGAACTTCAAATTGAACTTCCTGTACCTGATCTTAGGAGACAAGATACAAAAAATAGACAGAATAGCACAGATGATCTTGGAGATTATTTGAAACTAACTCTTCAAGAAAGAATTCGTAAGCATTTTCAAATTTCTCTTGATCTTTATAATGATATGCTTGAAAAAGGCGTGGCAAAGGAATGTGCTCGTTTTGTACTTCCCCAGGCAACACAGACCCGTCTTTATATGTCAGGTTCTTTAAGGTCATGGATGCATTATATTGACCTTCGTAGTGCTCACGGCACCCAGAAGGAGCATATGGAGGTTGCTGAAGCAATCCGTTGTATCTTTACCTGTCAGTTTCCTACAATCTCTTCTGCTCTTGGATGGGGTAGGGAAAACTGCCCTGAATGTATGGATGCACCTTCTATTACATTGGAATAAATAATTTTACATATTATTAAAATAATGCCAACTTATCGATTCGAAAATACAGAAACTGGTGAAATCTTTGAAAAATGGATGTATATGGCGGAAAAGGAACCTTTTCTCCAAGAAAATCCACATATCAAACCACTCATTCCTACACAAATGAATGTGGGAGAGGTTGGTGATTTATTGAGTAGACATGTTAGACGAAATCCTGGGTGGAATGATGTTCTACACAAGGTTTCAAAAGTTCCAGGCGCAAATGTAAAACCAATTTAACTATGGCAAGAAAAAGAAGGAGTAATGACAACCATCCAATTGGAGTTGGTTTGACGACTA
>Ga0214917_10006783_pt1 | contig 11786 bp, 12 predicted proteins | sample LL_1208_BB_MetaG_FD_177983 | JGI IMG/M metagenome (GOLD analysis project Ga0214917, IMG submission 177983) | Freshwater microbial communities from Lake Lanier, Atlanta, Georgia, United States - LL_1208_BB | ecosystem: Environmental > Aquatic > Freshwater > Lake | place: USA: Georgia | collected...
GCAATTTTATAATTGTTTTTTCTCTTATTTTCTGCAGGATCAACCATTTGAACAATTACACTATCTACTCCTAGTTCTCCTAATTTACTTTCTGCAATTTTACCATAACGATCATCAGACCATCCACTACCAGATTGTTTTAAAAATTTAATTTTATATTCATCATAATAATTCGGTGTTCCTGATTTTTTAGCATTTTGAATTTCTTGATCAGTCATGTTTAACATCAGGTCTTCTAATAATTCCCTTACATTATCTCCAACCATTTTAACTGATTTTTTTAATTTACCTGGCTGACCAAATCCTTGATCACCAAATGGAATGGCACTAACATTATACCTTGTTCCTCTTTCTGTAACTTCTACTTCCAATCCCGTTATTTTGATTAAAAAATATCTAGTTGATTTAGGAACTTGTTCAGGATCTTTTAAACCTTCACCATCGGGATATCCAACAAATTCCACTTTGAAAAGATAAGAACATTGGATATAATTAGGGTAGCCTGCCTTGACTGAGGCAATATGTAATGCCTCTATAAATCCGTTTATGCTGTAGGGTTCATAAATTACAAATCTAATTTTAGTAGGTTGGGTAGTTCCCCCTTCCTTGGTAAATGCCATTATAGTTTCAATTTCAATGTCATCTACAAATAGATCAAACCTACCAGGACTATCTTTATTAAATCCCTGTATTGCTTGTAGGTTTTCTAACTTCCCTTTTTTTCTGTTCTGTGCAGATTCGGAAACATTTTTTTCTTGTGCAGTTTTATAATTTCCTTCTGCTGTTTGTATTTCTTCTGGACTAGGATTGGCTATGCCCTCCGAACCTTTTCCTCCACTGCGTAGTATTGTTAAATCATGTTCTGTTTTTCTAAATGCATTTGGGTTATTAACATCCTCTTTTTTAATAGCAGCAAGAGTAAAATTATATGTATAACTTCTATATGAACTTAAAACATTCTTTTGCCCTGAACTGGTAAACTGCTCTATCTTTTTAACATTTTTGTTTGCCGTATTTGTATTAGTTTCACTTTTGCCGGTTTTTCTTTCCACATTGGCATTATCTTCTTGGTACGGAGTATTAACAAATCCTGTTTCTGATCCAGAATATTCATAAGTCATACTGTTCTCTTAGGTATTCAAAGTTTGTTTTATTACTGATAACTTAGGCAAGTAAATTTTAACACCAGGTACCATGTCAAATACAGGATCACGTAATTTATCCTTATTTCTTACTGCAAACACCCACCACAATTTTGATTCTTTATAAAGATCATAGGCCAAAAGATCGGGTCTGAACCTATATGTGCTAGTAACTTCAAATAAGATATCGTCTGATAACGAAGGAATATCTCTAAAATTTAAAATATCTAGATAATCGTTGGCAAATTGAGTAGTATAGTATGGACTATAAGTATGGTATAGACTCATTAGATTATTCCTTGACCCTTAAATGCACCATTAAGATACTTAGTGACTGAAAAGTTCTGCATTTCATTTCTACTATAGATAGGTAAGCAGGTTAGATTTATCGTTGATACAGTTGGAAAACTAGTAACATAATCACCATTTTGCCCAGCAAACTGATTATAATTTGTTCTCAATGTAAAATAATCTACATTGTCTGGTAATTCTATTCTAAAATTTTGTAATACTACAGGTACATTATCCAAAATACTATCACCATGCCCATCTAACCTACAAACAGGGGGTGGAGCACCGCTGTCTATATCCCCTGCCTTGGCACCACCAAATCTCATCCTGGTCAAGGATTTTAGACAATGAATGGTAGCCGCCAATATAATTGCATCATTTTCGTTTTCAACTGTAAATTTTCCTACAATATTAATTGGACCTATACTGCTTCTTTGGTAAAAATAAATTGTAAAATTTGTATGTACAGGAGCACTAGAACCATAGTCTGCTTTCAGTTCATAATTTATTTGTGGTGTATATGGGAATAAAATTCCCTGATGTAAACTTAAAGGCTCAGCCATGCCATCTAGATATTTTCTAGGCACACGCAATTTTACACGAAGATCTTTTCCTATTTTATTTCCTTTTTTGTCAAAAACATTTACACTAGGAAAAAAAGCAGGTTTTTCTGCGCCAGGTGGTACTCCAGGAACTGTTCTTTCTAAGGACAACCCTTTTGTGTTATTTGATTTTTCGTAGGTTTCCCCTGAACTTAAATCAACAACACTACTCATTTGATATTTTTCTAGAGTTGCTGCTTCTGTTTGACTAGGATTTGTTGACGCCTCTACATCAGCAGCATTAGTAGCATCAACATTTTCTTGAATTTGACTAGCAGTTAATGGTACAGGTTCGGGCTGAGCAACCGGAGCAGTGGTTACAGCATTTGATTCTACTGTATTTTTTAACCTTGGGTCGGTAGGTGCTGGCAAATCTGCTGTTAAAACTCCTTTTTCTCTAGCAAGATTTAACAAATCAGTTGGCAACTCTGCCCTGGCTAATCTTTTGCCAGTAGCATCAACCAATATTAACAGGCCTGTTGACTCCTGCTCTTTAATGGTTAATGGATTTGTATATTCAATAGTAGCCATTTGGATTCCTAATTACATTTTACTTTTTATATTTACCTTATAAATAAAGTGCTATTTTCACTTGACTTTCCCATTTTTTTGTTATAAAATTTCCTAAAAAGGAATAACAATTCATGACCTTACCAACAAAAAGAGTAAAATATCTCAATAATAGAGATTTACTATCAGAAATACATAAAAGTAAATGCTCATTCAGCAGTTTTAGTTCAAAAGACCATAATCAATATGATATCATAGTAGCAGATTTAAAAAAAATAAATCAGAAACTTATAAGCGAAGCAAAGAAAAGTCGTGCTAAAAGAATAGGTTTAAAACTATTTTTGCAGGCAAGAGACAGCGGTGATAAAAAAGTAAAATTAACAGATGTAGTACCGGACTACAAAAAAATACCTAAATCTGATTTAATTTTTAGAATCATGACATTTGAACATATTCCTCTAAGTCCGGGAAGGAAAAAAAGTACCAAGACTACTTCAGATAATCATGAGAAGGTAAATTTTCCACCGTTTCAGCACTGGAAATACAATGAAGAAGACGAACTAGTATGTGTAGGGAAAAGTCACTGGAAAGGTGGTATAAAGACTGGTAAGTTTTCAAAAGACCATGGCAGGATCACTGAAGAACTTGGGCGTATGTTTATCAAACTTTCAGAACGATATGCACAGCGTAGCAACTGGCGAGGTTATACCTATATTGACGAAATGCGTGGACAGGCTATTCTACAACTAAGTCAAATTGGCCTTCAATTTGATGAATCAAAATCAGAAAATCCTTTTGCCTATTATACTGCGGCGGTGACCAATTCTTTTACTCGTATTTTGAATATTGAAAAGAAAAATCAAAATATAAGAGATGACATGCTAATTGAAAATGGACTATCACCTAGTTCTACTCGTCAACATGCTCATGAATTCGCTGAAGAAACTGCAAGACAAGCCAATCTATATAAAAATTCTAGAATGCCAAAAAGTGAAGAAACGGTTGAAGATGAAGAGGAAGCCTCTTGACAATAAGGTTTAAAGTTGTTATTATGCCACAGAGGAGATTCTATGGCATTATTTAAAAAGGTAGCATGTTTTACAGACTTACACGTAGGTGCTAAATCAAATAGCACAGTTCATCTACAAGACTGTGAAGAATTTATAGATTGGTTTATTGAAAATGCTCATAAAGAAAATTGTGAAACCGCAATCTTCCTTGGGGACTGGAGTCATAATCGTAACAGTCTAAACTTATATACTTTAGATACCAGTCTAAGATTATTAGAAAAACTCGGAGCAGCATTTGAACAGTTCTTTTGGTTTCCAGGTAATCATGATCTGTTCTACAAAGATAAACGTGACATCCATAGTAGTGCGTTCGGACGCCATGTTCCAGGCGTAACTGTCGTAGACTCTGTCACCACTTTAGATGATGTGACCTTGGTTCCTTGGCTAGTAGGTGATGAATGGAAGGCCATGAAAAATGTCAAGAGCAAATATGTTTTTGGACATTTTGAATTACCTAAATTTATGATGAATGCCATGGTTCAAATGCCAGACCACGGAGAACTACGTGCCGAGGATTTTCGAGGTCCTGACTATGTGTTTAGTGGACACTTTCATAAGCGTCAACAGAATGGTTGTGTGATTTATATAGGCAACGCATTCCCTCATAATTATTCAGATGCTTGGGATGACGAGCGTGGCATGATGATATTAGAATGGGGAGGTAAACCTCAATTCCGTAATTGGGAACACGCACCAAAATTTAGAACTATTAAACTGAGCGATCTAATAGATCGCAAAGATGAGATTATGAAATCAAAAATGTATCTTAGAGTAAATTTAGATATTGACATCAGTTTCGAGGAAGCCAATTTTATTAAGGAAGATTTTGCTAGCAAACATGATATAAGAGAAATCAGTCTTATACAAGATAAAAGTAATTTAGAATCATCGTATGAAGACAACCCGGATGCCAAATTTGAAAGCATTGATCAAATTGTATCAGAACAACTAACAAATTTAGAAAGCGGTAATTTTGACAAAAAACTATTAATGGATATCTATAATGACCTTTAAGATTAAATCTTTGACAGTTAAAAATTTTATGAGTGTAGGGAACCAAACTCAGGCTGTTGATTTTGATCAAGAACAGTTGACTCTGGTATTAGGATCTAATCTAGACCTGGGTGGCGATGACACAGGTTCCAGAAATGGTACAGGTAAGACAACTATTATTAACGCCCTTAGTTATGGTTTATACGGACAAGCATTAACAAATATCAAAAAAGAAAATCTTATAAACAAGATCAATAATAAACATATGTTGGTCACCGTTGAATTTGAAAAAAATAATCTTAACTATAGAATTGAACGAGGTCGTAAACCTAACATCCTTAAACTGTTTGTAAATGATCAAGAAATCACTGCGGACAATCAAGGAGAGGATGAAAGTCAAGGTGACAGTAGAGAAACACAAAAGTCAATTGAACAGATGTTAGAGATGAGTCATACCATGTTCAAACATCTTGTGGCTCTCAATACTTACACGGAACCATTCTTAGCCATGCGGGCTGCTGATCAAAGAGAAGTCATAGAACAATTGTTAGGTATTACACTGCTGTCTGCCAAGGCAGAAGAACTTAAAAATAAAGTAAAAGAAAATAAAGATCTTATTTCAAAAGAAAATTATAGAATTGAAGGTATAAAGTCTGCCAATGAAAATGTTCAAAAAAGTATAGATAGTTTAAAGATTAAAAGTTCAGCATGGATAAACAAACATGATCAAGAACTAGAATCATTAGGCCGTGCTATCGTTAATCTTGAAGCAGTGGACATTGAAAAAGAAATCAATTCCCACACGGCATTAAAAACTTGGTTAGAAAATGACAAGAGATTAACTGGACTTAGGAAACAACAGGCTACCTTAGAAACAGCTTTGTTACAGGCAGAAAAAACTGTTAAAAAATACATAGTAGAAGTAGAAAAGTTAAAAGATCACAAATGCCATGCCTGCGACCAAAAATTACAAAATCATAAACATAAAGAGATGTTAGACGAGGCAGTCAAACACAAACAAGAAGCAGAAATCTATGCACTTAAAGTAGTAAACGATTATGGGCTTGTTGCTAACGAAATTGAAAAAATAGGTAAACAAGGATCAAAACCAACTACATTTTATGAAACTGAGGCAGAAGCATTAGGTCATAAAAATAACTTAGATAATTTAGAAAAGGCTCTGATTCAAAAATCGGAAGAGTCAAATCCCTATGAAGAACAAATTAATGAATTAAAAAATACAGCCATACAAGAAATAGATTGGACTTTAATAAACGATCTAACAAGACTGAAAGATCACCAAGAATTTCTTTTGAAATTGTTGACAAATAAAGATAGTTTCATACGAAAACGTATTATTGATCAAAATTTAACCTATCTCAATAAACGTCTTAGTTATTATATTGACAAATTAGGATTACCTCATCTTGTTGTTTTTCAAAATGATTTATCCGTAGAAATTACACAACTAGGACAAGATTTAGATTTTGATAATCTTAGTAGAGGAGAAAGAAATAGATTAATTCTCAGTATGAGTTTTGCCTTTCGAGATGTGTGGGAAGGTCTTTACCAACCAATTAATCTATTATTCATAGATGAACTTGTTGACTCGGGTATGGACTCAGCAGGAGTTGAAAGTGCTCTTGCAGTATTGAAAAAAATGGGTAGAGAAAGAAATAAGAACATTTATCTTATCAGTCATAAAGATGAGTTACAGGGTAGAGTTAATAATGTACTAAGAGTGATTAAAGAAAATGGTTTTACCAGTTATTCAAATAGTATAGAATATGTCAACTGATAAAGAAGATCGTTATAGAGAACTGTATTCAAAATACGTTGATCTAAATATTGATTTGCATAATTACCATGTAGAATTTTTTAAAAGAAAAAGCGTTAACAGCGCAAAAGGAATACGTGATTGTCTTGCTGAAATGAGAGAGCTAGTTTTAGAATTAAAAAAATTAGTCTTATCTGTAAGACGAGAACATGTAATAAATTGGAGAGTAAAAATACAGGACAAGTATTATTACTCCAAAGATGGAAAGAAAAAATTAAAAAGGTCAAAGAAAAAAGATTATGGAAACTACAAACCACCTGAAAAAACTGTTTGAAGATTTTTTAAAAGAGGATGAGAAATTTACCAGTGGTAATGCAGCAGCAGGTACAAGGGCTAGAAAAGCACTTGCTGAAATTTCTAAGGCTGTTAAATCAAGACGTAATGAAATTACAGCAGAAAAGGCGGCAAGAAAAGAGGCCAAAGCTGCAAAATGATCAATGTCTTGGTATTATCAAGATACGATAGTTAATGAATTACCCGATGATTGTATTGGATTTGTGTATCTCATAACCAATACAATCACAAATAAAAAATACATAGGCAAAAAATTAGGCAAATTTTCTAAAACAACTTATAAAACAGTAAAACTCAAAAACGGCACTAAGAAAAAGAAGCGTATTAAATCAAAAATAGATTCAGATTGGCAAACTTATTATGGCTCAAATGAACATTTACACAAAGATGTAGCACAATTAGGCACAGACAAATTCCACAGACAAATATTATATTTTTGTAAATCCAAGGCAGAATGTTCATACATTGAGGCACGAGAACAATTCACAAGACGAGTATTAGAATCAGACGAATATTATAACGGACAGATATCTGTTCGTGTACATGGCTCACATATCAAAGGCAAATTAATCGGTTAACGGCTCGCACAGGCTTATTTCATGTGCCCTAAACCTGGACCCAGTGTCGCAGGGACGGAATGCTCACCGCCGCAGTGAGAACTCAACCACTACCCTACCCGGATGAAGATCACTAATTGCCGTGATTTGGTTGTTTGAATAGGTTAAACCCAAGGCAAAAAGACGCTCTTAATCGAGCACGTTTTACAAATGTGATAGCGTATATTTGTAAAGCCGCCGTTGTAATGAAGACGGGGATGGAGGTACCGGACAACCGCCTCTGCTAAAAACCCTAACGCTGTGTGACTATGCTACTCAGATGATGCCAAACTTCGCCCGCCCTGGGCGAAGTTTGACCACTTAATCTAGATGATACTAAAAGACAAAAATGCTTCGAGTCTCGTAGACGAAGAAGCAAACGAACGCAGTTCGTTACTAAATATTAAATGCGCCTTAATACAATCTTTGTTGAAACTCAAAATTATTATCTGTATGAAGGTCTAACCTTAACAGAACAAAAATCGGTTCGTTTATGGGAACACGCAGGTGTTTTAATAAAAGAAGCCAATCTTACAACTGATCAAATTCAGCAAATATTTTCTAATATAGAATCTGGTATTAAAAACAACAGGACTCTAATAGGTCAAGGTAAAGATGCGGCTACCGCAGTAAACAGAGCTTGGGAAGATCTAAAAAACAAAATTTACAATAGTGCTCCTATGAGTAATTTTGCAGGTGCTTACGATAAGGCAGCAGACAAATTAAAACAGGCTACAGGTGGAGATAAAGGTGTTTTCAAATATATTCAGCAATATAGAGATTTTGCTGAAAAGCATCCTATCATTCAAGGTTTTGTATATTCGGCTCTGATTGCTGCTGCTGGTATTACTGGCGCAGGTCTTGGTGGTGCTGCTGTATTAGGTCTATTTAAATTAACTGATCAATTGTTACAAGGTAAAGATATTCGTTCAGCAATCTACCAAGGGGCTAAAACTGGTGGATTGGCTTACGGTGCAAGCAAGTTAGGAGATTTGATTAGAGGTAGCACGGAAAAACTTACTCCTGCTATTACTGGTCCAGGCCTAACTGGTAATATGACATATGATCAAGCCTATAACGCTTTTATTCAAAAATTTGCTCAGGATCCTAATAATCCAAGTGCTATGATGATTGGGCAGGCTAAAAAGTTTGCCGCAACTAAGGCTAAAGAGTACGCAATGTCGGCAGGTAGTGTAAAAGAATCTGCTGAATTGGACAAATCTAATATTAAAATATTGCTCTCAAAAGTATCGTTAGAGCATAATAAGCGCATAGACGAAGGCATCTGGGACAGCATAAAAGGTGCAGCACAAACATTTGGTAAAAATTTAACTACCAAAGTAACGGTTGATAAATTAACTTCCGCGTGGAAAAAGGCGGGAAGTCCCACAGACAGCGAAGAAATTAAAAAAATTTTACAGGACTTAGGTGTTGAGTCAACAGTTATAGATCAAGCATTTAAAGCGATAGGCATTGAATCTTCAACAACAACATCTAGTGATGCAGCACCTAAAACAAATAATCAAACAATAAATACGCAAGAAATAGTGGCAAGAATACAAAAATTAACTCCTGCCCAACAAAAAGAAATTCTAGCCTTGTTAGGGAAATAACATGAGAATAACTGAAATATTAAGTGAAGATCAAATTGACGAAGGATTTAAGGACGCCCTAGCAAGAGGTGTAGGTGGAGTTGCTCAAGGTATAGGCGCTGTTGCAGGCGGAGCAGCAGGCGCTTGGGATCGTATGAAGCAAGGATATGCCAAAGGCAAAGCCGCGGTAGCAAACCCTGATGCTTATTTCGCTCAACAAGGACAACAACCCGCAGCAGCATCAACTGCTACAACTGCTGCACCTGCTACTTCAGGAAGTGTATCTCCATCTACTTCAACACCTACAACAGCAAATCAAACAGCAGCAACCCCTGCCACTTCAACTCAAACTGCCCCTGCACCACAGGCAACACCTGACGAACTTAAGGATTTAAAACAACTAATTCAAAAATTAAATCCAGATCAGAAACAAGATATAGCGGCACAGTTGACTAAACCTGAAATACAACAACCTTCAGCACCTGCTGCTCCTACAGGAACCAGTGTTGATACAAACAAGTTAAAACAACAAAGTGCTCAACAGGCACAGGCAGCACAGGCTGACAAACAAACAGCGCAACAACAAATTGCCGCAACTCAAGCAGCCAACGCAGAAAAAGCCAAACAAGATGCTGCTGTAAAAGCAGCAAAGGACGCTGCTATGGCAAAACCAGGATTTCAGCAGACAGCAGCGGACAAGTTAGCCATACAAAAAGCTAAACAAATGGGCATCAGAGAAGCAGTTAAAGAAAGTAAACAACCTAAAAAACCTACACCAAAACAACCTGCTAAGAAACCTGCTCCAGGTAAGAAGAAAAAAGTGGTTGTAGAATTTGACAGTAAATTTTTAGGACAAAAGATTTAAAAGAAAGGAAGTCCACTTTCCTTAGTAGTTTCTAAGTGTTCTTCTACAATTTTACCTATAATTTCTCTCTCTTCAGGTGTAAGCAAATGAGCATGGTTGTAATCAAGACCACCTCTCATGTACCAACTTAGTTTTAAGAGTTCTTGTTTTATGGCTTTTATATTATTATCGTAACTCTTGACAAATGCATCAACGTTTTCAGCGTTGAGATATAAAAGCCTTAGACGAAAAAAGTTGATGGATCGAATGTTAAAGGAACTTCTATTTTTTCTCCACTAACTCCGAGTTCCCGCATTTCATCAGTTACATCAACAACAATAGGTCTGATTTGATTTTGATCCTTCAAAATTTCAAGATGCTGTTGAATCTTATTAAAAATTTCTTTATCAGCATTTTCAATAAATTCCTTAATAAAGTCTCTGTCATCTACAGATCCGTGTACCGTATCAATTTTAAAAATGCTGTTAATTACTGTGCCCATAGTAACATCGGTTAATCTAATAAAACTATTTTTAAATATTTCTTGTTTTTGATCTTCATTAAGATTATCATCGTTGACTGCTTGAATTATTTTCTGAGTCTCAAATGTCTGTAGAGCGGTTTTAGTCATTTGACGATAGTTTAACGGTTTGACAAATACTGTTAATTCATCATTTATAGGAACTACAGGATCCCAACTTATATTTTGTAATAGACTATCCATTACAATTCTTAGGTCAACCTGATAGTCAAATTCTACTTCGTCTGAAACCTTTACAGGTGTTTTCATTAATTCACCATAGGTTGCTAGCCTAATAGATAAAAGAATTAGATCCATATCAATACTTGGTACATGCCATGCATTTTTTATAGCAGGTACACAATTTTGAATAACCTCAACTACTGCTTGTCCATTCATCAATGCATCAGGAACATTTAACAGCATTTCGTCCTTGGCTGTCATAGAATATACAGCAAATTGTCCTGTTTCTGACATTTCTAGACTACCATCAGGATAAAAATTTCCTTGACTAGGCAAAGAAATATATATCTTAGGTTGCCTCATAAATGCTGCTAAAGGATTTGGTTTTTGAGGATTTGACACCATTCAAGTCTCCGATAAATAAATGTATTGAAATATGACTACATATTTATATACTACTATAACCACCGAAAATAATGGCTGAAGTTACCGGACGAATAGGCGATCAAGACGTAGCCCTTAATAATGCTGCTACAGAAGCCACTTTAAAACTGCTGTTGCAGGCAACATTGGCCGCTAACAAACAGAGTTTATCAACGATTCAAAATCTTGCTCAGAAGAGCGGTTTAAGTCCACAAGCGGTAGCAGAAGCAAACAAAGGACTTACTGAAACTGCTACAAAAACTAGCAGGGTAGGAAAAATATTTGAGTCACTGGGATTCGTTGCCGGAGCACTGAGCGGTACATTAGGTGAAGCAGCACAGTTAGGACAAAAACTTGCATCAGGTTCTGCTCAGGTTGAAGATGTATTTGCATCTTTCGCAAAAATCCCAGGTATTACTGGAGTTTTATTTGGACAACTTCAAAAACTTGCAAGTGTCCAAACTGAGTATTTAGAAACTTATAGAAATCTATCAAACTCAGGAGCAAACTTCAGCGGCAGTTTAACAGATATGAGGTTAGCAGCCAGTGGAACATATCTTACATTACAGCAGTTTGGCGACTTGGTAAAAAATAATACAGAAGCCTTTTCAAGAATGGGAGGAACTGTAGATCAAGGTGTTCGTAGTTTTGCTAAATTAAGTAACGATTTAATCAAGAGCCCTTTAGGTTCAGAACTGTTGGCCTTAGGCTATAATTTTCAACAAATTAATGAAGGCACAGCAAATTATATAGCAATGACAGGTGGCAGAACCGCAGAAGAAATGCGCAATACCAAAGCAATTACTGCGGCCAGTGCAGAATATTTGACACAGTTAGATGGATTGGCACAGATTACAGGTAAGTCAAGACAACAACAAGAAGAGGCTCT
>Ga0214917_10006784_pt1 | contig 11786 bp, 9 predicted proteins | sample LL_1208_BB_MetaG_FD_177983 | JGI IMG/M metagenome (GOLD analysis project Ga0214917, IMG submission 177983) | Freshwater microbial communities from Lake Lanier, Atlanta, Georgia, United States - LL_1208_BB | ecosystem: Environmental > Aquatic > Freshwater > Lake | place: USA: Georgia | collected...
TGCGGGGTAAGGGTTGTCATTGCGAGCGGTAGCGCAGCAATCTCAATGCATTGATGGCTTGATTCAAAGCCCAGTGTCTTTGGATTAAATTCAAACGTCAATGACGTCAAAAGTTTAAGTGTCAAGCCTGCCAGCATCAATAAGACCAAGTTTTCCCATGACTGTTGTCAAAGATAAGAAACGCCACGCAAGCGTTTCCCGTCATCATCGACGTGCCTGTCTCAACCCCGTTGCTTGAAGCTGTCAGAATCACCCCCACTTACTTCTATCACTCTGATACATACAACATGGTTCCTCACCTCATCACCGCGCTCACCGGCCCCATCAACGAGCTCGAGCAGCGCATCCTCGACTCCATGCCCGCGATCGAGCGTTGGTTTCGCATGGAATGGATGGAACACACACCACCGTTTTACAGCTCGGTCGACATCCGCAACGCAGGCTTCAAGCTCGCCCCGGTGGACACCAACCTGTACCCCGGCGGTTGGAACAACCTCACACCCGAAATGCTGCCCTTGGCGGTGCAAGCGGCCATGGCCGCCATTGAGAAAATTTGCCCCGAAGCCCGCAACCTGTTGCTCATCCCCGAAAACCACACGCGCAACACCTTTTACCTGAGCAATGTGGCGCAACTTGCCCGTATCTTCAACATGGCGGGCTTGAATGTGCGTATTGGCTCGATCAATCCCGAGATCAAAGAAGACACCGTCATTGAGTTGCCCAATGGCGAATCGGTCAAATTGGAGCCTGTGATCCGCAGCAAAACCCGCTTGGGGCTGAAAGACTTTGACCCCTGCACCATCTTGCTCAACAACGACTTGAGTGCGGGCATCCCCGGTATTTTGGAAGACCTGCACGAGCAGTTTTTGCTGCCCCCACTGCATGCGGGTTGGTGTGTGCGGCGCAAAAGCCAGCATTTCGCCAATTACGAAGAAGTGTCCAAGCGCTTTGGCAAGTTGCTGGGCATAGACCCTTGGCTGATCAACCCCATGTTCACCCAGTGCGGCGAGGTGAATTTCGCTGAAAGCACAGGCATGGAGTGCCTGACCACCAATGTGGACATGTTGCTGACCAAAATCCGGCGCAAATACAAAGAATTCGGCATCCATGAAAAGCCCTTTGTCATCGTCAAGGCTGACAACGGCACCTATGGCATGGGCATCATGACGGTTCGCAGCGTTGCCGATTTAGACGCACTGAACCGCAAAACCCGCAACAAAATGAGCGTGGTCAAAGACGGCCAAGAGGTGAACCAAGTCATCATCCAAGAAGGTGTGCTGACCAATGAACGCATCAACGACGCGGTGGCCGAGCCGGTGGTCTACATGATGGACCGCTATGTGGTGGGCGGTTTTTACCGGGTGCATGCTGAGCGTGGCGTAGACGAGAACCTGAACGCCCCCGGGTCGAGTTTTGTGCCCTTGGCGTTTGAGCAAAGCGCCCATACGCCCCAGCCTGGCATGAAGCCCGGTGCCAGCTTGCCCAACCGTTTTTACATGTATGGGGTGATTGCCCGCTTGGCGATGTTGGCTGCAAGCTACGAAATGGAGCAAACCGACCCCAATGCCGAGGTATACGAATAAAAAAGATTGCCTATGCTGCACTGCAAAATAGGTAAACTTCGCGCATCTTGTTAATGGGTGGAGAGGCGATCAGCCGCTTCATAGGCTGATGAGCGGTTCCGCATCCGATACACACAAATCTTCACTTGCCAGTTTGACCCTAGGCGCTATTGGTGTCGTCTACGGTGACATTGGCACCAGCGTTCTTTATTCCATCAAAGAAGTCTTTGGCTCAGGCCATGTGGCGTTCACGCCAGACAACGTCATGGGCATTTTGTCCATCTTTTTCTGGACGCTGACCTTTATTGTTTCCATCAAATATGTCATGTTGGTGCTGCGAGCTGACAACAATGGCGAGGGTGGTCTGGTGGCCATGCTGGCATTGGCCTCTTCCTCGGTTCGCGACAAACCTCGGTTGCGCAGTATTTTGTTGGTGGTCGGTATTTTTGGCACCTGTTTGTTTTATGGCGATGGTGTCATCACACCAGCTATTTCAGTTTTGTCGGCGGTGGAGGGTTTGGAGGTGGTCTCCCCCAACTTCAAGCGCTACGTCATTCCCCTGACCTTGCTGATTTTGTTGTGCCTGTTTGCGGTGCAAAAACGCGGCACGGGCGGCATAGGCAAGTTTTTCGGCCCGATTACCTTGGTGTGGTTTTTAGCGATTGCAGCTTTGGGTGTGTACCACATCGCCAGCAATCCAACGATTTTGTGGGCTATCAGCCCTTTTTACGCATTGAAGTTCATGTGGGAGCAGCCTGGCACCACATTTTTGATTTTGGGCGCGGTGGTCTTGTGCGTGACTGGCGGTGAAGCCTTGTATGCCGACATGGGGCATTTCGGCAAAAAACCGATTCGCTTGGCTTGGTTTGGCATCGTGATGCCATGCCTGACTTTGAACTATTTTGGCCAAGGTGCTTTGCTGCTGACCGAGCCTGAGGCGGTGAAAAACCCGTTTTACAACATGGCCCCCGACTGGGCACTGATTCCGCTGGTGATCTTGGCAACCGCGGCCACCGTCATCGCATCTCAAGCGCTGATTACCGGCGCTTTCAGCGTCACCAAGCAAGTCATTCAACTGGGCTTTTTGCCGCGTTTGCAAATACAACACACCAGCGAAAAAGACACCGGACAGATTTACATGCCTTTTGTGAACTGGGGTTTGTTTGTGTTCATTGTGCTGGCAGTGGTGTTGTTCAAGACCTCCAGCAATTTAGCCGCGGCTTACGGCATTGCGGTGTGTACCGATATGTTGATCACCACCATCTTGACTTTCTATGTCATTCGCTACGCATGGAAGTACCCGCTTTGGCTGTGTATCAGCGCCACCTCGGTGTTCTTTGTGGTGGACTTGGCGTTTTGGAGCTCCAATATGCTCAAACTGGTCGACGGTGGTTGGTTCCCCTTGTTCCTAGGCGGCATGATTTTGGTGTTGATGCTGACCTGGCGCGATGGCCGCGCTTTGCTGCACCATAAGACCCGCGACGAGGCCATGGATTTGTCATCTTTTCTAGATGCCTTGTTCATTGCACCGCCTACCCGTGTGGAAGGCACCGCGGTGTTTTTGACCTCCGAGGACGGCATCGTTCCCAATGCTTTGTTGCACAATTTGAAGCACAACAAAGTGCTGCATGCGCAAAACCTGTTTGTATCGGTACGCAGCCATGAAGTGCCTTGGATAGATAAAGAAAAGCGCATCGAACTGACAGATATGGGGAACCAATGCTGGCAGGTGAAAATTCACTATGGTTTCAAGGACGATCCCGATGTGCCAGGTGCCCTGTCTTTGCTCAAAGGGCAGGTGGGCAGTATCGACCCTATGAGCACCAGCTACTTCCTCTCACGCGACAGCATCGTGCCCACCGTGGGTGGTGGCATGGCGCAGTGGCGGGAAAAACTCTTTGCCCAGATGTACCTCAACGCCAGTGCGGCGGCGGACTTTCTTAACCTGCCCAGCAACTCGGTGGTGGAGATGGGCAGCAAGATCGAAATTTAATGCGCCGCAGGCCGTTCTGGCCTGCCGGTGCTGGTAACCTAGGGCGTATGAACTTATTGTTTATTACCGACCCTTTGGCTGGGTTCAATCTCGACAAAGACAGTAGCTTGGCCATGATGCGCCAAGCACAGCTACGAGGCGATGCGGCGTGGGTTTGCGGCACCCCCGACTTGCATTGGCAGCGTGGTGAACGTGTCAGCGCTGTGATGCAGCGCCTGCACCTGAAAGACCCTATAAACGACTGGTACCAGGTTGAAGAAACGCAGGCCAAAGCTTTGTGCGACATGGACGCGGTGCTGATGCGAAAAGACCCGCCGTTTGACAGCGAATATTTCTATGCCACCCACCTGCTCAGCCAAGCCCAGCGCGAGGGCGCCAAGGTTTTTAACCACCCCAGCGCCTTGCGCGAGCACCCAGAAAAGCTCGCCCTCATGGAGTTTGCCGAGTGGACCACCCCCACCTTGGTGACGCGCCAGCCTGAGGCCATCCGTGCTTTTCATGCCTTGCACCACGACATCATTTTGAAGCCCTTGGACGGCATGGGCGGCATGGGCATTTTTCGGGTGCGGGCTGACGGCCTGAATTTGGGCAGCATCATCGAAACGCTCAACCGCGAAGGGGCCACCAGCGTCATGGTGCAAAAATTTGTGCCTGACATTGCCCAAGGCGACAAGAGGGTGCTGGTGATCGGTGGCCAGCCCGTACCCTACGCTTTGGCCCGTATTCCCCAAGGCAACGAGGTGCGTGGCAATTTGGCTGCGGGTGGCAAAGGTGTGGCACAGCTCTTGACCGATCGCGATCGCCAGATTGCCCTGGCCATCGGTCCCACCTTGGCCGCGCGGGGTTTGCTGCTGGTGGGCTTGGACATCATTGGCGACAGTCTCACCGAGGTCAATGTCACCAGTCCCACGTGTTTTCGTGAAATCACCGATCAAACAGGGTTTGACGTGGCGGCAATGTTCATGGACGCCTTAGCGCAAGCGCTTCAGTCCCCCTCTGCAACTGCGATGGCTTCAGTCACATGAAGTTGTTTTTGGATCAGCAACTGTTCGAGCCTTACGCACATGCGGCTCAGGCGCGCTTAGCCTCTATTCGCCCCTTTGAATACGCCCAAACCCGCAACCACCTCAATGGCGCGGTGACGCTGTTGTCCCCTTACCTGACCCATGGCTTGTTGAATGTGCCGCAAGTGGCGCAGCATGTGTACAAAGCGCATCGCATAGGGGTGCAGCACAAGTTCATGTTCGAGCTGGCATGGCGTGAGTATTTCCAGCATGTGCATGAGTTGATTGGTGACGACATCTTGCAAAACCTGAAAGAAGGTGTGTTGCCAGACGATGCTTATGTGCAGGTGCTACCTGATGATGTCCGCCGAGGCGCAACAGGTGTGCCGGTGATCGATCAAGCGGTTCGGCAACTGTATTTCAGCGGCTACTTGCACAACCATGCCAGGCTGTGGTTGGCAAGCTACTTGGTCCATATGCGCAAGGTCCATTGGCGGGTGGGCGCTGAGTGGATGTACAGCCATTTGATCGATGGCGATATCGCAAGCAACCACCTTAGCTGGCAATGGGTATCCGGCACAGGCAGCCATAAACCGTATTTATTCAATGCCGACAACGTCGCCTTTTACGCCCCAGAGTTGTGGCACAGCCCTGAAACTGTGATCGATAAATCGATGGACATCATCGACATGATTGCCCACAGCCGCGCCACCTTTACCCAGTCGCTCTCAAAATTTGCGCCGGTGGAAGAACCTGCGCTCTTTGTGCAACCCCCCGCTGTGGCGGATTTGGTGCCCAGCGGCGTGGCGGCAGACAAATTGGTGGAACGCGATGTCTGGTGGATACACCCGTGGGCCATCAGCGACCAAACCCCCGCGCAGTTACCCGCCGATGTGCTGCGTATCGCTGCGTGTTGGCAAGGCTGGACCGAGCAACACCCTTGGAGCGAGGCGCGCTGGAGGTTTGTGGGCAAAGGCATGAACGATGTGGCTTCGCATTGTTGGTTCGAGTCGGACGAGCGTTTGATGGCGATGTTTGCCAGTGCCCAAAGCGTTCATGTGTGGGACCACCCGTGCTTACCCGATTGGCCCAACATTAACTGGGTGCGCCATGCAGCCCCTAGGTTGTGGCAGCGGCAAACAGAGCGCAGCCCCTCGTTTTCCCATTGGTGGGGACGGGTAAATCGCTACAAGCAATCCATCCCACAGTTGCTGCGTAACCGATAGATCGCCACGCCGCTTCGCGCTACCTCCGTCACTGCGAGTCGCAAAGCGACGAAGCAGTCTAGGCCGCCTTCACCTTTAAACGCCAAGCATGCAGCAAGGGCTCGGTGTAACCACTGGGTTGGGCCTTGCCCTTGAACACCAGGTCGCAAGCCGCTTGGTAGGCCTTGGAGGTGTCAAAGTGGCCGGCCATGGGTTGGTACAGCGCATCGCTGGCGTTTTGCTTGTCGACCACCGCGGCCATGCGCTCAAAGGTGGCGCGCACCTCGGCTTCGCTCACCACACCATGGTGCAGCCAGTTGGCGATGTGTTGGCTGGAGATGCGCAGCGTGGCGCGGTCTTCCATCAGGCCCACGTTGTGGATGTCGGGCACCTTGGAGCAGCCCACGCCTTGGTCCACCCAACGCACCACATAGCCCAAGATGCCTTGCACATTGTTGTCCAGCTCTTGCTGCTTGTCGGCCGCCTTCCAATCCGCCTTGGCCACCACGGGGATGGTGAGCAAGTCGTGCAGCAAGGCGCTGTGTTGCTTGTCGGCGTCGATTTTTTCCAATTCTTTTTGCACATCGCTCACCAACACCTGGTGGTAGTGCATGGCGTGCAGCGTGGCGCCGGTGGGGCTGGGTACCCACGCGGTGTTGGCACCCGCCTTGGGGTGGCCGATTTTTTGCTCCATCATGGCTTTCATCAGGTCGGGCATGGCCCACATGCCTTTGCCAATTTGCGCCTTGCCGCGCAAGCCACAGGACAAACCCACCAACACGTTGTTGCGCTCGTAAGCGGCAATCCAAGCGCTGGACTTCATATCGCCCTTGCGCAGCATGGGGCCAGCCAGCATGGCGGTGTGCATCTCGTCGCCGGTGCGATCCAAGAAGCCGGTGTTGATGAACGCTACGCGGCTCGATGCAGCGGCGATACAGGCTTTCAGGTTGACGCTGGTGCGGCGCTCTTCGTCCATGATGCCCAGTTTCACCGTGCTGTCGGGCAAGCCCAGAACCTTTTCCACACGGCCAAACAACTCGGAGGCAAACGCCACCTCGGCAGGGCCGTGCATTTTGGGTTTGACGATGTAGACCGAGCCCGTGCGTGAATTGCGAATGCCGTTGGCACCTTGGCCTTGCAAATCGTGCAAAGCGATGGTGGTGGTGACCATGGCGTCCATGATGCCCTCGGGGATTTCGTGCATCTGACCATCGGCACCTTGGTACAGGATGGCGGGGTTGGTCATCAGGTGGCCCACGTTGCGCACAAACAGCAGCGAGCGGCCATGCAGCTTCACCTCAGCGTTGCCCTGGGGCGCGTGGTACACGCGGTCGGCATTCAAGCCGCGCTTGAAGGTGGTGCCGCCTTTGCTGACGTCTTCGGTCAAGGTGCCTTTCAAAATGCCCAGCCAGTTGCTATACGCCAAGAGCTTGTCTTCGGCATCCACCGCGGCCACAGAATCTTCCAGGTCGAGGATGGTGGACAAAGCGGCTTCCACCACCAAGTCGCACACACCAGCAGGGTCGTTGGCACCGATGGGGTGCTTGGCATTGATTTGAATATCCAAATGCAGGCCGTTGTGGACCAGCAAAACCGAGCTGGGGTGGGCGGCGTCACCTTGGTAGCCGACAAACTGCTTGGGGTTGGCCAAGGGCGATGTTTTGCCGCCTTCGAGGGTGACGACCAACGCACCTTTGACGACCGCATAACCGGTGGAGTCGATGTGTGAGCCTGCTTTCAAAGGCGCGGTGCGGTCGAGCACGTAGCGGGCGTATTCAATGACTTTGGCGCCACGCTTTTCGTTATAGCCCGGGCCTTTGGCGCAGCCATCGGCTTCAGAAATCACATCGGTGCCGTACAGCGCGTCGTACAGCGAACCCCAACGCGCATTCGCCGCGTTCAGGGCGTAGCGGGCGTTCAAGATGGGCACCACCAATTGGGGGCCGGCTTGCACAGCGAGTTCGGCGTCGACATTGGCGGTGGTGGCTTTGAATTTGGCGGGAACGGGAACCAAGTAGCCGATCTGGGTCAAAAACGCTTGGTAGGCTTTCATATTGGCGATGGGACCGGGGTGGGCTTGGTGCCAAGCGTCAAGCTCGGTTTGCAAGCGGTCGCGTTCGGCCAGCAGGGCCAGGTTTTTCGGGGCCAGGTCAGCGACGATGGCATCAAAGCCGCGCCAGAAGTTGACACTGGTCACACCTGTGCCGGGCAAAACCTGTTGGTCGATGAACTGGTAAAGAGGGGTGGCTACTTGGAGTCGGTAAACAGAGGTACGAGCGGTCATGTTGTGGGTACTGAGAAGTTTGGCCAATAAAAAAACAAAAAGCCATCAAAGGCTGCGTGGTCATTGTAGAGAAAGGCCGCGGACAAATTTTTGGCAGTCCCGCCTCGTAGAATGGCTGAATGCTTTTGGTTCAACATGATTTGCAACTGGCTTTGGCCCAGTCTTTGGAAGCCCTCATGCCGGGTGCGTCAGCCAAGGCGGTGCTAGAGCATCCCAAAGTCGCGGCACACGGCGACTGGGCAGTTACCGCCGCCATGCAATTGGCCAAGCCCTTAAAGCGCAATCCCCGTGAATTGGCTGAGACTTTGCGCCAGTCTTTGCTGGACTCGGATGCGGCCAAGCGCTGGGTGCAAGCCATCGAGATTGCCGGACCAGGTTTCATCAATATTCGATTAACAGCTGAGGCACAGCAGCAAGTGGTGCGTGAGGTCTTGAGCCAAGCGGCGGGCTTTGGCCGACAAGCCGCGCATGGCAAACGTTTGTTGGTCGAGTTTGTGTCAGCCAACCCTACAGGTCCTTTGCATGTGGGCCATGGGCGTCAAGCCGCTTTGGGCGACGCGATTTGCAATTTGTTCGACAGCCAAGGCTGGTCGGTACATCGCGAGTTCTATTACAACGACGCGGGTATGCAAATCCAAACCCTGGCGATCTCCACCCAATGCCGCGCCAAGGGCCTCAAACCAGGCGATGCGGCTTGGCCCGAAAACGCTTACAACGGTGACTACATCGCCGACATTGCCCGCGATTTTTTAGACAAGAAAACCGTGTCAGCGGACGACCGCAGCTTCACCGCCAATGGCAATGTTGACGATTTAGACAATATTCGCGATTTCGCCGTGGCCTATTTGCGCCGCGAACAAGACTTGGATTTGCAAGCCTTTCAGGTCAAGTTCGACCACTATTATTTAGAGTCCAGTCTGTACACCGATGGGCGGGTTGAACAAGCGGTGGCGTCATTGAAAGCCTCAGGCCATACCTACGAAGCAGATGGCGCACTGTGGTTGCGCTCCACCGATTTTGGTGACGACAAAGACCGGGTCATGCGCAAGTCCGATGGCAGCTATACCTACTTTGTGCCTGATGTTGCCTACCACTTGGCTAAATGGGAGCGCGGCTTCACCAAGGTCATCAACATCCAAGGCACCGACCACCACGGCACGATTGCCCGTGTACGCGCCGGTTTGCAAGCCGCCTCACAGCAGCAGGGTTTGGACATTCCTCAAGGCTACCCTGACTATGTGCTGCACACCATGGTGCGGGTCATGCGCGGTGGCGAGGAAGTGAAGATTTCCAAGCGTTCAGGTTCTTATGTGACCTTGCGCGATTTGATTGAATGGACCAGCAAAGACGCGGTTCGCTTCTTTTTGCTCAGCCGCAAACCCGACACCGAGTATGTGTTCGATGTGGATTTGGCGCTGGCACAAAACAACGACAACCCGGTGTTTTATGTGCAGTATGCGCATGCGCGGATTTGCTCGGTGCTGGCCACCTGGGCTGAATCCAGCGGTTTGACGCCTGCGGATTTGGTCGATGTCGATTTGGCGGCTTTGGATTCGCCCACCGCACTGACACTTTTGCGGGTACTGGCGCGTTATCCAGATATGTTGCAACAAGCTTGCGCCGACTTTGCCCCGCATGACGTCATTTTTTACCTGCGCGATTTAGCCTCGGCCTACCACAGCTATTACGATGCCGAGCGTATTTTGGTAGACGACCCCTTGGTACGCCAAGCGCGTGTGGCTTTGGTTGCGGCGGTTGCGCAGGTTTTGCACAATGGTTTAGCGGTTTTGGGTGTGTCAGCGCCTAACCGTATGTAAAGGTCAAGCATGCATTCTTTTTCTCAACAACGCGGCAACACGGTTCTGGGCTTTATTTTGGGCTTGGTGGTGGGTTTGGCGGTGGCCTTGGTGGTGGCGATTTACGTCACCAAGGTACCCATTCCTTTTTTGAACAAAGGCTTGAGCCGCAACGCCGAGCAAGACGCGGCCGAGCAAAAAAAGAACAAAGATTGGGACCCCAACGCCCCGCTGTATGGCAAACCCCCCGCCGCCAATGCGCCTGCATCTGACAAAGCGCCGCTCAGCCCTGCCGCACCGCCCACGCCGTCCCAACCAGCTGAGTCCAGTACTGCGGACCCCTTGGGTGATTTGGCGCTGAGCAAAACGCAAGGTGTCGACGCTTTTTATTATTTCGTGCAGGTCGGTGCTTTCAACGGTAGCGAGGAAGCGCAAACACAGCGTGCCAAGTTGGCTTTGGGGGGCTTTGACCCCAAAATATCCGAACGCGAACAAAACGGCAAAATCGTCTATCGAGTACGTTTAGGACCTTTCGAGACCAAAACCGAGGCCGAAGACGCCCAAACCAAACTTAAAGCCACCAAATTTGAATCCGCCCTGATGCGGGTTCAACGCTGATCTTTTTTCAAGAGGCCCACCATGCAACGCCGCACTTTTTCTGCCCTGACTTTGGGCGCACTTTCTTCCATGCCGTTTGCCCCAGCCGTGGCACAAACTGGTTTTAAGGAAGGCACCGATTACTTCAAACTCAGCCAAGCGGTGCCCACCGAAACGGCCAAAGGCCGTATCGAGGTGTTGGAGTTCTTTTGGTACAACTGCCCGCATTGCAATGCCTTTGAGCCCACGCTCAGTGCTTGGGGCAAAAAACTGCCTAAAGATGTCGAGCTCAAGCGGGTACCAGTGCGCTTTCGCGCCGAATTTGAACCACAGCAACGTGCCTATTACGTGTTGGAAGCCTTGGGCAAAGTCGAAGAGTTGCAAGGCAAGATGTTTGCGGCCATCCATACCGAACGCCAAACCCTCACCACCTTGGAGCCTTTGCTGGTTTGGGCCGAGAAAAACGGTATTCCCAAAAAGCAATTCACCGATTTGTACAACTCATTTACCGTGATCGGCAAGGCCCGCCGCGCCGCGCAGCTGCAAGAGCAGTTCAAGGTCGAGGGAGTGCCAGCATTGGGCGTGGCTGGGCGGTTTTATGTCGATGGCTCCTTGGCCGGCAGCATGGAGCGGGCTTTGCAAGTGGTGGATTTCTTGCTCGGCGAGGTTCGTAAAGGTCGCTGAACGGGACAATTCTGCCCCTACAATGCAAGCTATTCGTCCATCAGCAATTTTCGTGCCTTGAAAAAACTTCTTTACTTGTGTTGTGTCGCTGTGGCTTTGCAAGCGCCCATGCTTGCATGGGCGGAAAAAGCCGACCGTGGCAAGCCCATGAACATCGAGGCAGACAACCTAGACCACGACGAACTCAAACAACTCAGCATCTTCACAGGCAAAGTGGTGGCCACCAAAGGCACCTTGATTTTGCGTGGTGCTCGCTTGGAAGTGCTGCAAGACCCCGAGGGTTACCAATACGGCTTGTTGATCGCCGAGCCAGGCAAAAAAGCGTTTTACCGTCAAAAGCGCGAAGGAATGGACGAATGGATGGAAGGCGAGGGCGAGCGTATTGAGTACGACAGCCGAGCCGACCGAGTCACCCTCATCAACCGTGCGCAGATTCGCCGCTACCGTGGCACGGTGTTGAACGACGACATCACAGGTCAGCGCATCATTTATGAAAACTTGACCGACCAATTCACGGTGGACGGCAAGAACGCAGGCGGCAAACCCAGCGCGGAATCGTCTGGGCGGGTACGCGCGGTGCTCACCCCGCGCAAAAAAGAAGAGGCAGGCAAGTGAATTCCACGCCTGCCCCCATCAGCCGGTTGGTGGCGCAGCATCTGCA